>ERZ1463036.95-NODE-95-length-20049-cov-45.314844_pt1 | contig 20049 bp, 20 predicted proteins | sample MGYA00564485_ERZ1463036 | MGnify/ENA primary metagenome ERZ1463036 (study PRJEB39244, sample SAMEA3635127) | Helicobacter pylori | study: EMG produced TPA metagenomics assembly of PRJEB11511 data set (Assembly of a 5300-year-old Helicobacter pylori... | reverse complement strand
ACCTTGAACATATCTTGAAGGTGCTCTCATAATTTTAAGCATTTAATCATCTCCATTTTTAATTTAATTCAATATTGTTAATAAATTGATATTTTTATTATATATTTTTTAATTAAATATGTAAATACTTCAAAAAATGTAAACGTAATATAGAACAAGGTTTTTTTGACCTTGTTCTTTTTATAGTTACATAAGCATATCTCTCCTACTAAATACAATGTGAGATATAATATAAGAAATAACAATTGTTATTATCATTATTATTATTCCTAACTTAGGTGTAAAATATATATTACTATGATAATTAAATGCTATATCTCCACTTATAATACTTGGAGTATTACCATAATTTAAGAAAATATATTGTGCTATTTCAGAAAATTTTTCACTTACCATAGGCAATACAGTTGCTGCAACTGATATAATTACTGAAACTGCCATTGTTATCATACTACTCTTAAATATAGCTGATATCATAAATATAAATGCACAACAAGTTATTATAAATAAAACTTGCAATAAGAAACTCTTAAAAACAAAATCTCCCATAGTTGATTGATATCCTGAACCTATAACTTTCTCTAACTGCTTAAATCCATCTCTTAAGAATACTTCTTGATTTATTTGGTATTTAACGCCAAGTTGAACCGGCATTTTTAAATCAGCAAATCCTGTAATTGCACCAATAATTCCAAACGTTGCAAGTTCTACACCACATATCATAGAAACAACAGTTATTATTACCGCTATAAATTTTGATAATATAACTTTTGCTCTTGATATAGGTTGAACCAATAAAAATTTAACTGTTGCTGGAGTAAATTCTCCTGAAACTATATCACTCATAAATACAGCTATACCAGAAACTAATATAACCATTCCTAATATCATCATTCCTTGAATAGCTAAATTGCCAGGATAAAACTCCCATTGTTCTATTGGTTTAATATTGTTATCTAAAAAATATTGCTTTTTTTCTATTTCTCTTTTTAAATCTTCTATATGTGCCTTATTTTCTTCATGTAGTTCCATACTATTTATGCTATTTTTTAGTTCTTTTATATCAGACCTTAATGAATCTCTCCAATCAATTGTTTTCTCACCACTTAATAATTGTTCCTGAATTTTTCTATCATCTTCTAATCTTTTAATTTCAGCTTTAAGATATAAAATATGTTCTTCTTGTGATTTTATAACATCTTTACTTTCATTTTTAGATTTAAGTTCATTTAAACTATTTGTTGAATTTTTAAGTTCCTCCTTTTGCCATTTTAAATTATTATCTATCATTTCTATTTGACCTTGAGGAGATCTCCAGTGTTCCATATCATTTGCACTTATCTTATGAACAGTAACTAATCCAATCATTGCTAAGCAAAATAATCCAAACACAACCCAAGTTTTTCCTCTTTTAAGTATTTTAATTAACTCATTCTTAATTAAGGTAAATAACATTATCTTATACCTCCTTCAACAAGTTCCATATATCTTTGCTCTAAACCTTCTCTATTTTTATAAACTTCTTCTATTGATATTTTTTCATTAACTAATGTTTTAATAAGCTCAGAAGTTGTTCCTGAATGTATAACAACATTTATTCTAGAATCTAATATAGTTGAAGTTATTACAAAAGGTTGTCTTGAAAGTATTTCACAAACTTTATTTTGATCATTATTAATAATTAATGTTATACTCTCTTTTTCTGTTCCAGTTACTGCATCCTCCATATTTTCAACAGCTTTTATGACCCCATCATTTATAAATGCAACAGTATCACATAATTGTTGAACCTCACTTAATATATGAGAGGATATAAATACAGCCATACCTCTTTCTCTTGCTGCTTTTTTTACTATTTCTCTAAAATCTATAATTCCTGATGGGTCTAATCCATTTGTAGGTTCATCTAATATTAATAACCTTGGATTTCCTATAAGCGCTGCTGCAAGCCCAAGTCTTTGTTTCATTCCTAAAGAATACTTTTTAACTTTATCATTAATCCTATGTTCTAACCCAACAAGTTTTATAAGCTCATTAACTTCTTCTTTTTTTACATTTCTTATTCTTGCAATTTGCATTAAGTTTTCTCTTCCTGAAAGATATTTATAAAGTTCAGGATTTTCAACAACTGCTCCAACATCTTTTAAAGCTTTTTCTTTATTTTTAAATAAATCTTCTCCACATATTTTAACTTCTCCAGAAGTAGGTTTTATAAGTCCTACTAACATTCTTATAGTTGTTGTTTTACCAGCTCCATTTGGACCTAAGAAACCATATATTTCTCCCTCTTTTACCTCAAAATTTAAATTTTTTATTATTTCACGTCTTCCGATTACTTTTTTAAGATTTTTAACCTCTAAAACATTCATTTAGTAACCTCCCTAACTTTTCTATAATAAAATTATAAATGTAACTTCTTAATATAAAACATTATTATTTCTTATTAAATTCTTAACAAATTCTTAATTGCTATATATAAAAACAACTCATGCTTAAATTAATTAATTTTTAAATATATAAAAATTAATTATTTATAAATCATTCGTTTACTTTATTTTAACTAACCATGTAAATATTCATTTTAAGTTAATTGAATAGATAATTTTACAGTGATATGCTTTAGCTATACACCAAATAATAGACGAAAATAAATTAAAAATGAGGTGAATTTATGAATATAAATAAAGTAAACTTAAACTACTTAATAGAAAAAAATAAAATATATATTGAAGATGGACATGTCGCTACATATATACCAGCTCTTGCAGAAGTTAATCCTAATCAACTAGGTATTTCAATCTATAATCTAGAAAATAATAGAGAATATTCAGCAGGTGAATGTGAAGTAAGATTTGCAATAGAAAGTATTTCTAAGGTTCCAGCCTTAATACTTGCTATATTGGATAACGGAATTGAAAATGTATTTAATGAAGTTGGTACAGAACCAACTGGGTTTGCATTCAATTCTATTATGAATATGCAAATAAATCATAGAAATAAACCAACTAATCCATTTATAAACGCTGGCGCAATTAAAGTAAATTCTCTTATTAAAGGTAAAAATTCAGAAGAAAGATCAAGGAGAATATTAGATTTCTTTAAAAAAATAATGGATGATGATGAAATTGAATTAAATACTGAAATTTATTTATCCGAAAAATCTACTGGGGATGTTAATAGGTCTCTTGCTTATTATATGAAAGGAAATAATATGATTAAAGGTGATATACCTGATATATTAGATTCTTACTTTAGACAATGTTCTATGCTTGTAACTGCAAAAGGCTTAGCTAGAATGGGTGCAGTACTTGCAAATGAAGGTGTTATGCCTTGGAATAATGAAAGATTATTTTCAATAGAAACAGCTACTGTTGTAAAATCATTAATGACTACTTGTGGTTTATACGATGAATCTGGAACATTTTCTGTTCATGTTGGTGTTCCTTCAAAAAGTGGTGTTGGTGGTGGTATTATATCATCAGTTCCTAGTAAATGTGGTATAGGTTTATTCAGTCCTGCTCTTGATAAATACGGAAATAGTATTGCTAGCATAAAATTGCTTAAAGATATAACAGATCAATTAGAATTAGATATATTTAGATAGTTTATATTTCATTATATAAAAATAAGTCATTTATCAAATTATTATTGATAAATGACTTATTTTTATAAAAACATCTGAAATAATATTATAGCTATAACTCCTGGTATTCCAAATATTCCAGCAATAAGTGCCGTTATAATATTAATCCCAATATGTATACCAAAGTTTACTCCTATTAAATTAATAATATACAACAATATTACTCCACATATCCCATTTAATAGTAACTTAATTGGCCATTTTAATAATTTTAAAAGAACATATAATATTATAATTCCTATTATTCCATAGATAATTAATTCAATATCCATAATCTCACCTTCTTTATTTTAAATCTTATTTTATATATACATAAGTTTTTTTCTATTTATAACTATTCTATTATTAATTTCTATTATTCATAATAATGGACAAATTTTATAATATTAATACATAAATAAGAAACTAATTTTAAATTTTAAGTAACACATTCTTAAAATAATCATACATTGTTATCATAAGAAGCTTTTCACTCATTCTCAAACAAAACTTCTAACTCCCATCTATATTAAGGGCTCTAATGAGCCCTTCTTTTTTATATTTGAGTTCTTCCTTGTAATGCTTTTGAAAGTGTAACTTCATCTGCATATTCTAAATCGCCACCAACAGGTATACCAGCAGCAATTCTTGTTACCTTCACATCTAACGGTTTAAGTATTTTAGCTATATACATAGCTGTTGCTTCACCTTCTATATTAGGATTTGTTGCTATAATAACTTCCTTAATTTCTTCTCTCATTCTTGAAACTAATTCCCTTATCCTAATATCTTGAGGACCTCTTCCTTGCATAGGTGATAAATTTCCATGAAGTACATGATAAAGACCATTATATTCTTTAACCTTCTCCATTGTCATAATATCTTTAGGCTGTTCTACTACACATATAGTACTCTTATCTCTACTTGGATTACTGCATATTGCACAAGGATCTGAATCTGTAAAATTCCCACAAACTGAACAATATTTAATAGTTCCTCTAGCCTTAACTAAAGCATCAGCAAATTCCCTAACCTCATCTTCAGGTAAATTTAATACATGAAGAGTTAATCTTTGCGCTGTTTTTTTACCTATACTAGGTAATTTAGCAAATTCTTCTATTAATTTTTCTATTGCAACTGGATAAAATTCCATAAATATCTCTCCTTAAGATTATATAATTTTACTTTTATTACTATACGTAAAACTATCTTATAGTTTAATACAGTTTTTAACTTTTAACAACTTTTCTATTTAATTATAAAAAGCCAGCTGAAAGCTGGCTTTAAATATATTTTTTAAATTAGAATAATCCTGGTATGTTTAATCCACCAGTTACTTTACCCATTTGACTTGCAGTTTCTTGTTCTGCTTTTCTTAATGCTTCATTTACTGCACTTAGTACTAAATCTTCTAACATTTCTATGTCATCTTCATCTACTACTTCTGGCTTTATGTTAATAGATAATATATCTTTTTTACCATTTGCAGTTACAGTTACAGCTCCGCCTCCAACTGATGCTACAAATTCTTTTTCTTCAAGCTCTTTTTGCATTTGCTCCATTTTCTTTTGCATTTGCTGTGCTTGTTTCATTAAGTTATTCATTCCTCCCATACCACCTGGGAATCCACCTCTTGCCATATATATATCCTCCTTATTAATATATTCTAAATTTAATTATATAGCATTTTCTTTTACTTTACTATACATATAAGTTCAGTATTTAATAGTATAACTACTATATATAAATATGTTTTTTTATTTTATAATGTACCAATTAATATTAGCCTTTATTCATCAATAATATCTAAAAACTCAGCTCCTATAATATCTGTTAAAACCTTCTCCGGATCAGAATTTTCTTTGTTTTCATCAATAACAGTAAAATGAACTCTCACTTTGTTTTTTAAAACCTCAGAGAAAACCTCATTTACAACTTTATTATTTTCAGGCTTTTCTAATCTATCTTTATTGAATGAATATTGCTCATTATATTGAATAGTTATTACACCATTTTTGCAATCAATAGGCCTTCCTGTTGTTATTGATGCATATATTATCATTGCTCTCCTATTTTTAAATTCTTCTAATATATCCTTCCAAGCAGATTTAACTAATTGAATAGTTACATCATTTGAAAGACTTTCATCATCTACTAATATATTATTAGAATCTTTTTTATTTATATTGTTTCCACCTTTTGATGTACTATTATTTATTACTTGCTTACTTCTAATATTATTTGAATTAACAGCATTCACTGATTCGATTTGAATTTTTCCTGACTTTAATGCTGCTTCTAATTTATTTATTCTGCTAAGAATCACTTCATTAGATGTATCATATTCTATTTTACATATCTTAATTATTGCAAGTTCTAAATATAATCTTGCTTGCTTTGACATTTTTGCATTTGTCTCTGCTTCTTGAAGAATTCTTATGCTTCTCATTATTTCCTCAACTCTTATTCTGTCACCTTGCTCTTTTACTAAAGCTATATTTTCAAGTGACATGTCAAGAACTTCTTCTGGGTTATTTGTAACCTTAATCATTAGAAGATTTCTATAATGTGCTATTAAATCTTTTATAAATAAAAATACATCCTTCCCTGCAAATACTATTTTGTCAATTATAGTTATAGCTTTTTCTATATTTCTTTCTATAGTTGCAGAAGTTAAATCAAATAAATACTCATTTGTAACTAACCCAAGCATTGATACTAACTCTTCATAATCTACATTTCCATCTCCCATAGCAATGGCTTGATCTAATATACTTAATGAATCTCTCATAGCACCATCTGACACTCTTGCAATAAGATTTAAACTTTTATCATCTGCAAAAACGCCTTTATTCTCTACTATGGTTCTAAGTCTTCCTGTTATTTCTGAATTATTTATTCTTTTAAAATCAAACCTTTGACATCTTGAAAGAATTGTTATTGGAAGCTTTTGAGGATCTGTTGTTGCAAGAATAAATATTACATTTGATGGGGGCTCCTCTAAAGTTTTAAGGAAGGCATTAACGGCTCCAGTTGACAACATATGAACCTCATCCATTATATAAACCTTATACTTTGCTTCTTGTGGTGGATATTTAGAATCATCTATAATATCTCTAATTTTATCTACACCATTATTTGAAGCCGCATCTAATTCTGTAACATCAATTGCTAACCCTTCATTTATCTTTTTACACATATCACATTCATTACAAGGCTCACCATCTTTAAGATTTAAACAGTTTAATGCCTTTGCAAATACTTTTGCAGTAGAAGTCTTACCAGTACCTCTTGTTCCACAGAAAAGATATGCATGAGCTATTCTATCATTTAATATTTGATTTTTTAATGTTGTTGTTATATGTTCCTGACCTACTACATCTTCAAATGTTTTTGGTCTCCACTCTCTATATAACGCTGTATATGCCAAGGGCTTTCCACCTCTTTTTCTAAAGTTAAACTTAAATTAATTATACAATAAATATATCAATAAAACTACGTATAAACATTAATAGTAATTATACCCTTTTACTATACTTTTAAATAATAATTTTAATTTATAATATATTTTATTTATTAAATAAGCTAATACTTTTTTAAATTTTAGTTTACATATAATAAATTTAAATATTTTAGTGCTAACATATTTATAAAAAGACTTGAGGTGAGTTAATGAATAAAAAATTACTTCCAATTCAAAAAAACAATTTAATATATTTCTTATTAGGAATAATACTTGTAGTATGTTCAGCTGGATTTATTTATTATTCCGTCTCAACTAATTACTTAATAAATTTTAATGCTAAAAATTTAAAAGATTTTGCAAAATCACTTTCAACATTAGCTGAAATAGGTTTTTTCTTAGCAATTACTTTATTTGTTCTTAGATGTATAATCAAAAATCTAAATCAAAAAAGAGAAAATATATTAAATAAGTGGCTAAATAAAATTAATATAGTAATTCCAACAGAAGTTCAAAATGAATTTTTAGAAAATACTATATTAGGAAAAATTAAAAAATATTTATTTAGTATATCAAAAATTTTTCAAAGATTTCATATAATAATAGCATTAATATCAATTTCTTTGATATTTATTCATGCTTATATATTTTTACATTTAGGATTTAAGTGGAGAGTTGGATATATTATTGGTATTTTGGCCCTTATTGACCTATTATTAATATTTATAACAGGTATTTTTAGAATTTTTAATAAAAGTATCCATGCTCATAAAGGACTTGGTATTATATTTATAATATTAATGTGTTTACATATAACGTTAGTTTAATAAAAAGCTAACGTTTTTATTTTTGCAGTTTTCATTTTTTAATTAAAATAATATGTTAAAATAATATGATACTAAAATGAGAGGAGTTTTTTTCAATGAGTTTATACGATAAGCAATATCTCGATATTGTAGAAAAAATTTTAAATGACGGATATTACGATCAAAATAGAACTGGAGTAGCTACATACAAACTTCCACATCAAATAATGCAATTTGATTTAGAAAAAGAGTTTCCTATTCTTACAACTAAATTTGTTGCTTTTAAAACTGCTGTTAAAGAACTTTTATGGATATATAAAGACCAATCAAATAGCGTTAAGAAACTTCAAGAACAAAACGTTAAGATTTGGAATGAATGGATGATGGATGATGGAACTATAGGAACATCATATGGTTGGGTTGTTAAAAAATTTAATCAAATTGATAACTTAATAGATGCTTTAAAAAATAATCCACAAGATAGAAGAATGATGATTAATTTATGGCAAATACCATATTTAGATACTGGTGCTCTTCATCCATGTTGCTTCCTTACAATGTGGGATGTAACTGATGGAAGATTAAACTGCATGCTTGTACAACGTTCAGGAGATATCCCTCTAGGTGTTCCATTTAACACTAGCCAATATGCAGTTCTTGTTCATCTTATAGCACAAGTAACTGGACTAAAACCTGGATTATTTACTCATGTTATAAATAATGCACATATTTATGAAAACCAAGTTGAAGGAATGAAAATTCAATTATCAAGAAAAGATGAAGCATTTGATGCACCAAAATTATGGATAAATCCTGAAATAAAAGACTTCTATGATTTTACACCAGATGATATAAAACTTGAAAACTATCATCATCATCCTGCAATCAAAATGGAGGTATCTGTTTAATGTTATCTATAATAGTTGCAATATCAGCATATAATAATGCAATAGGTAAAGATAATTCTCTTTTATGGCATATTTCTGAAGATTTAAAAAGATTTAAAGAGATAACATCTGGTCATAAAATACTTATGGGAAGAAAAACTTTTGAATCTCTTCCAGGAATTTTGCCAAATAGAGAACATATAATTTTAACTAGAGATAAACATTTTAATGTTGATTCTGATAAGGTAACTATTATCAATAATATTGAAGATGCTATTAAATATTATAAAGATTCTAATGAAGAAATCTTTATAATTGGTGGTGGAGAAATATATAAAGAATTTCTTCCATTTGCAAATAAACTTTATTTAACAAAAGTTTATAAGGATTTCGATGCAGATACATTTTTTCCACAAATAAACCTTGATGAATGGAAAGTTATCCACACTTCAGAAACAAAAATTGATGAAAAAAGTGGATTAAATTTTGAATTTATTGATTTATTAAGAAAATAATTTATCAAATATATTAAAGCAGTCATTTTAATGACTGCTTTTTTTAAATTATATTTTATACCAAACTTATTTATCATTTAAAATTGTAACTCCACTTATTTATAAACAAGAAAAAGAGGGTTACTTGCTCTTGGATGCAAATCTCCCTCTCTTTCTTATCCTATTGTTTTTGTCCTATATTGTTAATCCTATTGAAGAGTAACCTAAATTAATTATTTACTGAATATATGTATTCTTATTTTGAATATATGTATTCTCATGCTCAAAATAACATTAAAAAACCGTGCACCTCGCTTCGACAGTAGCTTATATGCGTTACCTATGCAGTTAGCTCAGGCCAGATTGATCCACGGCACACGGAAGGAACCACTTATTGCTGCTTCCTTCCGGACCTGACAAGGTTCATGGGCTCCCGTTGCGTGGGACCCAGCCATCAACACCACTTACATAGGGCAGACCATACAAGCTAAAGCCTCCCCGAGGAATTCGATCCTGCTATAGCGGATTGCAGGTTACAGGGCACCGCTAACTCCCCATCTAGCACGGTCTGGCGGAGAGAGTGGGATTTGAACCCACGGTAGAGTTTCCCCTACACACGCGTTCCAGGCGTGCTCCTTCGACCACTCGGACATCTCTCCAGATTAAAAAACTTAAGCTTAAATAGTTTAACCTATCTAAATCTTAATATATAAATTATATTATAAACGTATTAAATTTTAATACTGTTTCATTCTATCATAAATGTTATTTTAGTTCAATAGAAACATTTTCTTTATTAAAAAGTATTAATACATAAAATAATTAACTATAAATTTCTTATTATTTTTTATCTTCTGTTTCATTTAATTCTTTATCTCTATTTTCCTTTTCCTCTTTAAACATTTGTTTTTTCATTTGACCATTTATAAGTAAAATAGGCATTAAAAATACAAATAAAGCAATTCTTATTACTCCTGTTTTTGCAACAAATATTATACAAATAAGTACTAACAATTCTATTACAGTTAGTACATTAGATATTTTTCTCATTTCCATAGTATATCCCCTAACTAAAAATATTTATTTTAAATTATATCAAAAAATTATTAATTTTACATAAATAAAAGCTAATGTATATAATTATATACATTAGCTTTTATAAATTTTATCTAAAAATCATTCTATCTTTATTTTTCCTTATAATAATTATAATAAATATTATACCTAAAATAATTCCTACAAATGAAATTAATTGAGCTATTCTAAATCCTAAAAACATTAAGCTATCTGTTCTTAACCCCTCTATAAAAAATCTTCCTAATGAATATAAAATCATATAAGAACTTATTACAATGCCTTCATATCCTTTTTTTACTTTATAAAGTATAATAACCAATACTATACAAACTAATAAATCCCATATTGATTCATATAAAAAGGTTGGGTGATAATATTCACCATCTATAAACATACCACGTTGAATAAATAATGGAAATTTTGATATAAATTCCTTAGAAACAACTCCTCCATGAGCTTCACTATTCATAAAGTTACCCCATCGTCCAATACCTTGAGCTAATATTATTGATGGTGCAACTAAATCTGCATAAGCTAAAAAATTTATCTTTTTAATCTTAGTATAAATAAAAGCAGCTAAAAAAGCTCCTATAAGTCCACCATGAATAGCAAGACCACCTTGTCTTATATTAAATATATCAATAAAATTATATTTATAATTGCTCCACTCAAATATCACATAGTAAACTCTAGCACCTATTATTGCACAAGGAAATGCAATTAAAAATATATCTATTAAGTTTTCAAACTTTAAACCTTTTCTTTTAGAATTAAAATAAGCTAATATAAATGCTAATATTATACCAAATCCTATTAATACACCATACCACATGATATCAAAGCCAAATATTTTAAAAGCTACAGGATCATTCATAAAATTTCTCCTTTCTATTTTAAGTTTTTCTCTTTTCTTCTCTTCCTAAAAAATTCTTTTAATAAGTTGCTACACTCTTCATTATATACCCATTCAATATCAATAAAAGTATCTAAATATTTATTATTTACAATATCTACAACCGTTCCACACGCCCCCATATCCTTATTAAATGTACCTATGTATAATTTAGAAATTCTACTTTGAATTATAGCACTAGCACACATAGGGCAAGGCTCTAAAGTAACATACATAGAAGCTCCATTAAGTCTCCAATCCCCAATAGTTTTGCAAGCATTTTCTATTGCAATAATTTCAGCATGAGATATAACACTTTTTTTAGTTTCCTTAAGATTATACCCACTCCCAATAATTTCATCATCTTTTACTATAATAGCTCCAACAGGTACTTCCATTAAGTTTAATGCTTTTTTCCCTTCATCAATAGCTAATTTCATATAATCCAAATAATCACCACTTTAAATATAATTAAAGGACAGATTATCTGTCCTCTAACTTTAAGTATATATTCTTACCTTTAAAATTCTATTTTTTTCAACTTCTTCAACTACAAATCTTATCTTTCCAATCATTACTTCTTGGCCCTTACTAGGAATTGTACCAAGTTCTCCAATAATTAAACCACCTACAGAATCAAATTCTTCTGACTCCATATTAACTCCAATAAGATCACTAACATCATCTAGCCTAGCGCTTCCATCAACAACATATTCATCTTCTTTAATGACTTCAATCATTTCTCTTTCTTTATCATATTCATCTTCAATATCACCAACTATTTCTTCTACTAAATCTTCAATTGTAACAATTCCTACTGTACCACCATACTCATCAAGAACAACAGCCATATGATTTCTAGATTTTTTCATTTCATTAAAAAGTTCAATTATTTTTTTAAATTCAAACGTATATAAAGGTTCACGCATATATTTTTTAGCATCAAATTCTTCACCTTCATATCCAGCTATAATAAGATCTTTAACATTTATTATTCCAACTACATCATCTATTGTATCATCATAAACAGGAATTCTTGAAAATTGATCTTCTTTTATTACTTTCATAAGTTCTTCATAACTTGAATTAACTTCTACAGCAGTAACATCAACTCTTTGAACCATTACATCTTTAACCTGTAAATCACCAAAATCAAAAACATTAAATATCATCTCTTTTTCAACATCTTCAAGTACACCTTCTTCTTCGCTTACACCAACCATTGTCTTAAGCTCTTCTTCTGTAATAAATGGTTCAGTAGCTTTTGGGTCTCCCCCTAAAAGTTTAATAAATACTGCTGACACAACAGTAAATATGGATACAAAGGGTTTAAAAATAAAAACACAAAATTTTATTGGTTTGCTAACCTTTAATGATACATTTTCTGATTTTTGTTTTGCAATAGACTTAGGTGTAATTTCACCAAATATAAGTATAAGAACCGTCATTACTCCTGTAACAATAGCAACCGCTGATTCACTTCCACCTGAAATCTTAACAGCCAACGAAGTAGCTATAGCAGATGAACCTATATTAACTATATTATTTCCTATTAAAATGGCTCCTAAAAGCTTATTTGGATCTTCTATTAATTTTTCTACGAGCTTAGCTCCTTTTACCCCTTCTTCAACCATGTGTCTAATTCTAATTTTACTTAAAGACATTAATGCTGTTTCTGACATTGAAAAGAATCCAGAAAGAATAAGTAGCACTATTAATAAAATTATTTGTCCCGTATAACTAGAGTCCAAAAATTATCACTCTCCCATAATTCAAATTAAATATATTATTTTTCATTATATCATAGAGAAAAAGATTTACATATATACAAATTCAAACCTTTGGTTTGAATTTGTTAAAATTTTAACTATTTTTATTGCTATTGTTATATATTTAACAATACCTTGTATTTTTATGTCGTAAAAAGTCTTATTAAGCTAGTTATACCAACGCTTTTAACTTTGTCGATTTTTGTTAGTTATTTTTTTAACAAATACTTTTTTGCTTCTATTTCTAACTTTTTTTCTAAAATTTTTACTACATAAGGTAAATTGTCTCTCCCTTTATTTTTTATCAAGTCTACATTTTCTATTCCTATTTTCCTAATTTTATATGCCCAATCAATTATGTTCTCTTTATTCTGCTTATTTTCATCATAATTTATAATTACAAAACCATTATTCGAATCTAAATAAACTTCTGTAATTCCATTTAATTTTGATATAGCATTCTTAAAAAGCTTCTCATACTTGTTATATTTACTATCAATATTTCTTAAACACCTCATTTCCATAATAATTTTTCCTTTCTCACATTTATAGATATTTATCTTTATTAATTTATCAATTATCTTTGATTGAATGCTCATATCTACTTCTCCACTATCTTAAAGATTTAAAATTATATAATTATTTATATTTCTTCTATCTTATTTATATTCAAAGTAATATACTTAATTTATAGAATTTATTTGGAGGTGTTAATCTTGAATATTTTAAATACTTTTATAAATAATTTATGTGGAACTTTTGACAACAAGAATCAAGTAAGTCTAGAACTAAAGGAAAATAAATTAATTCATCCTAAAGCTATGCATATAAATGGTATTTGCAACGATAAAATTTTTAATATTCCTACTAATTTTCATGGATTTTTTGTATTGGAAGAAAGCTATTACGAAATAGGTAACTTTAAAAATTCTCTTCCACACTTATTCTTATTCACCTTAAATGCTGATGGAAATATTGTTTTAACTTCATATGATATTCCTAATAATATTAAAAAGGAAGACTTTAGAAATGATAATTTAAATTTAAAAATGAATTTTAATGACTTAAAAATATCTGAAAAATTCACCCCAATGACTTATATTTATAAAAATGGTGAATTTAAAGGGGAAAGCATAAGCCATTTTAATTCAAAAACAACATTTATTTTAAGAGAAACCGTAAAAGATAATATTTTAGAAGTTAGTGAAGTGTTTAAAAAAGATGGAAAAATAACCTTTGGATTTGAAAGTCCTATAATTTATGAGAAAATTTCTAAATAATATTTATTTTATAAAAATAGGATATACTCAATATTTTCAGTATATCCTTTATTATTTATTTTTATATTTATTTAACTAATAATTGCTCTTTTCCATGAATAAAACTAGTAATCAAATCATTATAAGGAGTATTTATATTTAATTCTTTAGCCTTTCTTGATACATATCCATTAATATAATCAATTTCTGTAAGACGATGATGTTGAATTAAATCTTGATGCATTGATGGATAATGCTCCCCAGCCTTATTTGGATCATAAATATTCTCAATTCCTTTAGCAATTTCTTCAACATCAAGCTTTACTCCATAATATTTAGCAACTTCAGAGAATTCTTTAATTATTTTACGTATAATACTTGCAGATTCTTTAATTTCACCAAATTCTTTTATATTGCAATCTAAAATTGTACAGCAACTATTTAACGTTCCATTAACACATGCCTTACGCCATATAGAAAATAAAACATTTTCGCTATAATGTGCATTTAAACCAGCTTTATTTAAAACCTTGCAAATTTTCTTTGCTTCATTATCCATGTTAGGATAAATATTTTGTATCTCTAAACTACCATCACCTGTTAATGTAACATGTCCTGGACCTACTAACCCAGCTGTCCATAAAGTTACTCCCATAAAAATATTTTTCTTATCAACATGCTTTGCAACTATATCTTCATGCCCTAATCCATTTAATAAACACAACACCTTTGTATCTTTACCTAAAATTCCTTTTATAGATTCTAACATGCTTTCAAGTCCCATTGATTTAGTAAAAAGTATAACTAAATCTGGTGTTTCTTTTGCATCTTTAGGTAATACAGCTTTAATATTAACTTGTTTGCTTATTTTATTTTCATCAATTGTTAATCCTTTTTTATTTATAGTATCTACATGTTCTTTCCATAAATCTATTAATAAAACTTCATTATCTGCTTCATGTAGCATATACCCAAAACGTGAGCCCATTGCACCGGCTCCAGCAATTGCAATTTTCATTTGATAATTCACTCTCCTATTCTCATTAATCAATTTTATAAATTATATATTTAAATATGTTATCCTCATATAAGTGTATAACTTTTCTAGAGAGTAAATCAATAAAATATATATAAAAATGTATTATTAAAAACTCCATTATAACTTCTAAAATTATACATACAGCTACTTCATTAATAGGATTTATTATACAAACTTTTGTCACCTCTTAAGCACAATAAAAAGGCTTAACCATTACGGTTAAGCCTTTTTTATATATAAGTGGCACTCCCAACAGGAATCGAACCTGTATCTATCCCTTAGGAGGGGATTGTTCTATCCATTAAACTATGGGAGCTTACTATTTTAATTTTATTATAGTAACATAAATATGTCAATTAAAAAAGTAATTTTTTTACAAAATGAATAAAGATAGCATATGCTATCTTTATTATTGTTCAACATTCTTCTTTCTTCTTAATAATGTAACAACAGTTGCTAGTATAGGTACTGATAAAGCAATTGCCCCTGCTGACACTAGCCATTCCATTGTTGGTATTCTTGTAAGTGTAAATATTTCTCTTCCTATTGGAGTAATAAATCCAAGAAGTATTATTCCCATCATTAACGTTACAAGAAGAATCTTAAATAGTGTTATAGGTAATGCTACTTTAAATAATATTACAAGACTTACTCCTGCAAGCATAAGCACTGAAAGTGTTCTTGCAAGTTCAAGTGATGCACCTCCATATTTATAGGATATTACAAAAGTAGAGGATACAAATATCGCTATAAGCACACCATTTGGAATACTAGCAGTTAATATTCTCCCTAAGAAACCTTTTTTCACTCTTTCTTTATTTGGAAGCATTGCTAAAAATAATGCTGGTATTCCTATTGCACAACTTCCAATAAGTGAAAGTTGTATAGGTTGTATTGGAAATGGTAAAAGTAATATTGAGAACACAACAGCCAAAATTATTGAATAAGTTGTCTTTGTTAAGAACAACTGAGCAACTCTTTCTAAATTATTTATTTGTTGTCTTCCCTCAGCTACAACCTTTGGAAGTGCACTAAAATTTGACTTCATAAGAACTAATTGCGATACAGCTTTTGCTGCATCTGAACCATTTGCCATTGCAATTCCACAATCCGCTTCTTTAAGTGCTAATACATCATTAACACCATCACCAGTCATAGCTACAGTATGCTCATTTTCTTGAAGAGCAATTACTAAAGCTTTCTTTTGATGAGGTGTAACTCTTCCAAACACACTATATTTTTCAACTTCATTTTTAAGATCTTCCATATTATCCGGTAAATCTCTTGCATCTATATAATTTTCTGCACCTTCTACACCAGCTCTTTTAGCTACTGCAGAAACTGTAACTGGGTTATCTCCTGATATAACCTTTACTTTTACTCCTTCTTCCTTAAAAAATCTTAAAGTTTCTGGAGCATCTTCTCTTATTATATCTTCAATAAGAACTATAGCTACCTCATTTATATCTGATAAATTTTCATTCTTCAATGTTTTAATATTTGATTCCGCTAAAATTAAGACTCTTCTACCTTTTTTAGCTTCATCTTCAACTTGATTTTTAATATTTGAATATTTATCTCCCATTACAATTTCAGGAGCTCCAAATACCCAAGTTCCTCTATCTTTTGTAACTATCCCACCCCATTTTCTCTTTGATGAGAAAGGTACTTTTTCTACTATTTCAATATTTGAATCTTCTTTATATTTATCCAATATAGCTTGTTGAGTTGGATTTTTACTAGGAAGGTTATGTGAAATAGAAGCTAAAATATCATCTATATATTTATTATCATAATTTGATACACTTTTTACATCTATAAGCTTTAAAGCTCCTTCTGTAATTGTTCCTGTTTTATCTACACATAATACATCAACTCTTGCAAGAACTTCTGTTGCCGAAAGCTCTTGAACTAATGTGTCATACTGAGAAAGCTTTATTATAGCAACTATAAACGTTGCACTTGTTAAAAGTACTAAACCTTCTGGAACCATTCCTATAATACCTGATACAGTACCTATAACAGCATCTTGCCAACTTGACTTTATAAATATAAGTTGAGTTGTTGCAAGTAATATACCAATAGGTATTATTAATATTAAAAGTATCTTAAGTATCTTATTTAATGAATTTTGAAGTTCTGAATTTGTTATTTTAAACTTTCTAGCTTCATCTGCAAGCTTTGATGAATATGTATTTGATCCAACTTTAGTTACCTTCATATAACCATCACCTGCAACTACAAAGCTTCCTGATAAAAGTTTACTATTACATCTTTTATGTATTGGATCTGATTCACCAGTAAGCATTGATTCATCAACTTCTAGTTCATTACCTTTATATACTATACCATCTGCAAGTATTTGATCTCCAGTTTTTATATATATGATATCATCCTTTACTATATCTTCTATACCTATTTTTTTAATTTTTCCATCTCTAATTGCCATACAATTTGCTTCACTTATAACCGATAATTTTTCAATTATATTTTTTGCTTTAATCTCTTGTATAACACCAATTAAACTATTTACAATTATTACTCCTGCAAATATAGCATTTTTAGGTGACCCCGCAATTATTACAGCTACTGCAAGAACTAGATTTAAAGCATTAAACATAGTAAAAAAGTTCGATCTTAAAATTTGAAAAAATGTTTTTGATGGAGCTTTTGGTAGTTTATTTACATCACCATTTAAAACTCTTTTTTGTACTTCTTCATCTGTTAATCCTTGTATATCTTCATACTCCACTTTATCTTCAACTCTCTTACATTCCATTATATAACTCCTTTATTAAGTTGTATTTTATATACAATTAGTTTAATTTACTAATCTTAATTTAATCTTAAATTTTTAAGAATATATAATAAACTTATCCTTAAATACTAATATAAAATTTTTTATTATTACTATAATTCTTTTAAAATTTCATTTAATTTATCATACTTATAAAAACTAATATTTAAAATTTCATTATCTTTACATTTATTATAAAACTTCTTTGCATAAACCTCACCATCTAATTCACCTGTTACTATCCATTTTTGAATACTATTATCTAAATTCATTATTTTACTTACTACTTTATTTTTATCAAAACTCATATATATTGGATTTTTTATTATATAAACATTAAATCCACGTTCTGAAAGTTTACTCATTCTAGGTATGTAAGAATTTATATCTTTATTATTTTTAGGATATATTATGTATCCTATAAACCCATTTCTATTTTTAGGAGTTAAAATCACTCCATTATTAAAGTTACTAACAGATACAAATCTTTTATCCACAAAATTTTCTAAATATAATCTATCTGATTGTGAATAACTTATTTTTAAAAATATGAAAATTCCTAAAAATAAAAAAATAATAATATTTATTATAAGAAAGCTCTTTAATTTTTTCATATATATCTCTCCTATCTTATTTATATTATTACCAATAAATTTATAAACTCTCTATTTTATTATTTATATTTTTAAATATATACATAAAAAAATCTTTAGTTCTTTAAAAGTTTTAAGAATTATAATATACTTCTCTTATGGGATTTATTTCTTATAAATGAAAAATTCAAGAGAGGATGGATATTATGCTAAGAACAATACTTTTCTATCCTGGAATAATACTTAGCTTAATTATTGCACCTTTAGCTTTAATTAAAATAAAATATTTAGAGCATAAAGGTAAAGATAAAGAAAGAACTGAAGCTATATTTAAAATAACTTCTTTTTGGGCAAAATATGTTATATGGCTTAGTGGAGCTAAGGTTAAAGTCTTTGGAGAAGAGAATATTCCTAAAGATGAAGCTGTTTTATTTGTTGGAAATCATCAAAGCAATTTTGATATTCCACTTATAATGAGTAGTATTAAAGTTCCTAAAGGATTTATTGCAAAAAAAGAACTAGAAAAATGGCCAGGCATAAGTATGTGGATGAAATATATAAGATGTGTATTTATGGACAGAAGTAATATAAGAAAATCTGCAGAAGCAATAGTTCAAGGTATCCAAACTTTAAAATCTGGATATTCAATGGTAATTTTTCCTGAAGGTACTAGAAGTAAAGGAAAACCTGTTGCTGAATTTAAGGCTGGAAGCTTTAAATTAGCACTAAAATCAAAAGTTAAAATAATTCCATTTACAATTAATGGTTCATATAAACTTTTAGAAGCAAATGGAGGAAAAATAAAAGCTTGCCCAGTAGAAATATATATTCATAAACCTATTGATACAACTAAATTATCAAAAGAAGAAATAAGTGAATTACATACTACAGTTAGAAATATCGTAGTATCTGACCTACCAAAAGCACAACAATAAAAAGATGGACTTATTAATCCATCTTTTTTATTAATATTTTATTATATTGTTCACAATTTTTTTGTTAAATTTTTCATATTTATCATATATACTATAACTTATTCGTATATTCATAAAAAAATTAAGATGGAGGTGTAATTTTTTATGAAAAAAATTCTTATAGGTTTACTTATTTTAGGTAATGTATTTGTAGTATCAGGTTGTAATAAAGGTTCAAATCAACTAAATCAGAATAATTCAACTACTCAAGTAGAAGAAAAATCTCCTAAAAGCGATAATCAAACTGTTGTAGATGAAAGTAAGCCTAATGATAAAACTACAAATAAAGAAGAATCAAATAAATATGAATCTATAAATAAACATGAATCTATAAATAAAGATTCAATTAATGATAAATCTGAAACAGATTTAAATAA
>ERZ1463036.94-NODE-94-length-20148-cov-47.078236_pt1 | contig 20148 bp, 18 predicted proteins | sample MGYA00564485_ERZ1463036 | MGnify/ENA primary metagenome ERZ1463036 (study PRJEB39244, sample SAMEA3635127) | Helicobacter pylori | study: EMG produced TPA metagenomics assembly of PRJEB11511 data set (Assembly of a 5300-year-old Helicobacter pylori... | reverse complement strand
AAGAAATTGCCTCATCACAACTTTCAGAGGAGGAACTTTCAAATGAGCATAGATAATAAACATAAAAAACAATCCCATATGATGGGAGGAGGAAAAGGAGGTCATGGTATTGTTATTGGCGGTGAAAAAGCTAAAAATTTTAAAGTAACTGCCAAAAGATTATTAACTTACTTAAGACCTCATAGAATTAAACTTATATCAGTAATATTTATGGCAATTTTAAGTACTGCCTTTACTGTATTTAGCCCTAAATTACTTGGAGAAACTATTAATGTAATCCTTGAAGGTATGATTGCAAAATTTAAAGGAATTCCTGGAGCATCAATTGATTTTACAAAATTATCTCACTATATTTTATTACTTTTATTCTTTTATATTTTAAGTGCAGCATTTATGTATCTTCAACAATATATAATGGCTGGAGTTGCTCAAAATACTGTTAAAGATATGAGAACAGATGTTGATAATAAACTTAATAAATTACCAATAAAATATTTTGATGCAAATTCAAAAGGTGATATTTTAAGTAGAGTTACTAATGATGTTGATAATATAAGTAGTACTTTACAACAAAGTTTAACTCAACTTATAACTGCTGTTGTAACTATAATTGGCATTACAATAATGATGCTTACAATAAGTCCCCTTTTAACTTTAATATGTATTTTAACTTTACCTGTTTGTATAATAGCAACTAGACCTATAATAGGTAAATCACAAAAATACTTCTCAGCTCAACAAAAAGAACTTGGAGCTCTTAATGGACATGTTGAAGAAATATATACTGGTAATATAGTTGTTAAGGCATTTGGACATGAAAAGAAAGCTATTAAAGAATTCGATGAAATAAATGATAGACTTTATAACTCTGCTTGGAAAGCTCAATTTATGTCAGGACTTATAATGCCACTTATGAACTTTATAAACAACATTGGTTATGTAATTATAGCTGTTATTGGTGGTATACTTGTTACTAAAAACAAATTAAGTGTTGGTTATATTCAATCTTTCATTCAATATTCAAGACAATTTACTCAAATGATTAATCAAACAGCTAACATTGCAAATATTCTTCAATCTACAATGGCTTCAGCAGAAAGAGTTTTTGAAATATTAGATGAACAAGAAGAAATTGAAGATCCATCTAACCCAGTTATTCTTGATAATCCTAAAGGAAATGTTGATTTTAAACATGTTAAATTCGGTTACAATGAAGATCACATATTAATGAATGATATGCAAGTATCTGCTAAAGAAGGTCAGACTATTGCTATAGTTGGTCCTACAGGTGCAGGTAAAACAACATTAATAAATCTTATGATGCGATTCTATGAATTAAATGGTGGTACTATTGAATTTGATGGTGTTGATATAACTAAGTTTTCTCGTGAATATTTAAGAAATATGTTTGGTATGGTTCTACAAGATACTTGGCTATTTAATGGTAGCATTAAAGATAATATAGCTTACGGAAAAGAAAATGCTACTTTTGAAGAAGTTGTAAATGCAGCAAAAGCTGCTCATGCGGATTATTTTATAAGAACATTACCTCAAGGTTATGACACAATATTAAATGAGGAAGCTTCAAATATATCACAAGGTCAAAAACAATTATTAACTATAGCTAGAGCAATACTTGCTAATCCTAAAGTATTAATACTTGATGAAGCTACAAGCTCAGTTGATACTAGAACTGAAAGTTATATCCAAAATGCAATGACAAGACTTATGAAAGGTAGAACAAACTTTGTAATTGCACATAGACTTTCAACAATAAAAGATGCAGATCTTATATTAGTTATGAATCATGGTGATGTTATAGAACAAGGTACTCACAACGAACTTCTTGAAAAAAATGGTTTCTACGCAGACCTTTATAATAGTCAATTTGCTCATGAAGATGTAGAAACTGCATAATAAAAAATATGCTACTAAAAATTAGTAGCATATTTTTTTATTTTAATTAAGCTTTATAATTGTAAAATATGATATATTTTCATCTCTACAACTTAATCTTATATCTTCATCTCCAAATGATTCTACTGATATTATTGTCCCTTCAGTTAAAAATATTATTCTATCAAAGTATACTTGAGTTACAGATTGACAATTCGAAAATACAGGAATTATATCGCCTTCATTTCCTATGCCATTTACCCTTAATCTATTTATACAACTTCCTTCTGGTATAGCTATATTAAATGTTATTCTATAATTTCCACTTTCCCCGATAATAATTTGATTATTATTATGCTCTAGTGAACCACTCTCATTAACTATATTATTAAACAAATTTAATAATCCACAAGAACTATTTATTGAATTGATTTTTGTATATGAACCAAAAGTATTTATATTCGCTTCACCAGCTGGCCCTTGTGGTCCTTCTGGTCCCTGTGGTCCTTCTACACCTCTAGGTCCTCTTGCTCCTTGAGCACCCTCTGGTCCTACAGGTCCTATACAACCTCTTTCACCTTGATATCCTCTAGGCCCAATTGGTCCTCTCTCACCTTGAATACCTCTTGGTCCCCTTGGACCTACTGGTCCTTGTGGTCCCTGTGGTCCTACTGGCCCTACAACTCTTTCAGATTCTAAAAATATAAATGGATTTCTCGCTGTATTATTTGAAGCAAATACGGCTACTCCATTTCCTTCAGGTGATACATTTATATTTATTTCATTAATAGTATTTAAATTTAAATTTTCAAAAGCTTTTGCTAAGTTTATACTAATATATCTGCCTACTTCAGATGAATTTATTCTATAACTTATACAGCTATTTTCTATATTATTTCCACATTCTCTTATTTCAACATTTATTTTTATTAACATAGAATTTGTGCACCTTAGACTATCAATATATAAATATAATCTAAATACATCCCTATTTAATTGATTAAATTCTAAATTAACATTAAATCTTAAATAAAATGATCCTTTAACAGTTGAACACACACAATTATTTCTTTGACAAATTACTATTAATTTATCTTGTACATCTCTAATTTCTCCATTTAAATACTGTTTTTCTTCAATAGGAGTAATTTTAAATTGCATAATTTAGCCTCCCCTTTTAATATAAAGTACACTATTTCTTAAAATATTCCTTTATATCAATATATTAAAATATTAAGAGAAGGTTAAAATAAAATTTAAAATACTACAATTTCTGTTTGTTCTATAGCTTTTTCTACTAATTCATCTATATTTAGGCTTTCTTCTGATTTTTTTATATATTTAACTACTGGTTTTGTTTTTGGGTGTTTTGGCACAAATATAGTACAACAATCCTCATATGGAAGTATTGATGTTTCATAAGTTCCTATTTCTCTTGCTATATCAATTATGTCACCCTTATCCATTGTTATAAGAGGTCTAAATACTGGTCTATCAGCAACTTCAGTACTAACAGTAAGACCTTCCATAGTTTGACTTGCAACTTGACCTATGCTTTCCCCACTTGATATACATTGAATTCCCTCTTTTTCTGCCATCTTACAAGCAACTCTCATCATAAATCTTCTCATTATAATAGTTAATTCATCTTCTGGACAATTATTTATTATTTCCATTTGAATATCAGTAAATGGAACTATAAATAGTCTAACCTTTTCTGTATACTCACTTAATATTTTTGCAAGCTCTTTTACTTTATCCTTTGCTCTCTCTGATGTGTATGGATGACTGTGATAGTAAATGCAATTAAGTTCAACTCCACGTCTCGCCATTAAATAACCAGCTACTGGAGAATCAATTCCTCCTGATAACATAAGCATTGTACTACCATTTATTCCATAAGGAAGTCCTCCTACTGCCTTTATTCTATCTGCATTAGTATATATATAAGCTTTATCTCTTATCTCTACATTAACTAAGCACTCAGGATTTTTAACATCAACTTCCAAACTATCTTCATATATAGAAAGAACATATGCTCCTATTTCTCTTGATATATCCATAGACGTTCCTTTAAAACTCTTATTAGCTCTATTAGTTTGAATTTTAAATGTATTTGGTTTTGATTCTTTAATTTTCTTTAAAACCTCTTCCTTAATAGCATCCATATCTCTTTCAACTTGTGTCACTACACATATTTCTGCTATTCCAAATACTTTTCTTATTCTTTTAATTCCTTCTTCTATATTATCTATTTTAATAAAATATCTATTTTGATCATTTAATATTTCAAAATCTAATCCTTTAAGCTTCTTCTTTATATTATCTCTTAACCTTTTCTCAAACTTATTTCTGTTAAGTCCTTTTAAAAATATTTCAGATGCATATTTCACTAATATAAGTTTACTCATCTTTTTATCCTCCTTAAAAATGATAATGACCTTTTTAAATTATTTATAACTATATCAATTTCTTCTTTTGTGTTATCTTCACTAAAAGAAAATCTTACTCCACCTTCAGCATCTTTATCACAAAGACCAATTGCTTTTAAAACATAACTTCCACTTGCTATATTAGTCTTTGATGTACAAGCAGATCCAGTTGAAACATATATGTTATCTTCTTCTAACATATGAAGTAACACTTCAGCTCTTACCCCTTTAAATGTAATATTTAATATATATGGAGAGTGTTTTTCATCATTAGGACTATTTATATAAATATTATCTATTTCTTTTAATTTATTTATCATATATGCCTTTAATTCTAGAACATTCTCATAATTTTCTGATATATTACTACAAGATATTTCACACGCCTTTTTAAGTGCAATTATTCCTGGAACATTATGAGTGCCAGCTCTTAATCCACTTTCTTGACTTCCTCCATGTATTAAAGAATTTGGTTTTATTCCTTTTTTTAAATATAAGAAACCAGTTCCCTTAGGACCATGAAATTTATGTCCTGTTGTAGTTAGGATATCTATATTCATTTTCTTAACATCTATGAAAAATTTTCCATAAGCTTGAACTGCATCAACATGAAATTTCGCTCTACTACTCTTTTCTTTTATAAGTTTTCCTATTTTTTCTATATCTTGAATAGAACCAATTTCATTATTTACAAACATTATAGATATAAGTACTGTATCTTTGTTTATTGAATCTTCTAATTGCTTTAAAGAAATCATTCCATCTTTATCAACATCCAAATATGTAACATTAATACCTTTTTTCTCTAAATCCTCATATACTTTAAGAACTGAATGATGTTCAAATTTAGTTGTTATAACATGATTTCCGCTCTTTGGTATACCTTTTATAATTAAATTATTTCCTTCACTTGCACCAGAAGTAAAATAAATTTCGTCTTTATTTGCATTTATAGTACTAGCTATGTATTCTCTACATTCATCTAACTTTTTTTCTGCTTTTATTCCTATCTTATGTAAAGATGATGGATTACCATAATATTTTTCCATTGCATCTCCCATAACTTCAATTACTTCCTTATAAGGTTTTGTAGTTGCAGAATTATCTAAATAAATCTCCAAAGTAATACCTCCCTTTTATTAGTATTTACCTTTAAAATAAACTTAATTCTAAATTATATTCATAGTATTCCTATATGTTTACTATGATTTAACTTTATTGATATAATATCAGCTTTTTCTATTTTTTTAAAGTAATATTTTCACTTTACTTTTTTCAGTAATGTGATATCTTATTTTTAGGAGATGATATCATGAATAATAAAACTAAAATTCCAAATAATAATTCAAAAACTTTAATTTGTCCTATTTGTGGAGATATTATGAATGAAGACTTATATGCTTATGATAATTCAAAGATAGAAAAGATTAATTTTAAATGCCCTACTTGTGGTCATAAAGAAGTAAGAATTATATAATTTTATAAATTAGTTGACAAAGTGTTTATTTAGGAGTATAGTTAACCTACTTAATGATTTAAATAAATATCGCGGGATGGAGCAGTTGGTAGCTCGTCGGGCTCATAACCCGAAGGTCGTAGGTTCAAGTCCTGCTCCCGCAACCAAAAAAAGCTAGTTAGATTTCTAACTAGCTTTTAATTATTTTTAATTAAAGTCTTCTTTAAATTATATTTTCTTTAATTATTTATTCCATAAACTCTGCAAGGTGCTCCATCTCCAGATTTTATTTTTAATGGTGCTATTATTATCTTAAAATTACTATTTATTTTATCTAATCCACAAAGGTTTTCTATTATAAGCTTATTATTTTTTAAAAGATTTTTATGATTTATTAACTTTTCATCATCTTCACAATCAATAGATATACAGTCGATCCCTATGCCTTTTAATGTTCTTATGTTACTAAGAAATCTTGATGCTTCATAAGATAATATAGGATAATTTAAAAAATATTTTTTATCATTCCAATATTTTTCGTATCCTGTATTTAATATTAAATAATCACACTCTTCTATTTCTTTTTTATATTTTAAAATAAACTTTAAATCTATTATATTTCTTTCTTTACAATTTATCATATATGATCTTCCTATAAAATATTCTACATTAAAAGAATCTAAGGATTTCCCATCACTAAATACGTGCCTTGGAAAATCTATATGAGTTCCAGTATGTGATGATAAAGATATTTTTAATACATTATATCCCTCCTTATCTATTGTACTTAATTCTTTTTTAAAATATCCTTCTTCTTCTGAATAAGAAATCATATTATCTTCTAAATAATGTGTTAAATCATATATTTTCACTTTAATCACCTTTTCATTTTGATATTTTTATTTAATCTTTATAGATGCTTTAACTATATATTTAAAATAATAATTACTATTTTAAATTACTCTATCTATTATTAACTTAATTCACTCTTTTAATATATTCAGGAAAACTTCTTAACTTAGATACATGACCTATTCTATAAATTATGTTCTTGCTAACTCAACATATAAATAAAAAAATTATATTCGTATTTTAAATTACATTTTCTCCAGTCTATATGATAAAAGGTTTATAGCTATTTGTATTTTAATACGATTATTTAAATTCAACTATATACTATAATTATTTTTATAAGTTTTAATCCGAATTTATTTTACCACTTATTAACTTATATTTCATTTAATGTTTGAAATTTATTGACATTATAAAACTGTAATATTACAATAAGCTTGTCAATAAAATATTATTTTACGTGCTAGGGGTGCCTTTGTGGCTGAGAAATGCTTATATATTAGCATTAACCCTTTAACCTGATCTGGATAATACCGGCGTAGGAAAGCAAAAGACTCAGTTCTTTTACGTCCTTCTAGCACAAATAGGAGGTTTTTTTATGGAATTTTTAAATGATTGGGGAGAAAGATTTACAAATCTTTATACAAATATCCCAGAAAAATTTAGGACAATTTTAGAAAGTCCTATGTCTATACTAACTATAATTGCTTGTTTGGTTCTATTCTTCGCTTTATTTAAATTTAGAAAAATTAAATTAAATGCAAGAATAATGACCAATATAGCTATCGCCTTAGCACTTTCTACAATTCTTAATGTTTTTAGACTATATAGATTTCCTCAAGGAGGAAGTATAACCTTAGGCTGTATGGTACCAATACTTATAATAGCATTTGCTTATGGTAAAGAAATAGGTTTTTTAACTGGATTTCTATATGGAATAATTAATTTATTCACTGATCCCTATATAATACATCCAATTCAAATGCTTTTTGATTATCCATTACCATCACTAGCTATGGGACTTGCTGGAATAAATTATTTCAGAAAAAATCATAGAATGCTTGGTGTATTTGTAGCATTCTTTACAAAATTTTTATGTCACTTTATATCAGGGGTCGTGTTCTTTGGTTCATTTGCACCAGCTGAAATGGGTGCGTTATTATATTCAGCGGTAGTAAATCTTCCTTTAGTTGGTGCTGAAATGATAATATGCATGATTATTTTAAGATTTATCCCAATAAGTAGATTATTAAGAACCTTAAACCCTGAATTTACTGATAATTTAATAAAAGCTGTATAAAAAAATGAGAAGTTATTTAAAAATAACTTCTCATTTTAACTATAATTAAAATTTATTTACACTTATCTAATATCATATCAGCTAAGTTATGAGCTAGCTTATCTATTTCTTCTTGATCTTCACCTTCTAGCATAACTCTAACTAATGGTTCTGTTCCTGAAGGTCTTATTAAAACTCTTCCTCTTCCATCCATTAATTTTTCCATTCTTTCTATTTCAGCTATTATTTCAGCATCCTTTAAGTAAATATCTTTTTTATCATTAGGTACTGTTGCATTTACTAAAACTTGAGGAAGCTCTCTCATAATTGAACATAACTCACTTAAAGTTTTATTGCTTCTCTTTAATATTGATGCAACTTGTAATGCAGTAACTAATCCATCTCCTGTTGTATTACATTCTAAGAATATAATATGACCTGATTGTTCTCCACCAATTACGTATCCCTTATCTAGCATTTCTTCCAATACGTATCTATCTCCAACTTTAGTTTTTACAGTTTTTATTCCTAGTTCTTTACAAGCAATATCTAGTCCTAAATTGCTCATAACAGTAACTACTAAAGTGTCTTCTTTAAGTCTTCCTATTTCTTTTAAATATTTAGCACATAAAGTTAATATAAAATCTCCATTAACTAAATTTCCCTTTTCATCAACAGCTAAACATCTATCTGCATCTCCATCAAATGCGAATCCAACATCACAACCCTTTTTAACTACATATTCCATAAGTTCTTCTGGATGAGTTGATCCACAATTTTCATTTATATTTGTTCCATCTGGATTATCATTTATAACATAAACTTCTGCTCCTAAATCTCTAAAAGCTTGCACAGCTGCTTTATATGCTGCTCCATTTGCACAATCTAATGCTATTTTTAATCCTGAAAGATTTACTGCTGTTGTACTTTTTGCAAACTCAATATAATCTTCTAAAGCTGAAACTTCTACTCTTTCCCTTCCAAGTGCTGTTCCTACTGGACTTGGTACTCCTTCAAAACCTGATTCTATTACTCTTTGTATTTCATCTTCAAGTTCATCAGAAAGCTTGTAACCTTTGTTGTTAAAGAATTTTATACCATTATATTCTACTGGGTTATGTGAAGCTGATATCATAACTCCAGCATCTGCTCCATACTCTCTAGTTAAGTGCGCAACTGCTGGTGTTGGTATAACTCCAAGCACAACTGCTTCTGCTCCAACAGATAATATACCAGCAACTAATGCAGCCTCTAACATATCTCCTGATATTCTAGTATCTTTTGCAACTAATATTTTTGGTTTATGAGCGCCTTCTGTTAATACATAAGCTCCAGCTCTTCCTAAATTATATGCAAGTTCAGCAGTAAGTTCTGTATTTGCTACTCCTCTTACTCCATCAGTTCCAAACATTCTACTCATAAAAATTTACCTCTTTCTGTTCTTTTAAGTTAACTATTTTTAACTTTTCTACTACTATATTATATTTGTTTCATTATTTATTGACAACTTTTTCATTATTAATTCTATCTAAAATAATTTTATATCCGTCACTTCCATAATTTAAACATCTATTTACTCTACTTATAGTAGCGGTACTAGCTCCTGTTTCTTCTGCAATTTCTGTGTAAGTTTTCTTTTCTTTCAATAGCTTAGCTACCCATATTCTTTGAGATAAGCTTTTTAATTCAGTAATTGTTGCTATATCTTCAAAAAACTTATAACATTCATCCTTATTTTCTAATTTTAATATACATTCAAAAAGTAACTCTATATCCTCACCTTTTATCTTTGAATTTAGTGTACTCATAATTTCTCCTCCGTACTTTATAAATATACCCTATATTATATCATCTTTAATTTAATAATTCACAACTTTATTACACAAAAGAATTTACATTATTTATCATAAAAATCTTCTCTTTTAAAATTATCTTTTTTATTTATCTCTCTAATTTTATCATAAACTATTTTAGTTGGAACTAACCATACCTCACCAGTTCCCCTATAAACATTTAAAAATCCTTCTCCACTTACTGCACTTCCTATCATTGAAGTTGCAGACTTTTCTACTGAAAACTTTATATTTCCACTTCTTAAAATTGCAAAACTACCATCAATTTTTAAAGTATCATTATTTAATCTACAAACAAAAACTTCATTTTCTGGTACAGGAAGTTCTAATGCAACAATTCCACTTCCATAAACTTTTGTTTGAAATAAACCTTCTTCTCCAAAAAGTACAGCAGAAAATGTTTTTTGACCAGTTGCTTCTAAATAAACATCTTCTTCACTTGCCAAAAACATTCCATCATCTATTATTATCTCATCATCTTGAAGTTCTATAAGTGCATAATGTTTAAAAGATGGCTCTAAAAAAATTTCTCCACTACCTTCATATGTAGGCTTGAACATTTCCTCCCCTGTCAATTTGCTTGATATAAATTTTTTTGATATACCAATTAAACCTCCAGTTTTATTTATTATATTTATGTCACCTTTCATGTAACTTAAAGCTCCACTTTCTACTTTAACACGACTTTCATTTAATATTATTCTTATTTGTTTTAATTTAATTCCACTTTTTTTCATAATATTTAAATCAAAAGCCGTATCTATATCAACAGCACCATTTAACTCATCATATTCTAAAACTTGAAACCTAGAATCATTTGTCATCTGAGCTATCATAGTTAATTGATTTTCAAAATTTAAGCTTGTCCTCATAATAACCTCCAATAATTAGGTATTATGTATCTAAAAAAGAGATACATCTACATTATAGACATATCTCTTTTTTTTATTCAACGGATTAATAAATTAATATCTATTCTCAAAACTAAATTAATTAATAAACTTTAGCTTCTTCTTCACCATTTAATACTCTTATAGCACCTTGTGCTAAAGCTAATAATTCATCTTCTCCTGGATATGCTTTAACTTCTGAAATCCAATCTACTCTCTTGCTTATATCTCTTACAACTTCTTCTGAGTAAGCTATACCACCAGTTAAAATTATCTTATCTACTTTTCCCTCTAATACTGTTGCCATTGCCCCTACTTCTTTTGCTACTTGATATATAAATGCATCGTATATTAATTTAGATTCCTTATCCCCTTTAAAAGCTGCATCTCTAACATCTCTAAAATCATTTGTATCAAGGTAAGCTACACATCCACCTTTACCTACTAACTTAGTATAAACTTCTTTTTCACTGTATTTTCCACTAAAACACATTTTTATAAGATCACCTGATGGAACTCCACCTGCTCTTTCTGGTGAAAATGGACCATCTCCATCTAATGCATTATTTACATCAACAACTCTACCATGTTTATGAGCTCCAACGGATACTCCTCCACCCATGTGTACAACTATTAAATTTAAATTTTCATATCCTTTTCCACTTTCTTTTCCAAATCTTTTAGCTACTGCTTTTTGATTTAATGCATGAAATTTACTTTTTCTTGGTAGTTCTGGTACACCTGAAATTCTTGCTACATCATCTAATTCATCTACAACAACAGGATCAACTATAAAAGCTGGTATATTTAATTCTCCGGCAATTTCCTTTGATAATATTCCACCTAGATTTGAAGCATGTGGTCCTTGAACTCCAATTTTTAAATCCTCTGCTAATTCATCTGTTACTTTATAAGTACCACCTGGAATTGGTTTAAGCATTCCACCTCTACCAACTACGGCATTTAATGTATTTATATCAAAGTTCTTTTCTTTTAATACATTTAATATAACTTCTTTTCTAAAATCTAACTGATCAAATATTGTAGCATATTTTGCTATTTCATCTGATGAATGTCTCAAAGTCTCTTCTAATACTTCTCTTTCATCTTCATAAACTCCAATTTTAGTTGAAGTTGACCCTGGATTTATAATTAATAATTTATATGACATCTATTACTACCTCCCAATAAATTCTACTTTAATGATTCAGCAACTAATGCTGCTAATGCTATTGAATTAACTTTTGTTTCAAATGAATCTGCTCTTGAAGTTAATATAACTGGTGCTGATGTTCCAACTAATAGTCCACCATTTTTTGATTTTGAAGTATAAGTTAAACATTTGTACATAACATTAGCCGTTTCTATATTTGGAAGCATTATTATATCTGCTTTTCCTGCAACTGGTCCTGATATTCCTTTATGATGTGCTGCTTCTTCTGATAATGCATTATCAAGTGCTAAAGGTCCATCAACTATACAACCCTTTATTTGTCCTCTATCATTCATTTTTGATAATAATGAGGCATCTAAAGTTGCTGGCATATCTGGATTTACTACTTCAACTGCACAAATTGGTGCTACCTTTGGCATTTGTAATCCACAAGCATGAGCTACTGAAACTGCATTATCTATTATTTGTTTTTTCGCTTTTAAATCTGGGTACGTATTAAAAGCTGCATCTGTTAGATATATTAATCTATCTATTCCTTCTATTTCAAATACTGCAACATGTGACATAAGTCTTCCAGTTCTTAATCCAACTTCCTTATTTAACACGCTTCTTAAAAATGTTGCAGTGTCTACTAATCCCTTCATGACCATATCTGCTTTTCCGCTTGATACAAGTTGTACTGCAAATAAAGCTGCTTTTTTATTATCTTTTTCATGTACTATTTCATATCCTGATAAATCCATTCCTATTTTATCAGCAATTTTTTTTATTTCATGTTTATCTCCAACTAATATTGCATCTGCTATACCTTTATCTTTTGCTGATTTTACAGCCTCTAATACTGGTTCATCTTGTGCTACAGCTACAGCTACCTTTTTAGGTTCAACTTCTTTAACCTTTGATAATAAATCTTCAAAATTCTTACTCATTTACCGCACCTCTTACCTTTTATATTTTAAAATCATTGATTTAGTGTACTTTTAATAATACTTCTGGTATTTTTTGTTGTTAATTTTGTAACAAATTATATTTATATTGTATCAGATAATTACTTTAAAACTTAAATTGTCAGAAAATTTATTTCAAAAAAAGTAGCTCAAAAAGCTACTTTTTTTCATTTTATTTTATACAATATTCTTCCATTATTCTTTCTGCAACTTTTATACCATCAACAGCAGCAGATACTATACCTCCAGCAAAACCTGCTCCTTCTCCTGTAGGATATAAACCATTAACAGTTACACTTTTAAGCATTTCATTTCTTGGCATTCTAACTGGTGCAGATGTTCTTGTTTCAATTGCAGTTAATACAGCATCATCCATATCATATCCCTTTATTCTTTTGCCAAATACTTTTATTCCTTCTTTAATTGTATCTACTACATATGAAGGTAAACATTCCCTCAAATCTTTAAATACATATCCCGGTTTATAACTTGGAACAACACTACCAAGTTTTGTTGATATGTTATCATTTAAAAAGTCCCCAACTAATTGTATAGGTGCATTATAGTTTTCACCACCTACCTTAAATGCAAGACTTTCATAATATCTTTGAAATTCCATTCCAGCAAGCGGATGATTTCCTTTAAAATCTTCAGGACCAACAGTTACAACTAATGCTGAGTTTGCATTATCTAAATCTCTAGCATGATAACTCATTCCATTTGAAACTAACCTACCTTCTTCTGATGCTGCGCCAACAACTACTCCTCCTGGACACATACAAAAAGAATAAACTCCTCTATTTTGAACTTCACTTTGATATGCTAATCTATATTCTGCAGCTTTTAATTTTGGATGATTTGCGTATTCTCCATATTGACTTTCATTTATAACTTCTTGAGGATGCTCTATCCTAACGCCTATGGCAAAAGCTTTTTGTTCCATTTTAACTCCACTTTCATAAAGCATTTCATAAGTATCTCTTGAACTATGTCCTATAGCTAAAACTAAACATTCACATTTAACTTCTTTTCCATTTACTATTATACTTTTAAGCTTTCCATCTTCTATATTTATATTTTCTAATTTTGAATTAAAATAAACTTCTCCACCTAATGATTTTATTTCTTCTCTTATATTTTTAACAACTGTTTTTAATATATCAGTTCCAACATGTGGTTTTGCTACATAGGTAATTTCTTCTGGAGCTCCATTTTTTACAAGTTCCTCTAATACAAATGAACATCTTTTATCTTTTATTCTAGTTGTAAGCTTTCCATCAGAAAATGCTCCTGCTCCCCCTTCACCGAATTGAACATTTGAGTTTAAGTTTAATTTTCTATTCTTCCAAAACTCTTCAACAGTTTTTGTTCTACTATCAACATCTTCTCCTCTTTCAAAAATTATTGGATTATATCCATGCTTTGCAAGAGTTAAAGCTGCATATAAACCTGCTGGACCTAATCCTATAATAACAGGCCTTGAAGTTAATCTTTTATCTCCATATATAAAAGTTTCTTCTTTTATCTCTTCTTCAAGCTTTACACTATTACTTTTAATTTTATTAACTATCTTCTTTTCATTATTGCACTTTATATCAATACAATAACTAAATTTTATATTATCTTTTTTTCTAGCATCTAAGCTTTCCTTTATTATTTTTAATTCTTTTATTTCGCTTTCTTTTATTTTTAACTTTTTAGCTACTTTATTTTTTAATAATGATTTATCTTCATCTATACTTAAAGTAACCCCATTAACTCTTATTGCCATACCATTTTCTCCTAAGTTGTTTTCTTATTATTATCTTGTTTATTTTCATTATTATCAGTTGAAGTTGCTTTATCCTTATCTTTTAAAGAGAATTTTACTTTTCCAACATTTGATATTTTAGCATCAATATTTTTATTTAACTTTACATTTGGTTCTCCTTCAAAAGTACCACTTTGGTTATAAGAACCTAAATCCAATGTAGCAGAAAAATCTCCACTTGTTAAGTTATCTAAATCAGTGTGTTTTCCATTTACAGTAATGCTAATTGTTTCAGTTTTATTATTAATCTCTAACTTGTCATTTAAACCTGTATATGTAATTGGAATATCGAAATTTTTTGTTGTATTTTTTTCAGTTTCATCTTTTTTATTTTCTTCTTTTAAAATTTCTATTTTTACATTTACATATCCATCTCCAGTTGCTAATTTAACTCCTTCTGGCAAAATTATTTTAACTTTTTTATCAATTGTTTCTGTTATGCCAGACAAATCTATTGGCTCAGTTTTTAATGATTTTAATTGAGATATAACATTTGTATCTCCAACTACCTGTACCGCAGTTATATCTGGTATTATCTTAGATATTTTATATCCATCTGGTAATTGTCCTGTAGTACTTGTCTCTATATCTATTGATTTACCATTATTAACAGAAACACTAATTTTACCAATAGTCTTACTTAATGTAACATCTTTTACTACTTCCCCATTTGAGTCTAATGCTTCAAGTGGAAATTGTTTTGTTATATTTCCACTTACATTTTTTAATTGTCCTACCAACGCAACTCTATCTATTTTATTAACAGAACTTTCAGGACCTGAAACTTGTACTTTTTCAGATGTAAAACTTTCATTTTTTTTATAAACATTATTTGAATAAGTTATATTTACATTTGATACTGTATCAAATTCCTTTTTAATTAATTTTTCTAATTTTACAGCAACTATAAGATTACTATCATTTTGTATATTTACTTGACTTGGAGAATTAACAACTTGAACAGGTATATTATTAATACCTGTCTTTAATGCATATTCTCCCATATCTGCAACTAACGAAAATTCTTCTTTAGTAACTGAATAAATATATTTAGAATCTCCTTCTATTTTTATATCTACAGTAAATTCTTGACCTGGTGATATAGCTAAATTAAACTGATTTAAAGATTGTGTATTAACAAGTTTAACAGGAACACCCTTTAATGTATAAGTTCTTATAGAGCTTTGAACATTAGTTACATAAAGCCATAGACCAAATGATAGTAAAACACATACTAATTTTACTATTATTTTTTGTCTTTTATCCTTTTTATCCATGTTTTCACCCTCTCACCAGCTGATTTTACTTTTCTATTTTCATTATTTTTCATCATAGTTAATAATGTTGTTTTTAATTTTTCTTTATCATAGTTTCTTGTTAATCTTCCACTCATTGCAAGAGAAATTGTTCCAGTTTCTTCTGATACTATTATTACTAATGCATCTGAATTTTCTGAAAGTCCTATTCCAGCTCTATGTCTAGTACCTAGCTTCTTATTTATAGAATTATTACTTGTAAGAGGTAAAACACACCCTGAAGCATAAATTCTATCTTGCCTAATAATTGTTGCTCCATCATGAAGTGGTGTATTAACAACAAATATATTTTCTAAAAGTGCAGAACTTACAACAGCATCTACTATAGTTCCTGAGGCTAAAACCTCTCCAAGACCTGTTCCTTGTTCTATTGCAATTAATGCACCTGTTTTTGTTTCAGCTAAGTCTTGTACTGCCGTTACGATTTCATCTATTACTTTTTCTCTTTCTTGAACATCTCTAATATTATGTGTTTCATCAAATGCACTTCTTCCTAAATGCTCAAGAGCACGCCTTATTTCAGGCTGGAATATAATAACAACTGAAAGAACTCCTATAGTTAAAGTTTTATTTAATATAAAATATAACATATCTAATCTTAGAATATAGCTTATTGGAATTAATGCAACTATTAAAATTATTCCTTTTAATAACTGTTCAGCTCTAGTTTCCTTTATTAACATATATCCTTTGTAGAAAATATATGAAACAACTAATATATCAACTATAGACCAAATTGATATATGTCTTATTGAATTCATTGCTCCAATAAAAAAATCTTGCATCAGTTTCACCCCTTTTTTTCTTATATCTTTTATAAATTATACACCAAATACACAAAGCTTAATATAACAAGTCTTTTACTTTTTTCTATTTTTAATAATAATTTAAAACCTTATATAATATAATTTAAAGATTACTTTATTTAGATTATGAAAAGGAGGCACTTAAGTGGAAAATAATAAAAAATTAAATTTAGAAAAAATACTAAAATACATTAAAAACAAAAAAAAACTTATAGTTATTTTTTTAATAATTATGTTAACTCCATTTTTACTGCTTATTATAACTAAAATAACTCCTTCTAGTAGAAGCATGACAAAACTTAATAAAATTTCAAAAGAAATTTCATCAATAAATGATACGTTCAAAGATTCTATAGAAGCAGAAAGTATAAACACAGACTTTGCAAAAAATTCACTTTCTTTAGCAATAGTTAATTTAAATAATATTAAAATACCTCTTGAAACAATGAATGTACCAGAGGATGTAAATCTAGCTAAAGAACAACTACTTAATACATTAAATTTAAATATATCATTATGCGAACAAAGTCTTTCTATATTCATGAATCCAGCAAACCCAAAATTAAATGATAAAATAACCCAGTATAAAACATCATTAGATGATTTTAAAGATAATAACTCAAAGTTATCAAACTTTAGAATAAAAAAAGTAATTTCAGAAGATTCTATTGAATTCTTTAATAAATCAATATCTTATTTTAATACTATGATTAAAATCAACATAATGAAAGATATCAATAAAGAAAAATTATCAGATTATATTTTAGGCATAGATAAAATATCAAATAAATTTATTGAAATAAAAGAAGACTTAAAGCCAGCATTAGAAGACATAAAGAAGAATAATAGAAGTTTATATGTTTTAATAGAAGATTTAGAGAATAAAAATTTAATTTTTACGAATATTAAAAATGATTTATATTCATTAAGCATTCCCGAAGATGCTATTAAAATAAATGAATTATTAAAAGACACAATTAAATGTTATGAAAATTATTCCTACTCATTAAAGGATATATTATATAAAGATCTTAAAGAAAATAATGAATTACCATTATCACATTATGATGACTGTTTTTCTAATTATAATAAATTTATAAGTTCCTTAAATAACTTCAATAAAAACTTAGATTTATTTAAAAGAAATTAAGAATAAAATCTCTTTTTTCAGGTAATACTATTATTCGACTAGCTTGTAAAAGGAGGTTATTTATGAAAAAGTTTATAAGTCTTATATTATTTTCCTTAATGATGATATCTTCCATAGAAGCACACGCTTCTGTAATTAATTTATTTGATTATATATCATTAAAAGATGAAAAATTAGACTTAATCGCAAGCAAGACTAATATTGATACTTCTAAAGATTTAAAAAATAAAACTACAAGCAATAATACAACTACTAAGGATAGTAAAAAAATTTCAAACAATAATATAGAAGTCTTCAACCACAATGGTAATCAATTAATAATATCTAAAGCAGATATTGATTTAATGGCTAAGCTTGTTTATTGCGAAAGTCGTGGAGAACCATTTGAAGGGAAAGTAGCAGTAGCATCTGTTGTATTAAATAGAGTTATGCACCCTCAATTTCCAAATACAATAAATGGCGTAATATTTCAAAAAAATGCTTTTTCATGTGTTGTAAATGGAAAATTAGAAGCTAATCCTACTAGTGCGTGCTATGATGCAGTTTATGAAGCTATAAGAGGTAAAGATCCTACTAATGAAGCTTTATTCTTTTATAATCCTTCAATAGCTACTTGTTCTTGGATGAAGGAAACATCAAAAAAGGATACTAAAAGAATTGGTAATCATACATTTTTTAAAAAATAAAAAGAGGTTCCTAATTAGGAACCTCTTTTTATTTTAAGTTTATTACTGTAGCTTTAGGTCTAGACATAGCCTCAATTGAATATTGAACACCTTGTGTTCCCATACCTGATGATTTTACTCCTAAGAATGGGAAATGGTCTGGACCTCTTTCTGTTTTATTATTTACTTGAACTGTACCAACTTCTAATCTATTTGCAACATAAAAAGCTTTATTTATATCATTTGTGAATACAGATGATTGAAGACCATATTCTGATTCATTTGCAATTTTTATTGCTTCATCTGCACTTTTTACTCTAATTATAGGAAGAACAGGACCAAAAGGTTCTTCCCAAGCAATCCTCATATCAGTTGTAACATTATCAAATAATGTTGGCATTATAATATTTCCTTTTCTCTCTCCACCTAATAAAAGTTTAGCACCTTTATTTTTAGCATCTTCTATTAAACCTTCTACAAAATCACATGATTTTGAATTAATTAAAGGTCCTACAGTAAAATCTCCTTCTAAAGGATTACCAACTGTAACAGAATCTATTTTATTTAATATTTCTTCTACTAATTTATCTGCTATAGTATCTAATACCAATACTCTTTTAACTGCTGTACATCTTTGGCCTGAGTAAGAAAAAGCACCAGAAACTATATTCTTAGCAGCTAAAGTTAAATCTGCATCTTCTAATACTATTGCAGCATCTTTTCCACCAAGTTCCATTAAAAGTGGCTTCATTTCAGTAATTCTTGATATTCTTTTACCTACTTCACTACTTCCAGTAAAGTTTACAAAATCAATATCTTTATGTGTTACTACATAATCTCCTATTTCACTACCTTTACCTGTTATTGTATTTAATACTCCACTAGGTATTCCTGCTTCATTAAACGCTTTAGCAAGATAAAGTCCACAAATACTTCCCTGAGTTGCAGGCTTAAATACAACGGTATTTCCTGCCATTAAAGCTGGTGCAATCTTTGATGCAGCTAAATTAACTGGATAATTAAATGGTGATATTGCAAGAACTACTCCTAAAGGTTCTCTAGTAACTATTGATATTTTATCATTTTTAAATCCTGGGAATGAATCTCCTGGAATTGATTCCCCTTTTATATTTTCAGCAGTATCAGCGGTAAATCTTATTAAGTCTGCAGTTCTTTTTATTTCTGACATACAACTTCTTCTATCTTTACCTATTTCAATAACCATAACATCTGCCATTTCTTCTATTCTTTCTTCTAAAAGATCAGCAACATTATGAAGTAATTTTGATTTTTCATTTGTAGGTACATCTCTCCAGCTTAACTGAGTTTCCTTTGCTACATTTATTGCTTCATCAACAGCTTCCTTACTCATAGCTTCAACAAAACCTACTGTTTCTCCATTTATTGGAGACTTTACTTCTATTGTATTATCATGATTTTTAATTTCCCATTTTCCTTTTAAAAGATTTGAATAAATCTTTTTGCCATCTATATTTTGAAAAAACATATTCCACCTCCATCAATAAAATATTTCTATTAATATTTATTATTAATTATAAATTATTTTTAATTAATTTAGATCGGAAGAGCGTCGTGTAGGGAAAGAGTGTCCTAGGTGTGTA
>ERZ1463036.93-NODE-93-length-20487-cov-16.898786_pt1 | contig 20487 bp, 21 predicted proteins | sample MGYA00564485_ERZ1463036 | MGnify/ENA primary metagenome ERZ1463036 (study PRJEB39244, sample SAMEA3635127) | Helicobacter pylori | study: EMG produced TPA metagenomics assembly of PRJEB11511 data set (Assembly of a 5300-year-old Helicobacter pylori... | reverse complement strand
AAAGATATTGACTTTTAGCCAATACCTTTTCCGTATATTTCAATGGTGGAGACGAATCGCAGGAATAATACCCACGAATTCAATAATTAATCATAATAACTATTATTATCTGGAGTATCCCAATCATAATTATCACAATCTCCAGTATAATATTCATTATAATCTCTAGCAGTCCATGATTCTTCATAATATTCATTATCTGAATATTTTTCATAATTCTGCTCATTTAATTCTAAAATTAATTCTCTGCATATGCTTACTATACCTTTTATCTTGACTCCATTGACATAAACATAATTAGTTATAAATTTATTTCTAACACCCGCTTCTTCAAATATCGTATCATATGAAGTAGACATTTTATTCAATAAACTTACATCTAAATCTAGTCTTTGTCCTTTAAACGTATACATATCTAACTTATTATCAGTCATAACTATTAAATCACTATTTTCATCAAAATTTAGCCATTCTATATATTTATCATATTTGTGGCTTACTATCAGTTCACTATTTATTACTTTGACCTTATCTTTTTTACCAGATAACATTGCTAGTATTTTTCTCTTTAAACCATTACTATTTATAAACTTATCTATCCTAAAAATCATTAAGTTTGTTCCTGCACTATTTGCCATGACATTAGTCTCTATGTAGTCACCTGTAAAAACTATATATGTATCATCGTTACTAAAATATAAATTTTTATTTATATTTCCATAATTTCCCAGTTCTAATGTTTTTCCTTCTGGACATTTATCATTTAACCTTAGGAATTTATTAACATCTAAATCATATATATATACTCCCCTTGTATCATCTGTAGATGATTTATATATAGCTATAGTATTTGAATTATTTGCTACAGATATTACACCTCCGTAAGGCATATAATCATCTATAATATTTATACAATCCCATTTTGATGTTTCATAAATATACACTTTTTTACTAGCTGTACCTCCATAAATTAAATAAGCATCATTGTATGTAAACTTTAAACTATCACTGCTATCACTATAAGAACTAATAACTATTGTGTTTATTTTATTAAACTTTTCTTTGGTATATATGTCTATATTTACCCCTTTATTATCATATTTACAGATTAACATCCCATTATTACTAAACTTTAGCATAGATAGATCTGTATATTTTATCTTTTTTTCTATCTTTACTAAGGTTAAATTAACAATGAATATCTCACCATCCTTATAATAAGTCAATACATCTTCATTTATATCAAATAAAATTGACTTAGCTTCATATTTATCTAAATTATATTCATCTGTTTTGAATATAACATTGCATTTTCTATACTTTTCTTCATATTTAAATACAGTAATTCTAGTTTTTTGTTCTTTATCAACATATTTAACAATTTCATACTCTTCATAATCCCAATTAAATTCTTTTTTTTTATAAATGGTTTCTTTTGTAATAACTTCCAATGTAGCTATATATCTACCACATTTACTTGATAAAATTTTTATAAATTCTCCATTGAACCCATCAATTGAATAATATAAATTAGACATATCTATATCTCCTTCTGTTAATATTAATTTGTAGCTTAAAAATATATTTTAATATCAAATTTTATCTTATTAAATTCAATATTTTCTTCAGTCTTTATTGGAAATTAAGGTCCATTTTTCATCTATAATCTCAATATTCATTTTTCTCTCATAATACTGTACAAAATATAAAAATATACATGTCAAAAAATCTAAGTATATTTTTATATTCTCATATTTCTGTTCAATCATAAATAGTTCATACGATTTTGTTTCATGTGCTATCATATTTCTAGTATCTATTAAGCTTTCTAGATTATTAATCACATCATCATCTTTTATAATTTCTTGATTCATAATGTCGAATGCTTTTTTATTATTCGATATATGACTGTAAAATTTAATCCTAACTATATTCGATACTTTTTTGAAACATTCTACTAGTTTGATAAATTTAAATCTAATTGCATCTTCAAAAACATTATGTCCTGAATAATCCATATCTTTATATAATTTATAAATTTTTTTAGGATCAGCTTTTCAGTACTTATATGTAGATGTCAACTGGCACAAATTTTCTTTAAAATCAAAATAATGTACGGTTATTTCCTTATTTAGTTCTACATCCGATAATGATTTAATATATTCTTAAAAATTCATATTTCCTCCATATTTCTTGTGTTTAAGCTTAAGTTCTATGTTTTAATAAAACTATTTATTCAACATTACTTAATTTATTTATTAATTTTCTATATATATACAAAAATAGATATTATATATTAGTCAATAATATATAATATCTATTTTTAACTACTCTATATAAGTAATTATTCTTAGCAATCACAAAAATCTACTGATCCACATCCATCTCCCATATATACACCTTTTTCTTGTTCAACAAAGTCATCAAATGCCAAAATTGTATCTTGATTACTTTTGTTATTCTTTAAAATTACTTCTTTCTTTTCCATAAGTTTAACTCCTTTTTTATTTTATATTTAATAGTTTTATATATGATAACTAAATTAGTATCTATCTATTAGTTAATATATAACTTAATAGCATTTTTCTTATATATTCATGGTTTTTACAGAAATATGCCAAATCATCTTTTTCATTATAAAAATTTATATATATGGCTGGACATACTTGAGACATACATATTTGCCTAGAAATACAGCTATAACACTTTTTCTTTTGATTTTTTAATTTCCTAATTATATGTTTCATACTCTTAGATTCTTCAAATTTTGTTAATCCATCATTTGTATAATTATGTAATTGAAATTCTTTATTTTGAACTCTATGGCAAAAAGTCATATTTCCATTCGGAAGAATTGTTAATCCTTTCTTGAATGAAAATAATGATGGACATATTGCATCTTCATTGTATATACTTTTATTACTATAAATTAGATTTTGTAATATTACTGTGTCTTTATGATTTTGTTTCCATTTAATCACCTCTTTACATGAGTTTACAATCATGTCTAATTGATGTATTGTTAATTCTTTCAAAAATATAGAGGAATCAAATGTTAATGCTACCATTTTTAAATCTAATTTGTAGAAATATTCTAAAATATCTTTTTGTATATTTTTGTTATTCATCAATAATTCCAATGTAATTACAGATAATATAGTAACTTCTATCCCTGATTTTTTCAAGTCTAAAGCATTATTTAAAGCAACTCTATGTTTCTTAGCTGTATATTTATCATTTTGCTCTAAAAGAGAACTTTCATAGTCTCCATCAATAGAAATAGCTACATTAAACTTATTTTCTATAAGAAATAATTTTATACTTTCGGTAAATACTCCATTTGTAGTTATATTAAATGTTACATCATCATGATTTTTAAATAATTCTACAATTTTTTTTATACAATCAAAATTAGTAGTAGGTTCTCCTCCACCTGTAAATGATATAACAATTTTATTATTTTCACGCTTAAATTTTAATAATAATTGTTTAATACCATTAAAGTCTAAAATTTCACCTTTCCTATCAAGTTTAGAAAAGCAATATTTACACTCTAAGTTGCACCTATTGGATGGTATTATTTTTATGAATATGTAATCTTTTTCTTTAATTGATTTAAGGTTACCATTTACACTGTTTTCTACGTTCTCAATATTTTTACTAATTTTATTTTCATAATCATTATAATAATATTTTTCATTATTAATATTTAATTCAAATATATCTAAACCACCATTATAAAACGTTTTCATTTTTTATCTCCATAAATTTAATATATATAATACTACTTTATTACATATTATACCATTTTTTTGTATTTTTTGTAACTTATTGCGATATAAATTTTATTTTTTCTTAATATAGTACTGTGTAATCTATTATTTATTTTATCATAAATAAAAATCTACTATTGAACCTCTTATAGATGTAATGTTTATCTACTATTACAAATTAGAAATGGTAAATTATGAACTTCTTTCTTTATGGTAAATTTACACTTAAAATAATTCCTTTAAATGTTATAAATATAATTCCAGTTTATCATTACACTATATATACTTAATCTAAGAAATAATATCCACTAAATTATATATACTTTTTATATTTTAAAATACCTTTTGTCTATTTTTTATCATTAAAATTATTCTTTCTAGTGTCTTTTTTCATTTTTTTCATTGTATTTGCTGTATTAACTGCATCTCCTGACTTTTTGTACATATTATCTATGATAGTAAATTCTTCATCTGTAATTTCTGGAAATATCTTTCTTGCACTTCCTTTAGCTTCTTCTCTTATTTCTTCTGTTATTTGAGTTGCTATTGCAGCTAAAGCTCCTACAATAATAGTCAAATCATCACAGTATCCTACTAATGGAGTTATATCTGGTACTACATCTATAAAACTTGTAAAATATCCTAATGCTCCTATTATAGGTGCTTTATTCATAATAGGAATACTACTTGATTTTATAGAATGATACAATATAAATACTAAGTATATTGGTGTAACACCAATTTTAGATCCTACTTTTTTTATTTTGTTCCAAAATTTGTTTTCATCATGTTCTTTTTCATATTTGGATACTAAATCGTTTGAAAACACAACCTCGTTATTTATTTTCATTTATATCCTCCTAAAATTATTTTCTTTCGTATAATACAATTTTTACCTGTATATTCTATCATTTTGATATTGTCATATTTTGTAATTTTTGAATTCTAATATTTTATTTTTTCTCTTAATGCAGTAATATGTAAATCATGAGTTATTTCATCATCAACAAAAGAAAAGACTACATTGAATATCACTTCAATGTAGTCTTTATATATAATAACTTCCTTTATATAGTCTCCTATAAACTTCTTGCATTCTGGTATATTTCTATCGATCACAAACTCTCTAAACTTAGAAAACATACCTCTTATTTGATCTTCTGTTATACATAATGTATCTATATCTTTATGTTCTATTCTTAACTCACTCATTTTTAAATCTAAGTTAAGCTTTACTTGCTCTAATTCATCTAACTTATCTTTAAGCATATTATTTACTATTCCATTCATAATAGCATTTAAAATATTATTTATTTCCTTGTTTACTTTATCTAGCTTATTTTCTAAGCTCTTAAGTAATTCTGCATTATTATCATTAGATACTTTTAGTTTTTCATTCAATACTTTACTTAGTGCTGGTATAGCATTATCATTTAATATATTCTTCTCGAGTTCTTGTAATATGAATGTTTCTAGGTAATCTCTCTTTATTTCTCTATTTTTGCAGTCTCTTTTCTGCTTTCTACATCCACATCTATATGAAATGTAATCATTACCATACTTATCCTTTCTTTTATTACCTTGCATTGCATGTCCACATTCACCACATCTAATTATACCTGTAAGCAAATATGTTGTAGTAGCTTTATGAGCTCCTGGCGATTTCTTTCTTCTTTTCATCATTTCTTGCGCTTGATTGAAAGTTTCTTTATCTATTATTTGTGGCATACCTCCTTCGACTTTAATTATTTCATCTTCACTTTTTTGTTTATGACCATTTCTTTTTCCATTTACTCCTTTTCTTTGTGTCTTATTAAATACATATACACCTGTATATTTTTCATTACTTAGTATGCCATGTAGACTATTTTTCCCAAACTTATTTCCTCTTTTAGTTTTATATCCTAACTCATTTAATTCATCAATTATATTGCTGTATGAATATCCTTTTACGTACATATCAAATATAATTTTTACTGCTTGAGCTTCTTCTTCATTAACTGTATACGTTTTGTCATATGCTACATCATAACCTAATGGAGCATCTCCTCCATTATGAAGAGCTTTTAGGGCATTTTCTTTCTGGCCTTTTGCTACCTCTCTGGCTAAGTTAGCAGAATAATACTGTGCCATACCCTCTATAACCGACTCTAAAATCAAACTTTCTGGTGAGTTGTCTAAGTTTTCTAGTACACTTACTACTCTTATTCCTTTCAGCTTAAGCTTTTGTTTATACATAGCTGAATCGTATTTATCTCTTGAAAAACGGTCAAGTTTATGTACTATTACCATAGTTATTCCAGTTGTATCTGATTCACAAAATTTAATCATATTTTGAAATTCTGGTCTATTTGCAGATGTTGCTGATTTTGCTCTATCTATAAATGTTTTAACTATTTGTATATTATTTTTTCTAGTATATTCATCTATTGCTCTTAGCTGAGCATCTATTGACTCATCCCTTTGATTGTCTGAGCTATAACGTCCATATGCTACTGCTTTTATTTTTTCCATTTGACATTCCTCCATTATTAATTTATAAATTAGAATATAAAAAAAGTACACCTTATTTAGGTATACTCTTTAATCATTTTTATAAATACATCTAACATACTTTTGTTTATCACTACTTGATTGACTCCTTCTTTATCTTTATACTCCTTTTTATCATAATTTTCTTTATATAAGTCTTTTCTATTTATTCTTACTGAGTAAGTTTGACTCATCTTATACCTCCATATATATAATATATATTTATATATGGAGCTATATTTTATATAGCCCCTATCTTATTTATATATTACTTATCTTCACTTAAAATTATTTTCAACAATTCTGATATGCTTTTTCTATATTTACCTTTTAACTTCTCCTCATTATAATCTTTACTTATATCTGTTATTGTATTTACTTTTGACTGTAAGGGTCTTCTTTTTGATTTTATTATATTCTCTGTTTCCATAAATACTACCTCCCTATATAAATGTCATCTATATGCTATATAGTAAAATTGTCTATTTTAGTTTTTTCAATGTGTAACATTCTTGGTCTAACTTGCCTATATCCATTTTTTTGACTTGAATCTTTAACATGTATTACTTTTTTAGGATAGTCATTATTACTATCAACTTTAACTATTCCTTCTTCTTTTAACTGCTTTAATAATTCATTCTGACCTGTAATTATAAATGCTCTTTTTCCATACTGTTCTTGTACAAATGCTTTATATATTTTATCTCTATAAAAATAATAATAATTGTCATCTCTGTATCCATGAATATATTCTAATTTATCTTCTATAACTTGATTTTTACTGTTTAAAGTACCTAGTCTTATTGAGTTAGAATCTATAAGTTCTTTTAATGTATTCAGAAATTCATCTGTAGGTGAATTATTAGTTACTAAATTAGTTTGATTATTAAGTAACGCATCTGTAACTACTTCCAATCTCTGTTCATATTCTTTTGATTCAACTTCGCTTATAGCTCCTATATCAAACATATAACTCAACATACAATTAAATCCTACTTTTAACCATGATATAGATTCTATAGTTCTACCATGTGGTATGTCCTTGTATTTATACATTAATTCATCTCTATAAAATTGAAAATTGTGTATCAAAGTATCTGCTAAACTTTCTTCAGCATTTTCATCATTCAATTGCTTTAACAGTGATTCAATGTACCCTCGCATAGCTTGACCTAACAAACCAATATTATTCTGTATTTCAGTTAAAATACCTAAATTTACAGTACTTCTACTAACTTCTAAAGATATCAACCTAGCATTAGAAGATTCTCCCGATATAATACTCTCTCCCGTTACTAACATCATACCTCTTGGTATGTTCATCTTTTTTACTTCTAGTTTATTATTCGATCTACCTTTAGCAACCCTATCTCCATACATTCTTACAATGAATTCAGCTATAGAGTTCTGATTAAACATTTCTCTTCTATCTTGCTTAGGTGCAAAGTCATCACATAAACATAATGTATCTTTTAATAAATTTGCCTTTAACTCTATAGATGTTTTAGTGTCATTAAATGTACAAGGTATCTTATTTGTAAAATCACCGAAATGGCTTAAATAAGCCCTAGCTAAAGATGTTTTCCTTGATCCGGTTTTTCCCCAAAGCCAAACCACCATATCTGGTGGTTTACCTACTTGATTAATTATGTCTACTAATGGAGATAGATATACTAATGATTGAAGTATAATTCCTTTATCATTCTTCAAAACATCACATAGTTTTAAACTAAGCTTACAAACATCATGTATATTTGTAATTTTATTTGGAAGATAATAATTATCTATAGATTCTTCTAATTCAACATCTACATTTGTATCTCCGATACACCCTTTAGCATGTACATAACACCATTTATTGTCTTTCTGTATCCAACCTGTATGGTTATATACATTCTTAGTACTTGTTTTTAAACATAAATATCTTATTATACTGATAAAATCATCTAACCTTTTTTTATTTATGTAGTATTCAAAACCGTAATTCTCAGATACCCACAAATTTTTCTTTATCATAGTCATATCTAATAATACATCAGGTAATCTCTCATTTTTTGCTCCTATACCACTTATTAATAGTTTATGTTTTCTATCTATAATTCGTTGCTCTGAAATAGGTAAAAAGTTACATATATCTTTACCATCTGAATCAAGAACTATATTTTCATCTGTTACTTTTAAACCCTTTTTTTTTAATAAATTTATTATTTCATCTCTTTTTACATTAGCATTCATATTAATTCCTCCTTTTAATTCCATTTAACTTTATTTGGTACCAATGACATACCATTATATTTAATGCTAATACTTTTTAAGGATTCTTCTAAATTAAAGTGGAATTGTCTTAATCTTTCTAAGTTATCTTCATATGAACCTTCTGTATTCATGACTATATAAATTTCTGCCTGATTATTTTCATTTATATAACTTCCAATTACATCTAAACTATATTGCTCACAACCTAATTCTTCAATCATTATTTCTATCTCCTTTAATTGTTCATTCTTACACTCCATATATGCTGTTATTTCTACTTTTACCATATATAAAACCTCCAAGGCTATTTTTTAATGTTTAATGATATGTTAAATCTAAACATTTTTAATTAGATTTGAACCATTTTTTCATTTTAAAACTATACCATTTTTATTTTTTTATGATATATTTATTAATGTAAAATTAAATTTAAGGAGATTTTATAAAATGATTCCTATAGAAAAAAGAAGAGAAATATATATTAAGCACTTTATTGAATTAAATTCTGAAAGAAAAATTAGCAAAGAATTAAATATAAGTAGAAATACAGTATCTAAAATTCTTAGTGAATATAGATTAGCTTTAAAAAAACACAACTTAATTAATGGAGGTGATTTATCTAAATATATCGATTTGATAGTTGTTAAACCTAAAATAAAAAGAACAGTTGTAGAAGGTTATAAAGCTAAACAATATCATATTGATATAGTTAAAAAACTTGTCGATAATAACGAAAAAAAACGAACTCGAATAGGAAAATGTAAAACAAATTTAGAACTTTTTAATGATTTTAAATCTGAAATAGTATATGATGAGGATAATCAGATATCGTATAGTACATTTTATAATTTGATAAAAAAAGTAAAAAAATAACGTATTAACTTATAAAAACTAATACGTTATTTTTACTTTAATTACAATATTTCAATACATAAAAATAGTCACACGCTTATCCTTTTTATTAATTTATAATTGTATGATTATATATTATATAATTACACATATTTAAAATAATATAGTATCATACTATAAATTTTTCAAAAACATTTCTCTTTCTATTCTTTCTTCATCTGTCATGCTCTTAGCCATATTTTCGTCTTTATTATCTCTAATTTTGTTTTTGTATAAATAGATAGAATATACTATAAAAACTATCATTAAAAATGGTAATAGAATCTTAAATATCTTGCCTAGTAATAACATTGCACATGCAATTAAGAATAAAATTCCCGATCCAGTAAGAACCATTGTTCCTATCCTTCTTGTCATTGGAATAGCAGATGTAACTACCCCTATAATTACTCCATATGATATAAGAAAAATAAATATATTCATATTATATCCTCCAATTAAAATTCATAACCTACTACACTTGTTGCAAATTGCTCTTCAAGAGTAAGTTCTTTATCTTCATCATATTCTATAGATACAAGAATACCATTAATCTCTTTAAATATACTACGTCCAAAACAGAACTCTTTAATTGTTAATACTTTACTTCCATATGGTACTTCCTTTACATATGTATTTGATTTAACATATGATGGTAAAATACCCATTAATGTAGTTATGTTATTTAATGATATATTAAAATCACTTAAATTTTTTTCTTCATCATCCTTTGCACATAGCATTAATAATGGTAACTGACTTACAGCACTAATTCTAATCATTTCTAATGTAGGCACTATTATTCTTAAAATATTACTATAATACCACATTTTCTTAGTAGCCCTAAGCCTTTTATCTACACTAGAAAGCCATCCACTTTCATCTTTTGTATCTGGAAATTTACCAGTTACGTATTCGTATAATGTATAAATTTTATCCAAATGCTCTCCTAATTCCTCTTCTAAAGAATCTTTATGATTTAGAATATCTCCAAAAACTCTAATATGTACTTCTAATGAAACTTTTCCATTATTTAAAACAGTTTCTATGAGATTTACTTTTTCTACAACACTATCATTTTTGTTTAAACTTAAATCTAAGTATGAGGATGCATAAGACTCTATATCAGAAATATCTATCGTAGAAAATTTATTTATTATACTCTCATACGCTTTAGATAGATTTTCTTCAAATAAATCTTTTTTAACCTCCCAATCTTTCAGATGAAAAATATGTTTTCTTAAAGGCTCTATTATTAGCTTTTTCTCATTTAAATCCATATTATTTATTTTTATATTTTTTTCTTTAAGACTTACTGAAAATTTTATACTTGGCTGTATGTAATTATTGAGTGTGTTATAACTCTTTTCTAAATTATCTATACTAATATCTAACTTAGATTCTTTTAACATACTTTCATCTATCTCTCTAAAAGAAAGCATATTTTGATAAGTTCTATTTTTATTACTACAATTTGAGTGCCATATTTCATATCTATTTACCAAACTATTAAAATCTGATAATAGACTTTTTACTTCTTTTTCAATTGCTCGTTCTTCTTCACTCATATTAAGCTTCTTACTAATTGTTGAAAATAAACTCATTATATATGTACCTATCCTTTCTTATTTAACTATATAGAGTTTTCTTCTTTTAATTTTAGTTTTTTTATCAATCGATTTACCCATTTATCAGAGTAACCTAGCTCCCTAGACATTTCCCTTACTTCTTTTCGACCGTAATTTTCAATTATATATTTTTCTAGATACTCATTTGAATGTAGCTTCATAGGAAAATTAATTTGCTGACCTTTATAATACTTGTGTATTATTCGCACAATTTCTTCCCCTAAAATCTCTGACATTTCTGCATATATCCCTCTAAAGTCACATTTTTCTATCTTCATAATTCACCTCCTACTACGTATTAATAATAACTACTTCTATGGAAAGTTTCTTCTGCAATTGTACCTTGAAAAAATCCTTATTTTATTTCTTTTTTAACTTGAAGCCCGAAAGCCCGTATTTTTACCAAGTATACTTTAATTAATTATTTTATTTACTAACTAAATTAAGAATTTATTATTTATTTGAAAAAACATATTCAATTCCATTTGTTAATGTAAATGCATAATCCGGTGATAGATCTAGTATATCTTCAACATCATCATTTAACATTATTTCTTCTAATAACTCTTCTTTAGTTGTATTATTTAACCACATATCTATTATCACATCCTTATCTAACAACCTATCTAAGTGATATTCAATATCTAACATATAATCTAATTCATTTCTCGCATATTCTCTTAAATCATTTTTATTTGTATATATTAAATAATTATCATTCTCAGTATGATTTTTAGAAATTAGTTCATTATAGTAGTTACTTATATTCTTTATACTTATTTCTTCTATATTTAAGTTATACCAAGCAAAGAATATTATTTTATCTATATCTAAGTTATTTGTATTTTTGTATTCAATTACTATTTCATTTAACTTATTACTATCTTTTAATATATATTCTTTTATGTATTTATCTTCTATTTCATTATCTATTCTTTCTATAACAATTATCGTTTCTTTATCTATGTTATTGTATTTATCTATTAATACTCTCAATTCATTAAAGAATAATTTATTAATTATTTCAGATTTATTGTTTATCATAGTCATATTTTCCTTTTTATCTATTTTTAATTATATATTTATTTTTTCGGGCTTTAGGGCTTTAATTTAGATTTCAATTATTACTTCTTAGTTATGATTTTGATTATTTTTATAAATGGATTTGTGTTAATTAGACTTGTTTTATTTAAATTTTAGTTCATTCTCTAACATCAAACTTTTCCTAGTTCTATATTGAATTAGTACTCATATGAAAACATTAAAGTACTGTATTCTACACTATCTATAGCATATATCTTTTTATTTTCTTTAATCTCTTCATTATATATGTATATACTACTTTCATAATCTGCTATCTCTTGCTTATGAACTATTTCAACTATACCTTCTCCTATAGGATTCAATTCAAATATTTGTAAATAATCCTTTTCTATTTTTAATTCATCTATTAGATTCCATAATAGTATATTTATTTCTACGGGTATTTCCTCTACAATGTTTCTTGTCATGTACCTGTTCTCTTTTTTAAACATATTAATCTTCTCCTATTATTTATATATATTCTCTATTTTACGGGCTTTCGGTCTTTAATCGGATCATAGAAAACCATTTTTACTAAAAATAAAATAACAATTTACTATTTTGGGATTTATTTTAATCAATAATACTTTTTAATTGATTTTTTAAATCTTTATCTAATATACCTGTTGTAAATCCAAGGGCAATTAAATCTATAAACTTATCTGGTGCAATGTCAACTGGCCTAGGAATTAATTTTCTAGCTCTATCATTGCAATAAAGATACAAGCACATCCTTATCTCATATCTGTCTAATGCTTTTATATATATTTTTTCAAGTGTAAATATTTCTTTACCATCTTTTAATTCAACACTCCTTATTATTTTACAGTACCTTGTTTCCTTTTCAAATAACTCTTCTTTTTCTTTTTTAGCCATATATTTTACCTCATTATCTATTTACATAATCGAACTTAACTTTATTAAATAACAACTATAATTAATCATCTGTATTAGTTCATACTTATTTTAATAACTCTCTAGTAACTTCATTTTTTGTAATTATAGTTATTGAATAATCGCTAGATAATAAGTATAACGTTAAATTGTATTTATCTATACAATCTTCATATATTACATCACTAAATTCTTCAACTAGTCCTTTTAATATGTTTATTTTTAAATCCTCTACTTCTTTAATATCCTCAATTATACATGCATATCCACCATCATCTGTTAGTTTTCTGTTATATCCATAGTTTTCATCAAGAATATTAATGATGTTATCAACATTTTCAACTACTTCCTTTGGATATTCTGATAATAAGTTTAAATCTTCTTTTTTCCATAAGTTAATCATTTTAACTTCCTCCTTTTGTTTTTTTACTAAAAAAGAGATGTTGCATTTTTATAAACATCTATTTTCAGTATTATAATATATATTTATATTTATTATTATTACGATAAAAACATTATATAAATTTAGTATTTTAGCTATAAATCTATTTTTAATATGAGTTAAATTATTTATACGCATCTTGTAATTAATCCCAACCACTTTATATTTATATTTTTTTACCTTTTATTTCAATAATTGTTGCATATATGTATATATTAATATACACTTACCTTGTAGGATATTTACTACATTTTTATTTTAAATTATGAGGAGGTTTCTATGAAACATACAAGTAATCAAAATATCGGCTTATTAATTTCTTCTTATAGAACTAATTTAGGTATTACTCAAGATGATCTCTCTAAATCTTGCGGTATACATAGGACTACAATTAGCGATATTGAAAGAGGTGTATCATCTCCATCCTTAGATGTATTACAAAAAATTTGTAATACTCTTAACATTGATTTATTACAACTATTCGGATTAAGTTCAGATAGACAATCTTTTAAAATACATCAACCTCACAATGGAAATTTAGGTTCTAAAATAATTGAACAATTGAATTCTAGCAATTACTCTAGGCTTAATATTTCCGTTGCCTATGCTAAAATTAGTGGTGTTAATAGACTAAAGCCGTATCTGTTAAACTTTAAGCAATCTAATGGTCAAATAAATTGCTTTGTAGGAATAGATCAATGTAATACAACCTACGAAGCTCTATGTGAACTATTTAAAATTTGTGATAACTTATATATAATTCATAATCAAAATCCTAGTCATACTTATCATCACAAAGTTTATATGTTTGATCAAAATAGTTCAAATCCTGAAAAAGTATGGCTTGCTATTGGATCTAATAATCTTACTGCCGGTGGTCTATTTATAAATTATGAATCTTGCTCTGTTGATTATTTGGATTTAAACAATTTTCATGATAAAACCTGCTATAAAGATACATTAAATCTTTTTGAATTATACACTAATAAAAATTACTCAATATCTAGTCATGTAGACAGTATAGAGTTTATTGATAAATTATTAGTAAATAAATATATCATAAAAGAAAGGCACTCTAGAATAATTAAAAATAGAACCCAGCCTCACGACAATGATACTGATTTTGAAGTGTTATTTGGAAGAGAAACTTTTACAGCACCACCACTAAATAATATAAATTCTAAAGATACATATTCTATAACACCAGAAATCCATTCTAATTCTTCGTCTGAACATACACATACTGATAAATATGTCCCTATTGGATTTGTTTCTGATTCTAATGATATAGTTGAGTATTTAGAGTCTAATGAAATTAAAGAAAGTTTTTGGTTTGAAATGCGAAAAAGCACAGGTGGTTCAAGAAACATATTAGACCTATCATCTACTGCAAGATTGCTTTATGGAGATGCTGCAGGCACTAAGTATTATAACGAATTAGATTCTCAAGTTGGAGGTAGTGTAGAATTTTTTGATATCCATCCATTCAATCATGATTTAACTAAAGATGTTACAATATCATTTAATGGTAATGATTACAACTACAGTACTATATTATATGCATCTAACAACAAATCTTGGAGAATACAGCTAAAAGGTGATAGCTCTACTGACCATCAAGCTTTATCTCAATATGGAAAAACTTGTTTTGTGGATAATATATTAATATTCCATAAAATTACACCCTGGTATTATATACTAGATGTTGTTCCATCATCAGAATTAGAATCACTTAAAAAAAATAGTATATTCGTTGCATCTAATGGTATTTCTAAAACAGGTAAATTATTTGGAAAATTAAAATAACCAGGGAAACCTGGTTATTTTAATCCTTTTACATACATAATATCCTCTTCTGAATAATATTTAGTAAATGTACTCATTATGTTCATAAGCTCTTTAATACTAATGTCATATACTTTAGAAACTAAATAATCTATTTCTAAAATTAGTTCCTTATTTGATACTGCTAAATTTAAATCTATTAATTCTAATTCTTTAAAAATAGCATTATTTCTATAATCATTTTTATACAACTCTTTAACTCTAACAGCTATATGATTTTCTATACTATCAAATATTCCTTTAAATAAAACTTCATCTTTAAATTTATCTTTGCTCGGAACTGGTATTTGTTTTATAATTGTTGGTGTCAAATCAATCCCATTTAATTTTAATCTCACTAAATAATCAAATATAGCAGAATTAAATAATGCTAATATTATAATTAAGTCTTTATTATTATCACATTGTAATAATTGCAATGACTGTATTGTTGGCATATGTGGTAATATCGTTGCTATAGTTGTTCTCTTATTCTTAGCAGAAGTTAAACTTCTCCAATATAAAGTGTATTCATTATTATAATTTTTAGATATCTCATTCCATCTATCTTTATCTATAAAATATCTAGACTCTGGTATTTCTTCAATATTAATTTTATCTTCCTCAGATATTTCTATTGCTGTAGCTTTAGAAGCATATTTTTTTTCTTCACTTACATTTTTAAATGTTGAATATTTATTATCATACCTCTCAATGAATTTTCCTTCATAAATAGGTATATTCCTTTCACCTTGTGTTTTGTATATTGAGTCTGAATGATTAGTTAAATGGACTAATCTACCGTATTTACAACTACTAAACTCTTGCTCAAACACCTTAAATTTCTTATAAAATTCTAATAACAAATCAAGCTCCCCTACTGAGGATATATTAGGTATCATCTCTGTTCCTGGATTTATTTTTCTTAATATATTTTGGTTAAGCTTTATACCACCATGTGAGTTATTAATATCATCTATATTTTCAAGCATCATTTTTAGGTCAAAATCTTCATAAAAATGTTTTTGTAGAAATAGAACAGCAAATCTTTCCCTAGAGTCAATTGGGAATATTTTATTTTTATTAATAAAGTCATATATAGATTTTAATAGATTACCTTCCAGTAAAAATTTAAATATCTTGCTGTTTGCTGATGTTGTAATTAATCCACTTTTTATAATTAATGCTATACATCCGTCATTTTTCAAGAAATTTACAGCCAACTCAGTAAAAAGATTATACGTATTTAATTCTCCTTTAGATGAATTTCTAAATTTATTATTTTCTTTAATTTGCTTTTTGCTGATTTCTATCCCTAAGTTAAAGTTATCATAATATTTTTTCAAATTAGGATTACTTTTATTTAGGTTATTTATCTCCTTCATTCGTTCATTTTTTTTGTTAATGCCTGATATAGTAGGGCAGTAATTTGTAAAGAAGTTTTTATCTTCAAATCTAATTTTTTCCCACGGTGGATTACCTATTATTACATCAAAGAAATCACTAAAATTATTTTGATTAATACCTATTTTAGAATGATATATATATCCTTCTGATACTAATTCTAACATCTTAGTATAATCTACATCCTCTAAATTAATTAATGTATTTCCTAATATAGTATTAGACTTAATATATTCTGATTTATCTATATTACCATATCTTATAAATAACTCAGCTCTTAATACTTGTAATGCTATAAAATCTACATCAAATGCATATATATTTAAAATTATCTCTCTAATTGCTTCATCATCATTTAAAATTTCATCAATGTACTCTATCAATGATATTATAAAATGACCTGTTCCACTACTAAGATCTGTATATTTACTTTTAGAAAGTACTCTTTTAAGTTTCTCTGATTTACTTGCAATTAATTCTTCTAATTCATTCTTATTTATATTTAATTTATTGCATACATAATCATCGATAGTCTTTTTAACTATATTTCTTGCAAATTTCTTTGAAGTGTAGTACGATCCAGATCGATCTCGAGCTTTATTTTCTTTTATTACGCTATAATATGATTCTTTAACAACTATATCATTAGATATTATGCTCTCATATAAATCAAAAATATCATATAATGATTCATAAGATTCTATTATATTTACTAACTCATTTAATATATCTTTATTTTCTTCTAAAAAATCTGACACAAGTTCATAATCGCATTCATCAATTAAATTAATACTTACTAATATTCTATAAATGTTTTTTAAATCTTTAGTTTCCTCTAATTTAAATTCGTTTTTTAATCTTTGATAGTTAGCTATAGTTATTACTATATAATTTAACTTATTAAATGTAGTTCTTGCTAATTTAGGATTATATTCTTCTATTGTTCCCATTATACAGTTATATTTTTCTATTAGTTTTTCTACTATATTATTTTCCATTTTCATATTCTCCGTGCTTGATGAATGGTTTCTTTAAAAATGAATCAAAGTGCCATTTATACACTTCTTCATTAAACCAATTATCTATATTTATTTTTAAATTATAATTTTGTATATCTTTGTTAATAATATCTTTTATTATTTGATCATTATATTTATAATCGTTTTGTCTTAAATAACCAGTTCTATTTAGTTTTAACCTATGCAAAGTATGTTTATAATAATGTATAATAGTTAATTTATAAAACTCTATATTGTCAATTATATATCTAAATAATTTTCTAGGATTCATACCATAATTAATTGCCATGTACTCTAAAATACCTTCTGCTCCTAAAGAATTTTTACTTTTATTCCCTGACTTAATATAACAATTATTATTTAAAGTTTTAACAATCAATTTATCTAAATCTTTATGGTTTATAGTTATGTCTCCATTATCTATCAAATATGGACTAACTCCAACTATAGAATTAACTGTATTTATTTCCGACTCACTAAATTCATATTTAGATAAAATTAATTCATTTATTCTATACTCTATTTCTAATCGTTCTAATTCTATTTCTAAATCATCTATAAAATCTTTTTTAGCATATAAATATATGCTATTATACTTTAAATAATCATCAGTTATATACTCATAATTTATAGGTCTCTTCTTGTTATATATATCTTTAAGTGTAGTAGTTCTATAAGATAATCTCTCTAACTCATGACTTTCAATAATTCCCTCTGCTACAGGTATCTGTGAAATATATGTTGCTGAAATAGTTAATTTAGGTGTTAGTATTTTAATGTAAAATGATGCTATTCTAGAGTTTAAAAATGCTAAGTGGCAATATTTATTCCCTTTTTTAATCCTTATTCCAGGTCCAGACGCTATGAATATTTGATCTTCTCTCAATAATCTAACACTTAACCCTAACATCCCAGTATCTGAATATACTAAGTCTGTACTATCAAAGTATTGTACATTTCTCATTACTGATTTTGGATTAGATTTAACTATTTCTCCATCATTACCCCAATTAACTTTATAAATATTTAATCCTGTCCATTTACAATATCCTCCCCCCTTGCTAACTAATCTCCAATTTTCATCTTGATGTTCCCAGTGATATGCTACGAAATTTTTATTATCTCCTGTAGATGTCCCTTGCATAGGTACTCCAAATTCTTTGTATAATGGTAATGCTTTAAATGCATCTTTAATTTTTCCTTTACTGATATAATCGATTCTAAAATTGTCATCCATAAGTATGTCTTTATACTTCAAAATATTTACTCTACTATTTAAATCAATATTGTTAACTTTATCATTGTAAGAATATTCCTTTAATCCATATATATTTAATGATTCTTTTTTGGTATTATTTATATAAATAATTAAAGATATATTAGTTTTTTCTCCATTTAAATCGTAGAAGGAATTTGAACCTAAATCTACTATAGTATCCAAAGACCCTTGCATCAATAATTTTCTTCTTAAATCCTTGTATGATTCTAGATACATCCATCCATTTTGTGTTACAAATGATGCAATCCCATTTAATTCTACTAAATCATACAGTCTTTCTATAAATGCATTGCAGATATCACCTTTAGAACATAAATAATTACTATTTATATATTCTCTTATATCTTTATCTTGTTCTCTGCTACCTTTGAATGGAGGATTAGTAATTAATAAATCAAATTTGTGACTAAATACATCTGTATATTTTTCTTGTAGCCCACTTGTCACCTTTATAATATTTTTCTTCTTTGCATCTTCTTCTTTTAACAATGCTCCTAATTTATTATTTATATCATAGTAGATATTTAAATCATAATTAAATATTTCTATTTCATCTATTACATTTAGCTCTATAAGCTTTATATAAATATTTATTACTGTAATTATACTAAGAGTTCTATCAATATCATATCCAACTATGTTGTTACTAACTAATTCTATAAATTCATGTTTATCTAATTTTGTATATAAAAATATATCTTCAATTATTTTAACTAGGAAATTTCCTCCACCACAAGCAGGATCTATAATTTTCAACTTACGTAATTTATCTTTTTCAATCATCTCTAGCGAATTTTTAACTAAGTAATTAACCATATATTGATCTGTAAAAAATTGTGTATCTTTATTACTATTGTCTGTCCTATTTATATTTAAGTACTGGTACAACCATGCTAATATATTATCTAAATATTGATAGTTGTTCTCACAAAATTCTACAGCAAATATCATAACATCATCAAAAAATAAATTATCTACTTCTTCTAATTTAAACTTTTTATAATAATTTAAATTAAAAATCTCACAAACTCTATTCCATACAAAATCTTTATTTAAAATATCCTTTTTAAATAATTCTTTATTTATATAGCTACCTCTAGATTTATATAGTAAAATGGTAGAAAATGCTCTTATTATAAAATTGTTATATATATAGTATTTTGTATCGTCTTCATTGTTTATCTTATTCATAATATTCTTAGACCAACGTTTTAATATATTCCTAGCTGAGCATTCTTTCATGATTTAATACCTCTCTTCTGTATGTTTTACTTATTTTATTATACAATGTTTTGTCTAATTTTGTAGTTTAATCGCAATTAAATATGAATCAAAATTTATTAGATTGTATATTTAGTATTATCATCTCACACATAAAAAAACGTATTGACTACTTAATCAATACGTTTTTCGTGGATTTCAATGGTGGAGACGAGGGGAGTCGAACCCCTGTCCGCAAGTC
>ERZ1463036.92-NODE-92-length-20531-cov-197.738181_pt1 | contig 20531 bp, 38 predicted proteins | sample MGYA00564485_ERZ1463036 | MGnify/ENA primary metagenome ERZ1463036 (study PRJEB39244, sample SAMEA3635127) | Helicobacter pylori | study: EMG produced TPA metagenomics assembly of PRJEB11511 data set (Assembly of a 5300-year-old Helicobacter pylori... | reverse complement strand
AAAGAAAAATATTTAACTAAACATTGGAAGGATAAAACTTGTTGACAAAAGTACTTAAAAAAGATATACTAACCTAGTACCCGTTAAGATTCTCAAAGCAAGTTTTGTAGTAAGATTTACATACAAAAAATATTTTGTAAAATTATAAAAAAAACTTGAAAAACAGTAAAAAATAATATAAAATATAATAGTGTGCTTGAGAGATGCGAAATGTAAGAAAAAGTAAAGTAATATCCTAGAGATAGGCGACGAGATGCCGATTTGATAAAAAACACAACACACCCGGAACTGTGTATCGGTATCAGTCGTGCGTAACTAAAAAAATTAAACGTACGATAAAGGAGGGAAACTAAAATGGCTAACAATGGAAAAATAAGAATAAGATTAAAGTCATATGATCACAAATTATTAGATTTTTCAGCTGGGAAAATAGTTGAAACTGCTAAAAAAGCTGGATCACAAGTTTCAGGACCTGTGCCACTACCAACTGAAAAGCAAGTTGTAACTATATTAAGAGCTGTACACAAGTATAAGGACTCTAGAGAGCAATTCGAAATAAGAACTCACAAGAGATTAATAGACATAGCAAACCCAACACCTAAGACAGTTGACTCATTAATGAAGTTAGACTTACCAGCTGGTGTTGATATAGAAATAAAGTTATAAGATAAGCCTCTAAGATACGATCCTATAAGGCAACTATCTTAGAATGATTATGATAAAACATAATCCGCTGTAAGATTATAGGAGGTGCGATATGAAAGGAATATTAGGTAAGAAGTTAGGAATGACTCAAATATTCACTGAAGCAGGGAATGTAGTACCTGTAACTGTTGTTGAAGCTGGACCAGTAGTGGTTACTCAAATAAAAACAACAGAAAAAGAAGGATACAATGCAGTTCAAGTAGGTTTTGTAGATGCTAAAGAGAAATCTTTAAACAAACCTCAAAAAGGACATCTTGCTGCTGCTAACGTATTAAAGAAACACTTAAAAGAATTCAGAATGGATTCTGTTGAAAAGTTTTCAGTAGGACAAGAAATAAAAGCTGACATATTTGCAGCTGGAGAAGTAATAGATGTTACTGGAACAAGTAAAGGTAAGGGATTCCAAGGTCCTATAAAGAGACATGGACAATCTAGAGGTCCTGAATCTCACGGTTCTAGATACCACAGAAGACCAGGTTCAATGGGAGCATGTTCTTTCCCAGGTAGAGTTTTCAAAAACAAAAAACTAGCTGGTCACATGGGTAGCGTTACAGTAACTGTTCAAAACTTAGAAGTAGTTAGAGTAGATGCTGAAAAGAACCTTATATTAGTTAAAGGTGCTATACCAGGAGCTAAAGGTTCAATAGTAACTATAAAAGAAGCAGTAAAGGCTTCTAAATAATAACTAACCTAAGAAAGGAGGAAGCACAATGCCAAAATTAAATATATTAAATGTTAATGGACAAAATGTTGGAGAAATCGAATTAGCAGAAGCTATATTCGGTGTTGAAGTTAACGAGCACGTATTATACGAAGTAGTTAAAAATCAATTAGCAAACAAGAGACAAGGTACTCAATCTGCTAAAACTAGAGCAGAAGTTAGAGGTGGCGGAAGAAAACCTTGGAAACAAAAAGGAACTGGTAGAGCTAGACAAGGTTCTATAAGAGCTGTACAATGGGTTGGTGGAGGAGTTGCTTTTGCACCTAAGCCAAGAAACTACAGATACACTTTACCAAAGAAAGTTAGAAGATTAGCTATGAAATCAGCTTTATCATCTAAAGTTCAAAATAATGAAATAATAGTTTTAGATGCTTTAACTATGGAAGCTCCAAAAACTAAAGAGTTCGCTCAAATATTAAAGAACATAAACGCTTCTAAGAAAGCTTTAGTAGTAACAGCTGAAAAAGACGAGAACGTTGTAAAGTCAGCTAGAAACATAGAAGGTGTTCAAGCTGCTACAGTTAACACTATAAATGTTTACGACATATTAAAGTACGATACTTTCGTAATAACTACAGATGCGGTTAAGAAAGTGGAGGAGGTGTACGCATAATGACTAATCCACATGATATAATAATAAAGCCAGTTGTAACTGAGCAAAGTATGACTGAAATGGTTGAAAAGAAATATACTTTTGTTGTTGCTAAAAGCGCAAACAAAACTGAAATAAAGAAAGCTGTAGAAAGCATATTCGGAGTTAAAGTTGATAGAGTAAATACTTTAAACTACGATGGAAAAGTTAAGAGAATGGGTAGATACGAAGGAAGAACTGCAAGTTTCAAGAAAGCAGTAGTTAAATTAGCTGCTGATAGCAAAGAAATAGAATTCTTCCAAGGTATGTAATTGACCTTAATAAACGAAGGAGGGAAAACAGATGGCTATAAAAAAGTTTAGACCAACTTCTCCTGCCTTAAGACAAATGACAGTTTTAGTTTCTGATGAAATAACTTGTAACGAACCAGAAAAATCTCTTTTAGTTTCATTAAAGAAAAATTCTGGTAGAAACGTACATGGTAAAATAACTGTTCGTCACAGAGGTGGAGGAAACAGAAGAAAATATAGAATAATAGATTTCAAGAGAAATAAAGATGGAATACCTGCAAAAGTTGCTACTGTTGAGTATGATCCAAACAGAACTGCTAACATAGCATTATTAAACTACGCTGATGGTGAGAAGAGATATATATTAGCTCCAGTTGGAATACAAGTTGGAGATACTATATTATCAGGACCTGAAGCTGATATAAAGCCAGGTAACGCAATGGCATTAAAAGATATGCCAGTTGGTACAGTAGTACACAATGTTGAATTAAAGCCAGGAAAAGGAGCTCAGTTAGTTAGATCTGCTGGAGCATCTGCTCAATTAATGGCTAAAGAAGGTAAAAATGCATTATTAAGATTACCATCTGGAGAGATGAGATTAGTAAGCATAAACTGTAAAGCTACTATAGGACAAGTTGGAAACTTAGAACATGGTAACGTTGTTATAGGTAAAGCTGGTAGAAAAAGACATATGGGTATAAGACCTACAGTTAGAGGTTCTGTAATGAACCCTTGTGACCATCCACACGGTGGAGGGGAAGGTAGATCTCCAATAGGTAGAGCTAATCCAGTTACTCCTTGGGGTAAACCAGCACTTGGATACAAAACTAGAAAGAAAAATAAAGCTTCTGATAAGTTAATAGTATCAAGAAGAACTAAGTAATAGATTTACTTTTGCTCGAAAGGAGGAAATAAAATGTCAAGATCAACTAAAAAAGGACCTTTTATACATGCAAGACTTTTAAAGAAGATAGAAGATATGAACGCTTCTGGAAATAAAGAAGTTATAAAAACTTGGTCAAGATCTTCAACTATATTCCCACAAATGGTTGAACATACAATAGCTGTACATGATGGAAGAAAGCATGTGCCAGTTTATATAACAGAAGATATGGTTGGACACAAATTAGGTGAATTCGTTCCTACAAGAACTTTCAAAGGGCACAAGGACGACGAAAAATCTAATAAGAGAAAATAATTAAGATCTAACTGAGGAAGGAGGAATTTGTAATGGAAGCAAAAGCTACTGCTAAATACGTACGTGTATCACCTAGAAAAGCAGGTCAAATATGCGGCCTTGTTAGAGGAAAGAATGTTGACGAAGCTTTAGCAATATTAAAGTACACTCCAAGAGGAGCTGCTTCAATAATAGCTAAGGTTGTAAAGTCAGCAAAAGCTAATGCAGAAAACAATCACGAAATGGATGTTGAAAAATTATATATAGCTTCAATAGTTGCTAATCAAGGGCCAACTATGAAGAGATTCATGCCTAGAGCTATGGGTCGTGCAACTATGATAAGAAAGAGAACTTCTCACATAGAGGTAGTTCTTAAAGAAAGAAAATAATAACAGATAGGAGGGAAACAAATGGGTCAAAAGGTTAATCCACACGGTTTAAGAGTCGGTGTTATAAAGGACTGGGACTCAAGATGGTTCGCTACTGATAAAAAAGAGTTCGGAAACTTATTATTAGAAGACCATAATGTACGTAAATTCTTAAAGAATAAATTATACTCAGCTGGTGTTGCTAAAATAGAAATAGAAAGATCAGCAAACAAATTAAAGCTAGACTTACACGTTGCTAAGCCAGGTGTAGTTATAGGTAAAGGTGGAGCTGGAATAGAAGCTCTTAAAGCTGAGTTAGAAAAAATGACTAAGAAAAATGTTATAGTTAACATAGTAGAAGTTAGAAACCCAGATAAAGATGCTCAATTAGTAGCAGAAAATATAGCATTAGCTATAGAAAGAAGGGTTGCTTTCAGAAGAGCTATGAAGCAAGCTATACAAAGAGCTATGAAGTCAGGAGTTAAAGGTATAAAGGTATCTGCTTCTGGTAGATTAGGTGGAGCTGAAATGGCTAGAACTGAAGGATACAGTGAAGGAAATGTACCTCTTCAAACTATAAGATCTGACATAGAGTTTGGATTTGCTGAAGCAAATACTACTTATGGAAAAACTGGTATCAAAGTTTGGATATGCAACGGAGAAGTTTTACCAACTAGAAACGGTGTGAATCCAAGAGAAGATAGAAGAGATAACAACAGAAGAGATAGAAGAGATAACAGAAGAAACGATAGAAGAAACGATAGAAGAGACAACAACAGAAGAAACAACAGAGGACAAAGACCTCAAAGAACTGAAAACAAACAAGCTTAATTAAAGCACAGTTAAGGAAGGAGGAAAATACTCATGTTAATGCCAAAAAGAGTAAAACGTCGTAGAGTACACAGAGGTAGCTTAGCTGGAAAAGCTCACAAAGGTAACAAAGTTACTTACGGAGAGTTCGGTTTAGTTGCTTTAGAGCCATCTTGGATAACTTCTAACCAAATAGAAGCTGCCAGAATAGCTATGACTAGATATATAAAAAGAGGGGGAAAAGTTTGGATAAAGATATTCCCTCACAAACCAGTAACAAGAAAACCTGCAGAAACTCGTATGGGTGCTGGTAAAGGTTCACCAGAATACTGGGTAGCAGTAGTAAAACCAGGAAGAGTAATGTTCGAATTAGCAGGTGTTTCTGAAGATAAAGCTAGAGAAGCAATGAGACTTGCGATGCATAAACTTCCAGTTAAATGTAAGTTTGTGAAGCGTGAAGATTTAGAAGTAAAGGGTGGTGAATAGGATGAAAGCTAAAGAACTAAGAGATTTAACAAGCGAAGAATTAATGAACAAGTTAAATGGTTTTAAAAGTGAATTATTTAGCTTAAGATTCCAATTAGCTACTGGTCAATTAGAAAACACAGCAAGAATCAAATTCGTTAAGAAAGATATAGCTAGAGTTAAAACTATACTTGCTGAAAGAAAGTTAAACGAAACTAGAGCTTAATTTTGGAAAGGAGGCTGTCAAACATGGAAAGAGGAAGAAGAAAAGTAAGAGTAGGCCGTGTTGTTAGTAATAAAATGGATAAAACAATAGTTGTTTCTGTTGAAGATTTCGTACGTCATCCATTATATAACAAGCCAGTTAAGAGAACTAAGAAATTTAAGGCTCACGATGAAAACAACGTATGTAGCATCGGAGATAGAGTAAGAATAATGGAAACTAGACCTTTATCTAAGGATAAGAGATTCAGACTAGTTGACGTTATAGAGAAGGTTAAGTAGTTTTTGAAGAAGGAGGGATTACGATATGATACAACAAGAATCACGTCTAAGAGTTGCTGATAACTCAGGAGCTAAAGAACTTTTAACTATTCGTGTATTAGGCGGAAGTAAAAGAAGATATGGTAACATAGGTGACGTTATAGTTGCAACTGTTAAAAGTGCAACACCAGGTGGAGTTGTAAAAAAAGGTAAAGTAGTTAAAGCTGTTATAGTAAGAACTAAGCAAGGCGTAAGACGTAAAGATGGTAGTTATATATCATTTGACGAGAATGCTGCAGTTATCATAAAAGATGATAAAACTCCAGTAGGAACTCGTATATTCGGGCCTGTTGCTAGAGAGTTAAGAGACAACGACTTTATGAAAATAGTATCTCTTGCTCCAGAAGTACTATAATAAGGAGGTGCAATAGGACATGATGCGTGTTAAAAAAGGTGACACTGTTGTAGTTATAGCAGGTAAAGATAAAGGTAAAAAAGGTACAGTTACTAAGGTTTTCACTAAAGCTAATAGAGTATTAGTTGAAGGTGTTAACGTAATAACTAAGCACCAAAAACCAACTGCTGTTAACCCACAAGGTGGAATAATAAATAAAGAAGCCCCAATACACATATCTAACGTAATGCCAGTTGATCCTGAAACAGGAAAAGGTACAAGAGTTAGATTTGAAGTTAAAGATGGGAAAAAAGTTAGAGTATCAGTAAAGAGCGGAAAAGAATTATAATAAGCTTGAAAGGAGGGACTACAAATGACTTCTAGATTACAAGAAAAATATGTTAAAGAAGTTGCTCCAGCTTTAATGGAGAAATTTGGATACAAAAACGTTATGGAAATACCTAAGTTAGAGAAAATAGTAATAAACATGGGTATAGGTGATGCAAGAGAAAATCCAAAAGGATTAGAAGCTGCAGTTGCAGAATTAGAAATGATATCTGGTCAAAAGCCTGTTATAACTAAGGCTAGAAAATCAGTAGCTAACTTCAAATTAAGAGAAGGTATGCCTGTTGGAACTAAAGTTACTTTAAGAGCTGACAAAATGTACTACTTCATGGACAAGTTAGTTAATATATCTTTACCAAGAGTTAGAGACTTCAGAGGAGTTAATGCTAACGCATTTGACGGAAGAGGTAACTACGCTTTAGGATTAAAAGAACAATTTATATTCCCTGAAATAGAGTACGATAAAGTTGATAAAGTAAGAGGAATGGATGTAATATTTGTAACTACAGCTAAAACTGATGAAGAAGCTAGTGAGTTATTAAAATTATTAGGAATGCCATATTCTAAGTAAATAAAGGAGGGATTCCAGTGGCTAGAAAAGCGATGGTTGTAAAACAACAAAAAAAGCAAAAGTACGCAACTAGAGAGTATACTAGATGTACAATATGTGGTAGACCACATTCTGTATTAAGAAAATTCGGTATATGCCGTATATGCTTTAGAGAATTAGCTTATAAAGGTCAAATACCTGGTGTAAGAAAAGCAAGTTGGTAAGACTTGGTTAAAATGGAAGGAGGGTTACAATATGACAATGACAGATCCAATAGCAGATATGCTAACTCGTATAAGAAATGCTAACACAGTTAAGCATGAAACTGTTGATGTTCCTGCTTCTAATATGAAGAAAGAATTAGCTAGAATCTTATTAGAAGAAGGTTTCATAAGAGGGTACGATGTTATAGAAGATGGAAAGCAAGGAATAATAAGAATACAATTAAAGTACGGACAAGCAGGAGAGAAAGTTATAACAGGATTAAAGAGAATATCTAAGCCTGGTATGAGAGTTTACGCTGCTAAAGAAGAATTACCAAAAGTATTAAACGGATTAGGTATATCAATAATATCTACTTCAAAAGGTATATTAACTGACAAGCAAGCTAGAAATGAAGGCGTTGGTGGAGAAGTAATCTGCTACGTTTGGTAATAAAAACGAACAATGTAAGGAGGTGCAACTATGTCAAGAATAGGTGTTAAACCAATAACTGTTCCTGCAGGTGTTGAAGTAACTATAGCTGAAAACAACTTAGTTACAGTAAAAGGACCAAAAGGAACTTTAACTAAGCAATTCAACAATGAATTAGCTATAAAAAAAGAAGAGAATACTATATTAGTTGAGAGACCAACTAATAATAAGAAACATAGATCTTTACACGGATTAACTAGAACTTTAATAGATAACATGGTAGTAGGTGTTACTACTGGTTTCGAGAAAAAGTTAGAGTTAGTTGGTGTTGGGTACAGAGCTCAAAAGCAAGGAAACAAATTAGTTATGAACTTAGGATTCTCTCATCCAGTTGAGATGGTAGATCCAGAAGGAATAACTGTTGAAGCTCCAAACCAAACTGAATTAGTTGTTAAAGGTATAGACAAGCAATTAGTAGGTAACTATGCTGCTAAGATAAGAGCTTGGAGAGAGCCAGAGCCATACAAAGGTAAAGGTATAAGATACGCTGGTGAAGTTGTAAGACGTAAAGAAGGTAAAACTGGTAAGAAATAATACCAAAAGATAAACGCTAGAAAGGAGTGATCTCTGTGTTTAAAAAAGCTAACAAAAACGCAAATAGACTTCAAAGACATAAGAGAGTTCGTAGAAAAATAACTGGAACTACTCAAAGACCAAGATTATGTGTATTCAGAAGTTCTAATAACATATATGCTCAAATAATAGATGATACTAACAGAGTAACTGTTGTTTCTGCATCTTCTTTAGAAGCTGAAATAAAAGGTGCTGTTAATCACTGTGGAAATAAAGATGCAGCTAGAAAAGTTGGAGAACTTGTTGCTAAGAGAGCTGTAGAAAAAGGTATAACTGAAGTTGTATTTGACAGAGGTGGATACTTATATCACGGAAGAGTTCAAGAATTAGCTGAAGGTGCTAGAGAAGCTGGACTTAAGTTTTAATACAAAGGAGGGAAAATAATGCTACGTCGTAAGCCAATAGATGCAAGACAACTTGATCTTCAAGAGAAAGTTATCGAAGTTAGACGTGTTACTAAGGTTGTTAAAGGTGGTAGAAACTTTAGATTTGCAGCTTTAGTAGTTGTTGGAGATGAAAACGGACACGTTGGTATAGGTACTGGTAAAGCTATGGAAGTACCAGATGCTATAAGAAAAGCAGTTGAAGATGCTAAGAAGAATTTAATAACTGTACCTATGGTTGGTACAACTATACCTCACCAAACAAACGGACACTTTGGTGCTGGTAAAATATTAATAATGCCTGCTAGTCAAGGTACAGGAGTTATAGCTGGGGGACCTGCTAGAGCCGTACTTGAGTTAGCTGGATTAAAGGATGTTAGAGCTAAATCTTTAGGAACTAACAACCCAAGAAACATGGTAAATGCTACAATAGAAGGTTTAAAATCTTTAAGAACAGCTGAAGATATAGCTAAACTTAGAGGTAAAAAAGTAGAAGATCTTCTAGGGTAAGGAGGTAGTAAAGAATGGCTAAATTACAAATAAAATTAGTTAGAAGTACAATAGGAACTACTCCTAACCAAAGAAAGAACGTAGAAGCGTTAGGATTAAGAAAAAGAGAGCAAGTAGTTGTTAAAGAAGACAACGCTCAAATGAGAGGTATAATAGCTAAAGTTAGTCACTTAGTAGAAGTAACTGAAATAGCTGAATAATAAATTTTAAACATACTAAGGGAGGTGCAATCCATGAAGTTACATGAATTAAGACCTGCTGAAGGTGCAGTTTCATCTAAAAAGAGATTAGGTAGAGGTACTGCTACTGGACAAGGTAAAACTTCAGGACGTGGACAAAAAGGTCAAAAGTCTCGTTCAGGTGGTGGAGTAAGAGTTGGATTCGAAGGTGGACAAATGCCACTTGCTAGAAGACTTCCTAAGAGAGGATTCAAAAATCCTTGTAAGAAAGTTTACTCACTAGTTAACGTAGAAACTTTAAATAGATTCGAAAACGGAACAGAAATAACAGCTGAATTACTTAAGGCAACTGGAGTAATAAGCAAAATAGAAAAAGACGGCGTTAAAATCTTAGGTGAAGGTAACTTAGAAAGAGCTTTAACTGTAAAGGCTGCTAAGTTTACTGCTTCAGCGCAAGAAAAAATAGAAAAAGCTGGAGGAAAGGCAGAATTAGTTTAATCTAATCTGCTAACTCTTGGCCATAAGGCAGGGGTGAGTTTAACGTGCTGTCAAACTTTAAACAAGCTTGGAAAATAAAAGATGTAAGAAGAAAAATTTTATATACTTTGATGATGATTGTTATCTTTAGGATAGGATGTACTATTCCTGTTCCTGGAGTTAATAGAACTATTATAAAGGGAATGGTTGACGGAAATGGTCTTCTTTCCCTGTATAATATGTTTACAGGAGGAGCTTTCAGTAGCTTTACCTTATTTGCATTAGGAATCAGTCCTTATATAACGGCATCTATAATAATTCAACTTTTAACTATCGGATTCCCATCTCTTGAAGAACTTCAAAAGTCTGGTGAAGAAGGTAAGAAAAAGATAAATAAATACACTAAGTATACAGCGTTAGGATTAGCTATAATACAAGCTATCGGTATAACATTAGGAATAGTGAGACGTGCTTTACAAACAGATAGTGTATTTTTTATAGTTACAGTTATAGTCACATTAATATCAGCCAGTATGCTATTGATGTGGATGGGTGATAAGATTACTGAAAAAGGATTAGGTAACGGAAGCTCTGTAATAATATTTATAGGAATTATATCAAGAATTCCTACAGACATAACACAAGCTATAGGACAATTTAAAAGCGGAAGCATTGGACTATGGGTATTAGTTGTTATGACTATAGTATCGCTTCTTACAGTAGCTGCGGTTACTTATATACAAGAAGCAACAAGAAAAATACCTGTACAATATGCTAAAAGAGTTGTTGGAAGAAAAACATATGGGGGTCAAAACTCTCATATACCAATGAAGGTAAATCAATCTGGAGTTATACCAGTAATATTTGCAAGTTCATTGTTAGCATTCCCTCAAACTATAGCAATATTTATGGGAAAAGATGCTCAAGCATTTGTAACTAAATTCTTATCTCCTAGTGGAGAACCAGGATTCTGGATTTATTTAGTTATAGAAGTTATTTTAATAATATTCTTCTCTTATTTCTATACTACTATATCATTCAATACTGAAGATATAACTAATAATATGAAAAATAGTGGAGGTTTTATACCAGGTATAAGACCAGGTAACCCAACTATGGATTACTTAAATAGAATATTATCTAGATTAACATTAGCGGGAGCTTTATTTTTAGCTGTTGTAGCAGTAATTCCATCTATAATAAGTAAGTTCACAGGAGTACATTTAAGTATGGCTGGAACATCTTTACTTATAGTTGTTGGAGTTGCGCTTGAACTTAAGAGACAGTTAGAATCAAACTTAGTAATGAGAAGTTATCAAGGCTTCTTAAAATAGATGGAGATGATCATATGAGAATAATATTACTTGGACCTCCTGGTGCGGGTAAGGGTACTCAAGCAGCAGGAATAGTAGAAAAATACAATATACCTCATATATCAACAGGAGATATATTCAGAAAGAATATAAAAGAAGGTACAGAACTTGGTAAAAAAGCTAAAGGATTTATAGATCAAGGTCTTTTAGTTCCAGATGAATTAACAGTTGGTTTAGTTACTGATAGAATATCTCAACCAGACTGTGAAAAAGGATTCATGTTAGATGGATTTCCAAGAAATGTAGCTCAAGCTCAACATTTAGATAAATATCTAAAAGAAGTTGGTATATCTTTAGATAAAGTGGTTAACATTGAAGTTGACAAAGATATATTAGTTGGTAGAGCAGTAGGAAGAAGAATATGTAAATCTTGTGGTGCTACTTACCATGTTGAGTTTAATCCTCCAAAAGCAGATGGCGTATGCGATGTATGCGGAGGAGAACTTTACCAAAGAGCAGATGATAATGAAGAAACTGTATCAAAGAGAATACAAGTTTATCTAGACGAAACTAAGCCTTTAGTTGATTATTATTCAAAAGAAGGTATAATAGCTAATATAAATGGTGAACAATCTATAGATAAGGTATTTGCAGATATAGTAGATGCTCTAGGAAGTGAAAAATAATGATTATTTTAAAATCTAAGCAACAAATTGAGCTTATGAGAGAATCTGGTAAAATTGTTGCTGAAACACATGAGATTTTAAGAGATGCTATTAAACCGGGAATATCTACTTTAGAGTTAGATAAAATAGCTGAAAATCATATTAGAAAATATAATGCTATCCCATCTTTTAAAGGATATAATGGTTTTAAGGGATCTATATGCGCTTCTATTAATGAAGAAGTTGTACATGGAATTCCTGGATCTAAAACTTTAAAAGAAGGAGATATTATAAGTATCGATATAGGTGCTTATTATAAAGGATATCATGCAGACTCAGCAAAAACGCATGGAGTAGGTATAATATCTGAAGAAGATAGGAAATTAATAGAAGTAACAAAAGAAAGCTTCTATGAAGGGTTAAAGTTTGCTAAACTAGGATATAGACTTTCTGATATTTCGCACGCAATACAAACACACGTAGAAAAAAACAATTTTTCAGTAGTTAGAGATCTTGTAGGTCATGGAGTTGGCACACAGCTACATGAAGATCCTCAAATACCTAACTATGGACGACCAGGTAAAGGACCAAAACTTAAAGAAGGGATGGTACTTGCAATTGAACCTATGGTTAACTATGGTACACACTATGTTAAGATGTTAGGTGATGGTTGGACGATTGTTACTATTGACTCTAAAAAGTCAGCTCATTATGAGCATACGATAGCTATTACTGAAGATGAACCTTTGATATTAACAAAGTTATAATCAAAAAAGTAGGTGAAATTTATGCTATCAAAAGATATATGTATAGGGCAAGTTGTTAGAAATACATCTGGAAGAGATACTGGTAGATTATTTTTCGTAGTAAAAGTAGTTGATGGTGAGTATGTTTTAATATCAGATGGAAAGAAAAGAAAACTTGAAAAACCTAAACTAAAAAAAGTTAAGCACTTACAAAAGTATGATATAATTAACAGTACTGTTAAAAGTATGATAGAATCTAATGAGTCTATTACAGATGCTTTTTTAAGAGCTGAACTTGGAAAGTTAAACAATGTTTAGCTTATTGAATGGAGGTTTGGTTAGTTAATGGCCAAAAAAGATGTTATAGAAATAGAAGGTACAGTTTCAGAAGCTTTACCGAATGCCATGTTCAAAGTTAAACTAGAAAACGGGCATGAAGTTTTATGTCACATTTCTGGAAAGCTAAGAATGAACTTTATAAGGATTCTTGAAGGAGATAAGGTTAATGTTGAGCTTTCTCCATATGACCTTACAAGAGGAAGAATTACTTGGCGTAAGAAGTAGACTATCAATGCTAGTCTAAGGAGGGATTAATAATGAAAGTAAGACCATCAGTAAAACCAATATGTGAAAAATGTAAAGTAATAAAGAGAAAAGGTAGAGTAATGGTTATATGTGAAAATCCTAAGCACAAGCAAAAGCAAGGTTAATAAATTGTGCTAGCATTTTGTTAAATATTATAGTATAATATTATATTGTGATAATTAACAAACTTTTTTTGGATTTTATATAAACATGAATCGGAATTCACTTATTATTTAAGAAAATTTAATCATGAAAAAAAGTTTAAAAAGTTAAGTTGTAGGAGGTGCAAAGTATGGCAAGAATAGCTGGGGTAGATTTACCTAGAGAAAAAAGAGCAGAAATAGGCTTAACATATATCTATGGTATAGGTAAGGCAACTGCTAACGAAATATTAGCTAAAGCTGACATAGATCCTAACGTAAGAATCAAAGATTTATCTGAAGATCAAGTTAACGACTTAAGAAAGATAATAGACAATGATTTCTTAGTTGAAGGAGATTTAAGAAGAGAAATAGCTTTAAACATAAAGAGATTAAGAGATATAAAGTGTTACAGAGGTATGAGACATGCTAAAGGTCTTCCTTTAAGAGGACAAAAAACTAAGACTAACGCTAGAACTAGAAAAGGTCCTAGAAAAACTGTATCTCGTAAGAAGAAGAAGTAATAGTTAGAAGAGGAGGGAAGAATAATGGCTAAACCAAAAAAGAAAGTTACACGTGTTAGAAGAAGAGAGCGTAAAAACATAGAACGTGGACATGCTCATATACAATCAACTTTTAACAATACTATAATAACTTTAACAGACGTTCACGGTAATGCATTATCTTGGGCAAGTTCTGGACAATTAGGATTCAAAGGATCAAGAAAAGCAACTCCATTTGCATCTCAAATGGCTGCTGAAACTGCTGCTAAGGCTGCAATGGAACACGGATTAAAGAGTGTAGAAGTATTCGTTAAAGGACCAGGTTCTGGTAGAGAAGCTGCTATAAGAGCTTTACAAGCAACTGGTTTAGAAGTAACTATGATAAAAGATGTTACTCCAATACCACACAACGGATGTAGACCACCAAAAAGAAGAAGAGTGTAATTTAGGAGGTGTAAATAAATGGCAAGATATACAGGTGCATCATGTAGACAATGTCGTAGAGAAGGAATGAAGTTATTCCTTAAAGGTGACAGATGTTATACTGACAAATGTGCTATAGTTAAGAGAAACTATGCTCCAGGACAACATGGACAAGGAAGAAAGAAAGTTTCTAACTATGGATTACAATTAAGAGAAAAACAAAAAGTTAAGAGAATATATGGAGTTTTAGAAACTCAATTCAGAAACTTATACGAGCGTGCTGAAAAAATGCCTGGTATAACAGGGGAAAACTTACTAAGCTTATTAGAAAGAAGATTAGATAACGTAGTTTACAGAATGGGATTAGCATCTTCTAGAAAAGAAGCTAGACAATTAGTAAGACACGGTCATTTCACTTTAAACGGACATAAGGTAAATATACCTTCTTTAACGGTTTCTAATGGAGACGTTATAACTGTTAAAGAAACATCTAAGTCTTCTGCAAAATTCAAAGGATTAGTAGAAAATAACTCAAGAATAGCTCCTAAATGGTTAGATGCTAACTTAGAGAACATGACAGCTTCTGTTGTTGCTAATCCAGGAAGAGAAGATATAGATCTTGAAATAGCTGAACACTTAATAATAGAGCTTTACTCTAAGTAATAAGTATAGTTATAACAAATATTTTAAGATTTTGTTTACCCTCAGTGGATTAATAAATTTTAAGGAGGGTTTTGTCCATGATAGAAATAGAAAAACCAAGAGTAGATATAATTGAAATTAGCGAAGACCATAGATATGGTAAATTCGTTATAGAGCCTCTAGAAAGAGGATATGGAATAACTATAGGTAATGCATTAAGAAGAATATTATTATCTTCTTTACCAGGAGTAGCTGTTAACTCTATAAAAATAGATGGAGTTCTTCATGAATTCTCAACAGTTCCTGGAGTTAAAGAAGATGTTACTGAAATAATATTAGCATTAAAAGAATTATCAGCTACTATAGATGGTGAAGGAAATAGAACACTTAAAATAGAAGCACAAGGACCATGTACAATAACAGGTGCTGACATAATATGTCCTCCAGATGTTGAAATAATAAGCAAGGACTTACATATAGCTACGCTAGATGATAATGCTAAGTTTAACATGGAAATATCTGTTGATAAAGGAAGAGGATATGTATCTTCTGAAGACAATAAAACAGAGCATATGCCTATAGGAGTTCTTCCTGTAGACTCGATATATACTCCTGTTGAAAAAGTTAGCTACCATGTAGAAAATACTAGAGTTGGTCAAAAATCAGATTATGATAAATTAATACTTGAAGTTTGGACTAATGGAAGTATAAATCCTCAAGAAGGAATATCACTTGCAGCTAAGGTTTTAGTTGAACATCTAAATTTATTCATAGATTTAACAGAGCATGTAAGCAATGTTGAAATAATGGTAGAAAAAGAAGAAGATCAAAAAGAGAAGGTTCTTGAGATGACTATCGAAGAACTTGACTTATCAGTTAGATCTTACAACTGTTTAAAGAGAGCGGGAATAAACACAGTTGAAGAATTAGCTAATAGATCTGAAGAAGACATGATGAAAGTTAGAAACTTAGGTAAAAAGTCGTTAGAAGAAGTAATTCAAAAGTTAGAGGAACTTGGATTAAATCTTAAACCAAGCGAAGAGTAAGCGCAAAGGAGGGATAAGCATGGCTAAGTACCGTAAATTAGGACGTGTAACTGCTCACAGAAATCTTATGTTAAGAAACTTAGTAACAGACTTACTAAGAAATGGAAAAATAGAAACTACAGTTACTAGAGCGAAAGAAACTCGTAGAATGGCAGAAAAGATGATAACTCTTGCTAAGAGAGGAGATCTTCATGCTAGAAGACAAGTTTTAGCTTATGTTTTAGATGAGACAGTAGTTAACAACTTATTCACTGATATAGCTCCAAAGTATGCTGAGAGAAACGGTGGATATACTAGAATAATAAAAATGGGACCAAGAAGAGGCGACGCTGCTGAAATGGCTCTAATAGAATTAGTATAGTACGTAAAAGGATTAGGCAAAGCCTAATCCTTTTTTTATTGCAATTAAATATCAAATTTGTTATTAGTGGTGCTATAATTTAATAGTGTATTACTTAATTGAAGATGAACTTTTGTGTTAATCTGTAATTTAAATTATGATATAATACAGTATAATTGCAAATTGACAAACACTACTAATTAAAGGAGAACAAATTTATGAAGGATATAGTAAGTGTTAAGGATGTATCATTTGAATATGTAGCTGAAGATAGTACATTTAAGGCCATAGATGATTTAACTTTAAGTGTCAAACAAGGCGAATTTGTTGTGGTTATAGGCCATAATGGATCAGGAAAATCAACGCTTTCTAAGAACTTAAATGCAATTCTAATGCCCACTAGAGGGGATATATATATAGATGGTCTAAATACTAAAGATGAAGAGCATTTATGGGATATTAGACAGACAGCAGGTATGGTTTTTCAAAATCCAGATAACCAAATTGTAGCTACTATAATAGAAGAAGATGTAGCCTTTGGCCCTGAAAATTTGGGGATAGAACCTGTAGAAATCAGAAAGAGGGTAAAAGAAGCATTAACAAGTGTTGGTATGTATGAGCTAAAAGATAGACAACCTCATCTATTATCTGGTGGACAAAAGCAAAGAGTTGCGATAGCAGGTATAATAGCTATGAAGCCTAAGTGTATAATCTTTGATGAAGCTACAGCTATGCTAGATCCATCTGGAAGAAAAGAAGTAATGAATACTATAAAAAGACTCAACAAAAAAGAGAACATAACTATAATGCACATAACTCACTTTATGGAAGAAGCTGTAGACGCAGATAGAGTTATAGTTATGGAGAAAGGGAAAAAAGTATTAGAGGGAACTCCGAAGCAAGTATTCTCTAAAGTTGAAAAATTAAAAAGTATAGGATTAGATGTACCTTATATGACTGAATTAAGTAAAGAACTTAAGGAAGAAGGTATGGATATAGAGGGGGATATATTAACTGTGGATGAGATGGTGATGAAATTATGTCAATTATAATAGAAAATTTAACACATATATATAATGAAGGAATGCCATTTGCTAGTAAAGCATTAGATAATATAAATTTAAGCATAGAAGATGGTGATTTTGTTGGTTTAATAGGTCATACTGGATCGGGTAAATCAACATTAATTCAGCATTTAAATGGTATACTTAAGCCTTCATCAGGAAAAATTTTAATAAATGGGTTTGACATAACTGATAAAGATTTAAATTTAACTGATATCAGAAAGAAAGTTGGAGTGGTATTTCAATATCCTGAATATCAACTATTTGAAGAGACTGTTGCAAAGGATATAGCCTTTGGACCTTCAAATTTAGGTTTAGATGATGTTGAAATAACTAATAGGATTAAAGCATCTATGGAGGCTGTTGGGCTTGACTATGATGGATTTAAAGATAAATCTCCATTTGAATTATCAGGGGGACAAAAGCGTAGGGTAGCTATAGCTGGAGTTATAGCTATGAATCCTGAAGTCTTAATATTAGATGAACCTACAGCTGGATTAGATCCTAAAGGAAGAGATGAAATATTTAATTTAATAAAGACATTACATAGAGAAAAAAATATGACGATAATACTTTCATCACATAGTATGGATGATATGGCTAAATTAGTTAAGAATATAATAGTAATGAATTCAGGAAAAATAGAATTTATAGGGCCTACTAGAGAAGTATTTAAAAATCATTCTAATAGATTAAAAGATATAGGTTTAGATATTCCTCAAGTATTGGAATTATGCATTAAATTAAGAGACAGAGGGTTTGATATTAAGCCTGATATAATTACTATTGAAGAAGCTAAGAAAGAAATAATAAGAGTTATGAGAGGTAAAGGAAAATGTTAAAAGATATAACTATAGGTCAATATTATCCTACTAACTCAATTATTCATAAATTAGATGCTAGAGTTAAACTTATAGCAACTTTTATATTTATGGTATCATTGTTTATAATAAATAAATTTTGGCCATATTTAATAGTGGTAGGAAGTTTGATGGCTGTAGTGGCCATGTCTAAAATACCATCTAAGTATATTATAAAAGGGCTTAAACCTTTGAGATGGATTATAGTATTTACATTTGTAATTAATATATTCTTTCTGCCTGGAGATCCTATATGGTCATTTGGCTTTATAAAAATCACTAGCCAGGGGTTAAGTCAAGCTGTTTTTATGGCTTTAAGACTTATATTCTTAGTTGTTGGAACATCATTACTTACACTTACGACATCGCCTATAGAACTTACAGATGGGATAGAGAAATTATTAAATCCATTAAGAAAGATAGGATTCCCTGTGCATGAGTTAGCTATGATGATGACTATTGCATTAAGATTTATACCTACTTTATTAGATGAAACAGATAAAATAATGAAAGCTCAGATGTCTAGAGGGGCCGATTTTGAAAGTAAAAATATAATAAATAGAGCAAAGAACTTAGTTCCGCTTTTAATACCTTTATTTATAAGTGCATTTAGGAGAGCTGATGAATTAGCTATGGCTATGGAAGCTAGATGTTATAGAGGTGGATATAATAGAACTAAGATGAAGCAAAATATAATGACTAAAGCTGATTATATAGCATATGCTATTCAATTTATTTATTTAGGTGTAATAGTTGTTATTAGGTTTATATAAAGAGGTATCATATGAGAAATATAAAATTGACTATTCAATATAATGGCAAAAATTATTGTGGTTGGCAAAAGCAAAATGATTCTTTGGGTATACAAGGAACTATAGAAAAAGCTATAAAAGAGATAACTAAAGAAGATGTTAAAATAATTGGATCAGGAAGAACTGATGCAGGAGTACATGCTTTAGGTCAAGTTGCAAATTTTAATACAAGTTGTAATATACCTGTTGAGAAAATACCAGGTGCACTAAACTCAAAGTTGCCAAAGGATATATCTATAATAGAGGCACAAGAGATGGATTTAGATTTTCATTCAAGGTATTCAGCAAAAGGAAAAAGATATAGATATTTAATATATAATAATGCATATAGAAGTCCTATATATAATAATATATCGTATTTAGTTAAGTATAATCTAGACTTTGAAAAGATGAAAAAAGAAGCTAAAACTTTAATTGGAACATATGATTTCAAAGGGTTTATGAGCTCAGGATCATCAGTGAAAGATACGGTAAGGACTATTTATGACATAGATATATCAAGACAAGAAGACTTAATAATTATAGAAGTAGAAGGTAATGGATTCTTGTATAATATGGTAAGGATTTTAGTTGGAACATTAGTTGATATTGGCCGAGGAAGAATAGATATTGACATGCTAAGTATAATAGAATCTAAGTCAAGATCTATGGCTGGACACACTGCGCCAGCTCATGGATTATTTCTTAAAAAAGTTGATTATTAGCTTGACACTCCAGGGTGCATGTATTAAAATATACAAGAGTGTGTTAATAAGTCCACTTGCCCCGGACTTGACATAGACGGTAAAATATCATATGGAAATAAGATAAGGAGGGACTTGTAATGAAAAGTTATATAGCTAAGCCAGCTGACGTACAAAGAAAATGGTACGTAGTTGATGCTGAAGGAAAAACATTAGGTCGTATGGCTACAGAAATAGCTACAATATTAAGAGGAAAGCATAAACCAACTTTCACTCCTCACGTTGATGGTGGAGATTTCGTTGTTGTTGTAAATGCTGATAAAGTAGTTTTAACAGGAAAGAAATTAGATCAAAAGATGTACAGATACCACACTGGATATGTAGGTGGATTAAAGGAAATAACTTATAGAGAAATGATGGAAAAGAAACCTGAAGAGGTTGTTATGCATGCTGTTAGCGGTATGTTATGTAAGAACAAATTAAGAAGCAGAATGATGACTAGATTAAGAGTATTTGCTGGACCAAACCACGGACACGAAGCTCAAAATCCAGAAGTTTTAAACTTCAAATAATCATAACGGGTGAAAGGAGGAGTTAATCATGGCTAACGTTCAATACTACGGAACAGGAAGAAGAAAGCACTCTGTAGCAAGAGTAAGACTAGTTGCAGGTGAAGGAAATATAATAGTAAATGGAAGAAAAGTTGAAGAATACTTCAACTACGAAACTTTAATAAGAGATGTTAAACAACCATTAGTTTTAACAGGAACTGAAAACAAATACGATGTTATAGTAAAGGTTGAAGGTGGAGGATTCACTGGACAAGCTGGTGCTATAAGACACGGTATATCTAGAGCTTTATTAACAGTAGACGCTGAGTTAAGACCAGCTTTAAAGAAAGAAGGATTCTTAACTAGAGATGCTAGAATGAAGGAAAGAAAGAAATACGGATTAAAGGCAGCAAGAAGAGCTCCACAATTCTCAAAGAGATAAT
>ERZ1463036.91-NODE-91-length-20552-cov-96.689662_pt1 | contig 20552 bp, 25 predicted proteins | sample MGYA00564485_ERZ1463036 | MGnify/ENA primary metagenome ERZ1463036 (study PRJEB39244, sample SAMEA3635127) | Helicobacter pylori | study: EMG produced TPA metagenomics assembly of PRJEB11511 data set (Assembly of a 5300-year-old Helicobacter pylori... | reverse complement strand
GATGTAATAGCTATGAATTTAGTAATAATCGATATAATATAACTAAAACCTAAAAACATAGGAAAAAGTAATATAATTACACCTATTATGTAAATTTCTATAGGTATTCTTCTATATATTTTTAAAAGTAATCCATCCTTGTTAATAAATTTTCCTTTAGCTTTTATACATGCTATTAAAGAAATTATACTTATAATACTAGAAGATATTAAAACTTTAAATAAAATATCTATATTATTACGTGAATATTTAAAATCATCTTGATATGACCTTAATCCAAACGGCTCATAATTATTTATCTGTTTTGGAATTGATATACTTATTGATATAGGTTCTGGTTTATCTTGCATTACCCAAAAATAATTTGAATATATACTTGATGATAATCTTTTTTTATCGATTATTTTTGTATATGTGCCTTCATTATTATTTAAATCAATTTCTATATTACAATAATCCTTTTGATTTTCTCTAAAAACTTTATTACTTTCATAATTAGTATTTGTATAAGTTTTACCTGTTGAATTATTTTTTATAAAAAACTTTACATCTTTAAATTCACTTAAATCTTTCTTTGCATTTTCTATCGATTCATTTTCATAATCACCTGAATTTGAAGTCGCTACCACCATTCTATCTATTAAATTTTGAAGAATTTGATTATCAAAGTTATCCGTTTCAAAAAAATTATCTGCATATATTTTATTACTTTTTTCTAATAATTTGCTTTGTTTTATATCATGAAATTCATATCCCTCTATCATTTTTTGCCCTGTTGCTAAAAATATTGAAGTTGATATCAAAAATATAATTAAAAATACAATTTTTATCCACTTATTACCTTTATTTAATTTTTCCATTCATCCACCTACTTTTATTTTTACAATAAATTCATCCCTGTCATAGCTTTATAAAATATAAAGTTTGCAATAATTAAACCTACAAATTGTAATATTATTTTTCCTTCTAAATATGTACATCCTATTAATACAGCCCCTAATTGAGTAAAAAAGAAAAATATAAGTAACATTACAAAATGTAAAACTAATTGTATATTCCATCTTTTTATTTTGAATATATTATAACTTCTCGACTTTGTAGCCAACTCCCCACACCACCTTTAAATATCTTGGTTCTTTAGGATTAATTTCTATTTTTTCCCTAATCCTCCTAATATGTACACTTACAGTATTTTCTGCATTAAAGCTATCTTCTTTCCACACCTTTTCATATATTTCATCTATAGAAAACACTCTACCTTTATTAGATAATAAAAGATTTAGTATCTTAAATTCTATAGGAGTAAGTTTTATAAATTTATCTTCTACAAAAACTTCTTTTGTACTAATATTTAATTTTAAATCTCCACTTTGAATAATATCTTTATTTTCTTGAGCTTCATAAGTTCCTAATTTTATATATCTTCTCAACTGAGATTTAGTTCTAGCTATAAGCTCTAATGGATTAAACGGCTTAGTAATATAATCATCTGCTCCTATATTTAATCCAATAATTTTATCACTATCTTCACTTTTAGCTGAAATCAATATTATTGGAATATTTTTTTCTTCCCTAATTTTTATAGTTGCTTTTATTCCGTCTAATTTTGGCATCATAATATCCATAAGAATTAAGTGTATGTCATTATTGATTAGTATATCTAAAGCTTCTACCCCATCATAAGCTTTAAATATATTAAATCCTTCATTTTTTAAATAAATTTCAATAGAATCTACTATTTCCTTATCATCATCTACTACTAAAATATTACTCATTTATATACCTCTCTTAAATTAATCATCGAATTTGATTATACATTATTACACTCTCTTAATCCTAATTTTTTATATATTTATATAATAAAGTATAAATCTTAAGAAATAATTAATATAATTCTTAAGATTTTCTTACAATTTAAAAAATCTTATCATATATTAGACGAAATACACACTTAAATAGTTTCATTAAATATAAAAATTCACATAAAAAAAAGGAGCAAATGCTCCTTTTTAATTTAATATTATCTTACTCTTCTTCTTCAACATCATGATGATGATCGTGATCATCTTCTATAACAACACCATCTAATGCAGCTATGTGTATATTATTCTTTTTAGAATAATCTATTAAAGCAGCTTTTATAGCTTGCTCAGCTAAAACTGAACAGTGCATTTTAACTGGTGGTAAACCATCTAAAGCTTCTGCAACAGCTTTATTAGTTATTTCTAAAGCTTCATCTATAGTTTTTCCTTTTATTAATTCTGTAGCCATAGAAGAACTTGCTATAGCTGATCCACATCCGAAAGTCATAAACTTAACGTCATTTATAACCTTAGTATCATTATCTATATCAAGATATATTCTCATTATATCTCCACATTTTACGTTTCCTACTTCTCCTACTCCACTTGCATTTTCTATTTCTCCAACATTTCTTGGATTCATGAAATGGTCCATAACTTTTTCACTGTATTGCATATTACTTACCTCCCTTGTCTAATTTGTTATATAATGGCGACATGCTTCTTAATCTTTCTATTATCTTTGGTAAATTATCTATTATAAAGTCAATATCTTCTTCTGTTGTAAAATCTCCTATACTAAGTCTTAATGAACCATGAGCTATCTCATGAGGTAATCCCATAGCCATAAGTACATGAGATGGATCTAATGACCCTGAAGTACAAGCTGATCCACTTGATGCAGCTATACCTAACATATCTAGCATTAATAATATTCCTTCTCCTTCTATGAATTCAAATGAGAAGTTTACATTTCCTGGAAGTCTATATTCTAAGCTTCCGTTAACTTTTGTATGAGGTATTCTCTCTAATATACCATCTATAAGTCTAGTTCTTAAAGCAGTTAATCTTTCTATATGCTCACCCATGTTAGCTTTTGCAAGTTCACATGCCTTAGCATATCCAACTATACCAGGTATATTTTCAGTACCAGCTCTTCTTCTTCTTTCTTGTGCTCCACCATGAACAAAAGTGTGTAATTTAACACCAGTTCTTATGTATAAAGCACCTATACCTTTAGGTCCATAGATTTTATGAGATGACATACTCATTAAGTCTATGTTTAATTCTTTAACATCTATAGGTATGTTTCCTGCAGCTTGAACAGCATCTGTGTGGAATATAACATTGTGTTTCTTAGCTATTTCCCCTATTTCTTTTATAGGTTGAATTGTTCCAACTTCATTATTAGCAAACATTATACTTATTAATATAGTTTTGTCTGTTATAGCTTTTTCAACATCTTGTGCATTCACTCTACCATCTGCATCAACATCTAAGTAAGTTACTTCAAATCCGTGATGTTTTTCTAGGTATTCACAAACATGAAGTATACCATGGTGTTCTACTTTAGAAGTTATTATATGGTTTCCTTTTGCTTTATTTGCAAAAGCAACTCCTTCTATAGCCCAGTTATCACTTTCTGTTCCACCAGCTGTAAAGTATATTTCATTTGGTTTTGCATTTATAAGTTCTGCAACTGTTGCTCTTGATTTATCTAATACGTTTTTAGCATCTCTCCCGAAAGAATGGAAACTTGATGCATTTCCGAAAGTTTCAGTAAAGTAAGGCATCATAGCCTCTAATACCTCTTTTTTAACAGGAGTTGTAGCCGAATAATCCATATATATCTTTCTTTTTTCCATTTTATTCATCTCCTAAATCTATTTTATAATTAAATCTGTTATATCATTTATATTTTTATTTTTATTATAATCATCTACCATATCTTGAAGAGTTATTGAATTTATAACATCCTCTATGCCTTGCTTAATTCTTTCCCAAACAACTTTGGTAACACATATTCCAGAGTTTTCACATATATGTTCATCCATTACACAATCTGAAATCGAAATAGGCCCTTCAAGTACTCTTAGTATATCTCCTACTGTTATATCTTTAGGTTCTTTAACTAATAAATATCCTCCTTGTGCACCTCTTACACTTTTTATCAATCCAGATTTTTTAAGTGACGAAAATATTTGTTCAAGATATTGTTCTGATATATTTTGTCTTTGAGCTATCTGTCTTAATGGTACTGGTCCATTTTTTTGAGTAAGTGAAAGCTCAAACATTGCTTTTAGTCCGTATCTACCTTTAGTTGATAGTTTCATTTTTTACACCTTCTTTTCAAATAGGCATTTCCGACTAACTTACTAGGTTTTATCTTCAAATTTATTTTATTATATCATAGTATTTTTGTCAACATTAAATTCATAGTATTTTTCTAGGAATTAAAAAAGGAGTAAATTCTAATATTATTCACTCCTTTAAATAAATTTACTTATAATAATTTACCCACTGCCCTAGTTCTTTAAACCCTATTTTTTTATAAATTTTTCCTGCTTCTTCATTATCATAAAAAAGACAAGGTATTTTTTTATCATTTAATAAACTATTACATAACTTTATAACACATTTAGTTGCATATCCTTTATTTCTATACATTGGATGAGTTCCTACACCTACCACCATAGCATGAGTACTATTTTCAGAGGTTGATTTTGCCATGGATACTACTTTTTTATTTTCTTCTATATAATAACCTCTTCCACTTTTCAAGTTACTTTTTATACTCTTTATAGTAGGATTTTCAAACTCGTCTATATGTTCATAAAGCTCTAGTATTTTATTTATCTTTCCAAATCTTATTTTTTTTACACTTGAATCTATTTCATAATCATTTAAAAACTTTAAATTTTTTAATGCACAAAAGTTTGCTATTCTTTTTTTATTATATGAAATATAAGGCTCTATATATTTTAAAGTATCCATTTTCCCATTTATAACATTATATGGTAATTTATTTATATAATTAACAAAACTAACTATACCATAATTATCATGAGAATAAATGGTAAGTATATCAAAATACTGTATTAATACACCTTTTATATCTCCAACTACATCAAAGTCTGCCCATATGTTAAAAAAACAATTATCATATCCATATCTTCTTATATCTCCACCAATTATTAAATTAAAATTTTCTTCTTGATTTAAATAATTAATAAGTTGATTATGGTAATCTTCACTTAACTTTATAATCATTATAGCCTCCGATACTTAAATTTTACGTTAAATAATATGTTTTTAATAAATTAATTATTCTAGCTTAATTAATTCTTTCCTTCATAAACATATTTGCATATAAATCTTTTTGATTTTTTTCAATAAACATACTTGTAATAAATTTTTTCTAGTGATAAATTTATTTTAAAGAATTAAGCTTTTTAGTAACTAAATATGAAACTTAAGAAAGAGGGATTAATTATGACTGTATTAGATATATTTGTAAAAAATTTATGCGGTACATTTAATAACGACGAACAAATAGAAAAAGAGCTTAAAAATGGTGATATAAAACATCCTTATGCAAAACATATAAATGGCATATGTAATAATAAGATTAAAAACTTACCTGATAATTTTGATGGTTATTTTGTTATAGAAGAAAGTTATTATAAACAAGGAAACTTTAACAATATCTTGCCTCATTTATTTTTATTTACTTTAAATGAAGATAATAAAGTTGTTTTAACTTCTTATGAACTTCCTAAGGAAATATCTAAAGAGGATTTTAGAAATGATAATGATGATTTAGTTATGGACTATAACAATTTAGTTAAATCAGAAAAGTTTACACCTATGATATATAATGAGTGTAATGGTGTATTTACGGGCGAAAGTATTAGTTATTTCACTCCTGTTACTAAATTTGAGCTTAAAGAAAAGATAGAGTCTTCTACTTTATATGTAAGTGAAGTTTTTTATAAGAATGATAAAATAACTTTTGGATTTATTGATCCAATTATTTATAAAAGAGTATAGTTAAATTTTGCATAAAAATAATGGTAGTAAATATCTTACCACCATTATTTTTATTTGTTATTTTTCACACTATTCCAATATTGTTCAAATGATTTTTCATTTTTATTTTCTCCTGGAATATAATATTTTTTATCTTTTATAGCATCTGGTAGATATTGCTGTTTTACATAGTGATTAGGATAATTATGAGGATACTTATAATCAACACCTCTACCTAAATTTTTAGCACCTGCATAATGTGCATCTTTTAAGTGTAGTGGAATATCTCCTGTTTCTATATTGTCTAAGTCTGCTAATGCTGATTCTATAGCCATAACTGCTGAATTTGATTTTGGACACTGTGCTAAATAAATAGTAGCTTGTGAAAGAGGTATTCGTGCTTCTGGAAACCCTAATTGCAGTGCAGATGAAACGCAAGCTTCAGTTATAGTTATAGCCTGTGGCACTGCTAGTCCTACATCTTCACTTGCTACACAAAGTAATCTTCTAGTTATTCCTTGAATATCTCCAGCCTTAATAAGTCTTGCTAGATAGTGTATAGATGCATCTATATCAGAGCCTCTTAAAGATTTGTGAAATGCTGAAAGTATAGAGTATCCATCATCTCCACCTTTATCATAATTTAACATCTTTACACTAGAACATTCTATTACATTATCTAGAGTTATATTTACAGTGTTAGAAACAATATTTATTCCTACATTAAAAACTAATTCTAACTTATTTAATGCACTTCTCATATCTCCATTGCAAGTCTGTGCTATATATTCTAGTGCTTTATCTTCAACATTAATACTATCATATGTATTAATACTTTTAAGTCTTTCTATTGCCCTTTGAAGTCCTTTAAGTATATCTTCTTTATTTATTTGTTTAAATTCAAATATAGTGCTTCTACTTAAAATAGCTTTATATACTACAAAATATGGATTATCAGCTGTACTTGCAATTAATGTTACCGATCCATCTTCAATAACTTCAAGTAAGGATTGTTGCTGTTTTCTATTTAATGCCTGAATCTCATCTAGCATTAAAATTATACCATTGTATGAAAATAAATCTCTTTTAGCAGAATCTATAACTTCATTTATTTCTTTAACCCCACAGTTTACAGCATTTAATTTTACATATTTTTTGCCTGTAACATTAGCAATTATATTTGCCAACGTAGTTTTTCCAGTTCCAGGAGGTCCATATAGTATCATATTTGGAATGGTTTTATTTTCTATAAGTTTATTTATAATTTTTCCTTTGCCTATTATATGAGATTGTCCTACCATATCTTCTATTTGTTGTGGTCTTAATCTATCTGCTAATGGTTGCATACGCTCCTCCTAATTTTAATATATTAATTTATTATACTACCTTTTAATGTCTCTTGCATCTATACAATACTTTGCTAGCTTTCTATATATACTGTAATCATAATTTCTCTTACTTATTAGTATATTTATACTAAATGTAATTTTAAAGGAGGTAATTTATGCAGTATATGAATATGAATACAATGAGAGAAAAAGGACAGTTATCTGTAAATGGAGTTGGAATAGTTAAAGTTAAAGCCGATTTGGCAATATTAACAGTTGGAGTTACAACATCTAATAAAGATGTTCAGGTAGCTCAAGTAGAAAATGCTAACACTGTAAATAACATTATATTAAGTTTATCAGACTTTGGTATTGAAAGAGAAAAAATAAATGCAGATGATGTAACTATAAATAAAAGGTATGATAATGTAACAAATGAATTGATAGCTTATGAAATAACGGCTACTATAAGAATAGAAGTATCTAATTTAGAAAATTTAGGTGATATTTATACTTTAGCTATTGAAAATGGCGCTAATAGTAATGTTAATTTAACATTTACTATATCTAATGTATCGCCTCATTATAATGAAGCTCTTTTAAAAGCTACTCAAGATGCCTTAAATAAATCTTCACTTTTAGCTAAAAGTCTTTCAATTAAGTTGAGACCACTTCCTGAAAATATATCTGAAAATAGTATATCTCAATACTCTATAAGTCAAAAAAATGTATCCTATTCTGGTTCTTCATATTTATCTTCAGGAGACTTAGAAGTTAAAGCTCAAGTTAGTATGATTTTTAATACTTATTTATAAGTTTTATTAAATAAAATATAAAAGGAGTTATTTTTTATGTGTGATAAAAAAGATATACCAACTCCAGAAGAATTTGATTCAATGTTAAAAAGTATTGGCTTTGTAGAAAGTACCCATACGTATAAGAATTATTATATTGAACGTAACATAGAAAAAAGAGAATAAAGAAGATAAGGACGATAACAAATAATAAAAAAGCTGCATAATATGCAGCTTTTTTATTATACTATACAGTTTTCTATTTGAATTATATAATCTAGGCAGTGTTCACACATTATTACGCTAACTATATAACTATCATCTACTTTTCCATCTCTACTTAACTTATTAAATGATAAACCTTCATAGTCTTTACTTATATCGCTTATTACGAACTTACCATCTTTGGTAAATATATAAAAGTGATATTCTAAGAATCCAAAGAATTTTTGTTTTTCTTTTACTCCTGTTAAACATTCTGGACATGCTTCTTGATAATATTCTATATCGAAATCTACATCTTGTGCTTGATTTAAAATATTTAATATATCATCTAAATTAATATTTGATACTGGCTTTTCTTCATCATTTATTAATCCACTACAATTGTCTTTAGACAATTCATAATCTTTTTCATTAAACTTAAATTTATAAATACTCATACTACACCTCTTTTATTTAATATTCATTGGAGTTTCTTCTTTTTTAGCTTTTTCATATTCATCTTTTGTTATATATCCTAATTCCTGCATTTTATAAAGAATTATGTCTCTTCTTTTTTTAGCTGCATTATAGTCTTTAGAATATAATCCAGGTCTATTTGTTATACCTGCAAGTAAAGCACATTCTCCTAAGTTTAATTCGCTTACATCTTTTTCAAAATAAACTTGCGCTCCTTTTTGAGCTCCATATATGCCTTTTCCCAAATACATATTATTTAAATAAAGTTCTAATATTTCTCGTTTATTCATATTCTTGTCCATTTGTCTTGCATTGTGTATATCTTTAATCTTACGTTTTATAGTTTGGTCCATACTCGTTAAAAGATTCTTAGAAACTTGCATTTCTAATGTACTTCCACCTTGTGTACTTTTACTAAATATATTATGAACAACTGACCTAGTTAAAGATAAGTAATCTACTCCTTTATGATCAAAGAATCTTTCATCTTCTATAGATACTATTGCATGTTGGAGATCCACTGGTATTTTGCTTATACTTACATATTCACTGCTTACTGACTTTTCTTTCATATAAGCATATGTAGGTTTAGGGCTATCTTTTAATGCTATATTCATAATTACATTTGCTGATATAGCCCCTATAAAAGATATTATCAATAAAAAAATTAGTATTTTCTTTGTTATGTTAACAAACCTTTTAGACTTTTTTTTCTTTTTAGCTCTACTTTTATTAGCTCTTTTTCCTTTGCTTGAATAATTGTTTCTATTATCATATGTTTGTTTATTCTCAGTTTTATTTTCCACCCTTTTATGGTTAGTTTGAGATTTTGAGCTTGTATTATTAGAGCTAACTTTTTTACGTCTTATTTTGTTTTTTTCATCATCATAATAACTCATTTTTTACGCTCCTTTTTAAATATATGAGTAATTATACCTTTTTATGCCAAATAAATCAAAGAGTAAAATTCATTTTATTCTTTGATTTATATTGTTATATATTTTAACTATAATTATTTAAATTTATTTTAATTAAATTATATTTTTTTGTTTAAGATTTAAATTTAGTGGTATAAATATACTTGAATAATTTTTTAGGAGGTATTTATTATGGCTTATAAAATAAATGATGCTTGTATCAGTTGTGGAGCATGTGAACCTGAATGTCCAGTTAGTTGTATATCTGCTGGTGATGACAAATATGTTATAGATTCAGAAGCATGTATAGACTGTGGAACTTGCAACAGCGTATGTCCTGTTGATGCACCTCAACCAGAATAATAAATAATAAAAAAGAAAAGCAGATTGATTGCTTTTCTTTTTTGTTATTTATATATTTTTAAATTTTTTGTCGAAAATTGTTGACAATTTTATCGAACTTTGTTATTATTATTACAAGGTTATTCCCCTGATAACCTTAAATTTTTACTCCCCAAATAAAATATATTCCCTAATAAACCCCTTTTTATAATATATTTTACCCCTTTAAAAGCCTTACTTTGATCGGTATGAAAGTAAGGCTATTATTTTTTTCACTTCATTAAAAGCATCCGATTTTCTTTCAATATATTCACAACAATAACCCTTATATACACTGTACTTTCTATTTTCTTTATTCAATTTTACAGTTTTCACATTATAATAACCTTCATCTTCACTAACTATAATTTGCATAATAGTATTATCATTATTTTTTCTTGTAAAATAATAATGTTTATCATTTCCTTCGTATTTCCAATCTAAATTTTCATTTATATTCTCAATATCAGCAATTATTTCAGATACATTTTCATATCTTTCTTCAGGTTTAACATTTATACACTTTTCTATTATATTTGTCATAGCCCTAGGTACATGTGGTAAGTACTTATTTCTTTTTGGAAATTTCCCACTGGCTGATGCAATTTTTACCATATTTATATCTTTATATTTTTTTAATTGAGTATTATATTCTAAGTTACCATTGCACATTCTATATAAAGTTGTACCTATTTGGTATATATCAACTTTATTAGTTATAGATGTACTTTTACACTGTTCAGGTGCTATGTGTTTATAGTAAACATTTCTTAATTTACCTACTCCATCTTTATTTAAATATACAGCTGATCCAAAATCTGCTAATACAGCTTTATTTTCATTATTTATGAGTATATTACTAGGTTTTATATCACAGTGAGAAATTCCCAATTTGTGTAGATATTCAATAGCTGATAAGAAATCTAAAGAATAGTTTATTATTTCTCTTATAGTTAGGTTTTTTGTTTCTAATAAGTGGTGTAGAGATCCATTTCTATAATAAGGCATAGTTATATATATATGCTCATCATCATAAGATACATGATTTATATTTATTATATTAGGATGATTAGCTTTACAAATCTTTTTTGATTCTTCAAAGTATTTATCTGGATTTTTAAAAGATGATTTTTTAATTTTTTTCATTATAAATTGTCTTCCCATTTGTGTATCTTCAACTAAATATAACTTAGAGTTAACCCCCTCTGATTTTAAAGGTTTTATTATTTTCAAATCTATATTAGTAACTATATTCATAATATAGTATCACCACCTAAAACTAATTCTAATACAACCCCCATAAATGTCACTCCTAACTGTGCTTATTGTAACTTATATATACTATGATTTTAATTACTAAATAAACACAAAAAATACAAAAGCTTTCACACTAATTTAAATTAATATGAAAGCTTTCTATTATTTATTAAGTATAAGAAATAATTTAGCAGTTGCTAGTGTATCACTATCTGCCCTATGTGCATTTTTATTTTCTATATTATAATATTCACACGCAGTTTCTAATTTTTTATTCTTACCTTTATATTCTTTATTTTGTTTTAATAATTCTAATGTACATATATAATTATTTATAGGCTCTAATCCCATTTTATTTAAATAATAATTTAAAAATTTCAAGTCAAACTTAGCATTATGGGCAATTATAGTTTTATCACCTATATATTGTCTAAATTTGGGTAAAACCTCTTCTAAACTTTTTTCATTTTCTACCATCTCATTAGTTATATTAGTTATATCAGTTATAAGACTAGGAATTATTCCGTTTGGTTTTATTAGCCTAGAATAATTTCTTCCTATTTTATTATTATTTATCTCTGTAACTCCTATTTCTATAATTTCACAGCCTTTATATGGATCAAGGCCTGTAGTTTCTAAATCTACTACTACATACTCTTTGTTCATAAATTACTCCTCTCATTTTCATAAGTATAAGTATATATAATTATAACAAATAAAAAAACAATGATAATATGAAATTTACCATTGCCTTAAAATACTAATAAAAAAATTTAAATTTAGATTAATCACTTTGTAATTTTCACTTGTCCATTTTTAAACATTTTCTTAGGCATCTTAGGAGTTTCTAAAAACACTAATCCATTTCCTTGCATATTTTTATCATAATTTAAATCTAAAGTAAATTTTATAAGTTGAGCATATATCTCTGATTCACTTAACACCCTTTTAAACTCTTTGTTTGAATAATTTTTTATAAGTGCTAAAGAACCACTAACATGGGGTGCCGCCATACTAGTTCCATCTAAAATAGCATATGAGTTATTTTTAAACGTTGACAAAATTCCAACTCCTGGAGCCATAACATCTATTAAATTATTACTATTTGAAAAATAAGCTGGTTTAGCTTTTTCATCTACAGCACCTACTGAAATAACTTCACTATATGAAGCAGGATAAGAAAATTCATTAGTTATAGAATTATTATCTCCATCATTTCCAGCTGCACAAACTACTAATATATTGTTACTTACGGCTTTTTTAACAGCTTTATGCAAATTTTCATCATCTAAATATCCTCCTAACGACATACTTATAATATCTACCTTTTGACTAATTGCATAATTTATAGCATTTATAGTCCACTTGTACTCACCTTCTCCATGTCTATCTAAGGCTTTTAATATCATTAAATTACAAGCAGGTGCTACACTGTGAACAATCCCAGCAACATGAGTACCATGTCCCATATAATCATTAACTAATAATTTATTAGATTCATCATCTTTAGTGAAATTTCTAGTGTGAATAATTCTATCCTTAAGAACAACATGATTTATATCACATCCTGTATCTATAATAGCTACAGTTATACCCTCACCACCACTAGACTTATTCCAAAATTTATCAGCTCTAATCATTTTTACTCCATAAGAACTTACATTAATATCTCTACCAACTTCAGTAACCTTATAAGGTAATAACTTCATTTTATACATAAAAACACACCACCTAAATAAAATTTTATACTCAATTATATACACTTAATTGTTATATTGTGATAATTACAAAGGGTATGTTGTTTATACAAATAAAAAAATGTCTCAAAATAGTTATCAAAACTTTTTGAAACATTTTTTATTTAAAAATTATATATTTTAATTTGTTTAATTTTTATTTTTTATCAGATATTATTTCTTTTATTGCTCCTATGCTACCAAGTAGACCTTGTGCTTCATAAGGTACAAATACCTTGTTATCACCCTTAGCCATTTCATTTAAAGCTTCTACATACTTAACAGATAACATAGCTTCATCTATATTTGCATTTTTAAGTGCATCATATACCATTTTTACTTTACTAGCTTCAGCTTCTGCAACTTTTTTAATAGCTTCAGCTTCACCTTCTGCTTTTCTTATTTGAGCTTCTCTTTGTGCTTCTGCATGTAAAATAGCAGTTTGTTTTTCACCTTCTGCCTTTAATATTTGAGATTCTTTAAGACCTTGAGATTCAGTTATAGCAGCCTGCTTTTTACCTTCTGCTTGAAGTATCATAGCACGCTTTTCTCTTTCAGCTCTCATTTGTTTTTCCATAGCTTCTTTTATATCTTCTGGAAGTTCTATATTTTTTATTTCAACTCTTTCTACTCTAACGCCCCATTTATCAGTGGCTTCATCAAGTATAATTCTTAATTTATTATTTACATCATCTCTTGAAGATAATGTTTTATCCAATTCCATAGTACCTATTACATCTCTTAAAGTAGTTGTAGTTAAATACTTTATAGCTTGAACTAAGTTCGCTATTTCATAAGTAGCTTTAAATGAGTCTGTTATTTGATAATAAACTACAGTATCTATTGACATAGTAACATTATCTTTAGTTATAACAGCTTGTGGCGGTGAATCTATAACTTGAGTTCTAAGATCAATCCTTCTAACTACTCTATCTAATATAGGTACAACTATATTAAGACCTGACTCTCCTGTCATTTTGTACTTTCCTAATCTTTCTACAATTATAACTTCTGATTGCTTTACTATTTTAATAGTAGATATAGCTAAAACTATAACTAAAATTATTAAAACCGTAAAAAATATTGTTGTAAACATATTAAAATTTACCTCCCCTTATATTTTTTCTACTACTAATTTTACTCCATCTATATACTTTATTAAAACGTTTGCATCTTTAGGTATATGTTTTGAATCAACTGAAGTTGCACTCCATACTTCTCCTTCTATTTTAACTAAACCTATGCCATCTTGATTTATTTCTTTCGTCACAACTCCAATTTTTCCAATTAAAGCATTTATAGTAGATGGTTTTACTTCTTTGTTAACGTCAAAATATTTTTGTAGAATTTTTCTTCCAAATATTACTCCTATAATTGAAACAATACACATTATTATTATTTGAGTTCCTATTGATGAAACTATTAGTGAGGATAATCCTGCTACAAAACATCCAATAGCAAAGAATAGAGAAACAAAGCTTATGGTGCTCGACTCAATTATTAGTAATATTATCCCTATTATAATCCATGTTAAAAACATATAACCTCCTCCTTAAATATAATATATATTTATTTTAAATATTTTTGTATATTAACATATATTTTGTATCTTTATTGTAACTACTTTATAATCTTAGATAAATTTCTTATAATTTCTTTTTCATCTTTACTTATATCTATATCTTTTACTTTTATATCTTCTTTGTTTTCTTTTATATAAGTACCTTGCGTTATAATATTATCTTTTATATTTACTTCAAACTTTGCTTTATCTAATAAGTAATATGTTCCAACTCCATACTTACAATCTTCTTTCCATTCACCGATATATCTATAAATATCACAAGTAAAAGCACCTACTCCACATCTTAACCCATTTTCATAGTCACCTTCATATATAGATTTATCTCTATAAAAGTAAGCTCCTTTACCATGAAATAAATCATCTTTAAAGTCCCCTTTATAAATTTCTCCATTGTTAAACTTTAACACTCCATATCCCTTTTTATATCCATATTTAAATTCACCTTCATATATATCACCATTTTCATTTGTATAACATCCATGACCATTATACACATTATTTTTAAACTCTCCAATATACTTACTCCCACATGAATAAGAATAAGTTCCTTTACCATTTAGTTTATCTTCACTATACTCTCCTTCATAAATATCTCCATTAATTGATATATATCTTCCTCTTCCATTTCTTAATCCATCTTTAAAAATCCCTATAAATTTATCTCCATTATTGTAAGATATGATTCCTTTACCTGTTCTAACTCCATTTTTAAATTCACCTTTATATATATCTTTATTAGGAAATGTATACATTCCAACCCCTTCAATTACTCCAAATTTAAAATCTCCACTATAAATTGACCCATCAATGTATAAGTATTTTCCTATACTATGCATTGAATCTTCTTTCCATAATCCCTCATATCTATCTTTATTAGCAAATATACAAACCCCAAATCCACTTCTCTTTCCTTCTATCAATTCTCCTTTATAAATATCTCCATTATCATATTTTACAATTTCATATTTATCATGTTTTTTAACTTTTTTCTTGGACGTATAAATATCACTATTTAAAAAACTACTACCTTGATTATAACTATCACCACTTTCTCCTCTTAATAAAGTAGGTTTATTTGTTTGACATCTACTTACTATTTTTCTTGAAGTATTTTTTCTAATTTCAATAACTATTAAAATCAACTTCATTCCTATAAAAATCCCTGATAAAATAATAAAAATTAAAAATACTATTTCAAAATATGACTTTATACTATCCACTAAAATCCCTCCCCCATATATACTTATAATATAAATTTATATATGCACGTCCCAAAAAATGATTTTAATCATACGACATATTAATACTAATAAAAAAAGACTATATCAAAATAAATTTAGTAAGTAATATTTTTTACATAACTAACTTTATCTTAATATAGCCTATTATTTTATAATTTAATATTTTTTTAATCTAACCTCTTATTTCTGCTGCTGTAACTATTTTGTGATTTCTAAATACATAACTTCCTGTAAATCCTACAATAGTACTTATAACAGCACATATAGCCATACATATTAAAACTTCTTGTGCTGGGTTATATGCAAACATAACAGGTAATCCAGCTGAAGGTGCTGCTGTTCCTGGTGCATTGTTTATAAGTCCCATAGCTGCTACTACTACTCCACAAATAGCTCCACTTATGAAGTTTGTTACATATATCGGTATTGGATTTGCTGAAATTATATCTGCTTGAGTTAATGGTTCTATTACTACAGATATAGTATCTCTTGTATCTCCAAATTTTAATTTTTTAAATAATACGAAGTTTGCAAAAGATGTAGCTGATATAGATAATGCAGCTATTCCCATAGGTAGTCCAGTTAAACCTAGCATTGCTGTAAGTGCCATAGAACTTAATGGAGATGTTGATAATAAAGTAAAGAATCCTCCTATAATTAATCCCATTATTATTGGGCTTGAGTCTGTTGAACCAGCGATTATATCACCTATGCTTAATAAGGTAGAATTTACTACAGGTTCTAATGATACCCCTATCATTCTTGTTATAGGTGCCATTACGATTACCATAACTAATAAATCAAGTCCTGGTGGTACTTTTTCTTCTAAGAATTTAACGGCAAATGACATTAAGTATCCTGCTATGAATCCTGGTAATATTCCTAATCCAGAACATGTTATTCCTAGTAACATTGAATATACAGGCGAAACTCCTAAAGCACCCATAGTTAATGATGATGCTGCTAAACCACCTAATTTTCCACTAATTGATCCTAATTCACTAAGAAATGGTATCCCGATTGTATTTCCTAGAAGTGAGAATTGTATTGCTTCGACTAAGAATGTAGCACATGCTGCATTTGCTAATGCCCCCATTGCTTTCATACCATGTGGTGCCTTATAACTAAATATAGAAAATGCGGCCAGCACCATTAGTAATAGAATTGTTCCTTTTAAAACTTCCATTTTAAAGCCTCCTCTTGTCTTATTCAAGTAGCAAAACGTTTTTCTTTCCTCTATTATATTCTATTTTCTTACCATAATGCAATAAATTTTCTAAATTTTTTTACTATATTTAATATTTTTTATAGGCATAAAAACTAACCAGCTACTGCTCAAATCGACTTAGTAGCTGGCTTTTAGTAAACTTTTTATATTTATATTTTCATACTCTAAATCTTCTTCAAATAATTCTATAATCTTAATTAATTCTTGCTTGTATTCATCTTTATTTAATCTATAATAAAATAAATCATCGACTAAATCCATCATATCCAAGTATGTACTCTCTAATAAATAAAATTTTCCATTTTTTATATCGATAAAATTATCGAATATAAGTAATTTTTTATTTATATCTTTTATTTCTTCAATATTATGTATGTCAATATCAATTATAGATTCTAAATAAAATTTAAATGTTTTTAATATTTCTATAGATAAGTCATCTAATTTTATATTACTTTTTTTATTATGTATACAATCTTTATATTCTTCAAATTTAGATTTTAAATCTTTATTTATTTCTATAAATGGATTTTTTATGATATCCTTAATAATTAATAATTCTCTTATTTTACGATTGGAAGATAGTGTATTGTCTAGTATAAATAAGTTATATGCATCAGCTAAAGGATCATGTGCATCTCCATCAAATTCTACATTTGAATACTCCAGTAAGTTTTTTAATGATACATAATTAATGCACCTAATCCCTTCATTTAAATATTGTTTTTTTATATCTATAAACAAATCTTTTATATTATTTACAAATCTAGGATGATTGTTCTTTTGTGCACTTCTTCTATCTGTATTTGAAAAACAAGTTAAATCTAAATTTCCAAATGTATAAATTCCCTCAATTTCTGTAAAATTTCCTAACCATTTCTTAAAATCCCTCATAACTTCTTCATAGGTGGGTGCTTTAATAATATCTTCATTAGTTATTTTTGTAAGTTCCTCTATATGAGGATATATATTAATATTACTAACAGGCTTTATTAAAGACTTAAAGTTAGAAATTTTTTTATTTATTGTATCGTATTTAACTGCCCCAATAGCAATAATATCTGCATTATTTATATCTCTTCCATACTTAGAATTTGACATATTCATCTCAAAATCTACATATATTTTTTTCATCCCCTTCATCCTTTCTAAAACCCTAAAAATACATTTTACTAATTGTTAATTTATTCTAGTATAATTTTATAATACATTATCTTCAATATCAACGTAAAAGAAAAAGGATGTACTAAGTACATCCTACTCAAACCTTTCTAGGAATGAATGTTTAACTCCATCTTGTTGCCATCCTAATACCGAATCCATATTTACATTTTCCGCCGCCTTAAATATAGACTTTTCAACATCCTTAAAGTTCTCACCTAAACTTTTTATAAGGTCTTTTATTTCATATCTTTTGTTTCCAGTCTTTTTAGCTGCTACCATACAAGCACAGTTAAGTGGCCATATACCACTGTTTTGTATGAATCTTACTATGTGTTCTTCTCTTATATAGTATAAAGGTCTTATTATTTGTATTCCGTCAAAGTTAGTAGATTTTAACTTTGGAAGCATTGTTTTAAAGTTTCCAGCACATAATAAGTTTAACATTGTAGTTTCAATAACATCATCGTAGTGATGTCCAAGTGCTAATTTATTACATCCCAATTCTTCAGCTTTAGAATATAATGCTCCTCTTCTCATTCTAGCACACATGTAGCAAGGATAGTCTTTAGCTATTTCATCTGCAATTTCAAATATTCTAGAATCAAATAGATGTATAGGTATATCTAAGTATTCGCAGTTATCTACTAATAATTGTCGTATATCTTTGTGGTATCCCGGGTCCATAGCTATAAATTCTACTTCAAAGTTTACTGGACTATGTCTTTTTAATTCTTGAAACATTTTAGCCATAAGTAAACTATCTTTTCCTCCAGATATAGCAACTGCGATTTTGTCGCCTTCTTCTACTAAATCATAAGCTCTTATTGCTTTGATAAATTTTGACCATAAATTTTTTCTATATCTTTTTACTATACTTCTTTCAATATCTTTAAGTGGCTGTCTTTCATCAAAAGGAACTATAATCTCACAGCCTTTTCCTGCTAATTCGCTCATTAAATCACCTCTTTTTTTTGTGAACATGCAACTTATTTTATCATAAAGCCCAATATTAGTTCAAGATATTCATACCTTATATCTAATTATTTCCCAGAAAATCCTTTTATTATGTTGATTTATTTAAATTTCTACCTTTTACTCTATTTTTTAATTTTTCAAATTTTGTGTAACTATTTATCTATCTTTGAATATTATGCTATTAGATACAGTTAATACAACAATTATTAACTATATCATCTATAAATTAATTAGGATTGGAGGAATTTTGGTGAACGATAGAATGGTGAAAAAAAATTGCGGGTGTGAGTTAGCTAGACCTTACGTAAATGACCAGATATTTAGCAAAATGTACAACTTACCGAAGGCATTAGAGTATGGGACAATTTTTCCTGAATTAAATTTATGGGATTCTACTATGTATAATAAGAATTTATATAGAGATAAAAAAGTAAAAAATGGAGGTAAAAAATAATGACTACAAGAGCTGAAATGTTAACTAATATAGAAGAACTTTGCTTTGCTTGTTTAGATCTACATTTATATTTAGATAATCATACAGAAGATGCAAATGCTATAGCTACTTATAATAAACTTTGTGCTGAATTTGCTAAAGCTAGAATGTGTTATGAAAAGAAATATGGACCTTTAAATAACTTTGGGTATTCTCCAAGTCAATGTCCCTTTCAATGGGTAGAAAGTCCTTGGCCTTGGGAAAATGAATTTTATGAAATGTAAATAAGGGGGAAATTTTTATGTGGATATATCAAAAAACATTACAACATCCTGTAAATCTTAAGTCTAAAGATTTAAAAATGGCTAAATTTTTAATTACACAATTTGGTGGCCCTAATGGAGAGCTAGCAGCTGCTATAAGATATTTATCTCAAAGATTTACTATGCCTACCGGGAAATCAAAGGCACTTTTGACAGATATAGGAACAGAGGAACTAGCTCATGTTGAAATGATTGCTACTATGGTTTATCAACTTACTCAAGATGCTACTCCAGAAGAATTAAGAAAAGCAGGGTTAGGTTCTAACTATGCTCAAAATGGATTTGGAATATTCCCAGCTGATGCTCACGGTGTACCTTTTTCTACTTCTGCAATAGCTGTTATGGGAAATCCTGTTACTAATCTTCATGAAGATATGGCAGCTGAGCAAAAAGCACTAGCAACTTACTATCAACTAGTAAACTTAACTGATGACGTAGATATGAAAAATGTACTTCGCTTCTTAGGTGAAAGAGAAATAATTCACTATCAAAGATTTGGAGAAGCTTTAATGGATGTTTATGATTTCCAAGAAAGTAAACAAATGTATTAATAAAAAACTTAAGTAGCTTCTATAAAAATATAGAAGCTACTTAAGTTTTTTGATTATATTGTAGATAAAACCCTAATTTTTGTATCTTCATCTAGTATATTAAATATACTTAAAGTGTCATATTCTA
>ERZ1463036.90-NODE-90-length-20651-cov-7.877112_pt1 | contig 20651 bp, 18 predicted proteins | sample MGYA00564485_ERZ1463036 | MGnify/ENA primary metagenome ERZ1463036 (study PRJEB39244, sample SAMEA3635127) | Helicobacter pylori | study: EMG produced TPA metagenomics assembly of PRJEB11511 data set (Assembly of a 5300-year-old Helicobacter pylori... | reverse complement strand
ATAAGAAAATTCTATTTACATAAAAAATAAGGAACTTTAACAGTTCCTTAAATAAAACTACTCTCTATTAATATAAAAAATACCCCCATTACTATCAGTAGAGAAGAATAATCTTTTTCCATCACTATCAGATGACCTAATAACAGAATCAAAATCATTTAAATCAATTAACTTATCTCCACAATGTAACAAGCTAACACTTGCTTTAGTACCTGAATTAAATAACCTTTCAGTAAAAATCTCTATATCATTATCAACCCACCTAGGAGCTGAAACAGCATTTATCTTAAAAACAGTATCATCATTTCTTAAAAAATCAGGTAAAGATAAATTAGATGTTGTTTCATTAGGGAAAGTACTCTCATCAAAATCTATCTCATACTTAATCTTTCTATCTACCCCTCTAAAGGCGTCATTAAATATCTTTTCTATTTCATTTTTATGTTTTATAGCAAAATACGTATCATTATAATGAAGATATCCATCTTTGTCATAATACCTAGTTAATTTAAAAACACCACTTTTTCCCTTTAACCTCATAACCCTAGCATTCTCTGTATTCTCATCTTTTATATACCCTAAAAATTCAAATTTTTCTCCATACCTAAGCTCTAGATTATTCCTAACATCATCTGGTACCTCTACAAAAACCTTATCTTTAAGTAATGCGAAAGTTCCTCCTATAATAACAGATACTAACAACAAACCACAAAATAATTTTTTCATATAAAACCTCCTTATTTAGTTTTATTAAATAATAAGGCAATCTAAAGATTGCCTTATTACACTACTATTATTTAATTTTCTATTTCATATAACTTATCATAAAGTATCTCATTATTTTGAATAAATAGAATATTAACCCAATAATCTTTATACTCCTTATTAAAAGGTTTAACTCTAGCCAATAATGTCTCATCATCTTTAAAAATTGAATCTAACTTAAGTAATGAGCCTTCTTTAACATTAACCATATACCCCTTAGAAAGATAACAACCATCAATGCAACTAACATCAGTACCTCTAATAGAAGAAATATTACCATCAGCATAAACCATATCAGTAAATCCTATACACAAAGAAAAAGAATTCTCTATAGCTAAAGCATTACCTCTAGCATAAACCTCTTTTAAGCTATCAAAACTAACATTATTTCCTAAACTTCTTATAACCTTCATACAAAAACCCCCGTAATATAGTTTATGATTATATTATAACATACATTAAATAAGTATTTAATGTATTTACAAAAAAGGTTGTAAAGTATTAAACCCTACAACCTTTTATCTATACGCCAAGTATATCTTCTATACTATACCCTTTCTTTAAAAGAGATTTAACTTCTATATAATCTAAATTATTCAAATTACATATATCCTTAAGAGTACCCCTATTTTCCCCTACTTCATATATAATAGGTTTGGCATTATCTAATGCCTCTTTAACAGAAACACCTCTTTTAAGTGCCTTACAAGCACTAGGGTAACTAATATCAAAAGTATTACATATATCCACTAAAGTACCTATATAACCATTATACAAAAATATTGGATTCTTAATAGGTTTTCTAAGAGCATCTTCTAAAGGAATACCCCTTTCTAATCTTAACTTAACTACCCTAAAAGGTTTCCTGTACCTAACACAAAGACTAGATAATGTACCATTTATACCATTAACAGTATATTTCTTATGACCTTTAACTGGCATACTAAAAGCATCTTCTATATTAATTCCAGCTTTTAATCTACCCCTTATAGTAGATGTGCTAAACCCGAAATGCCTACATATATCTGGGATAGTGCCAAAATAACCTCCAATAGTATATAAACCACCATTTACACCAAATATTGCATCTTGTAAACTCATACCTTTTTCTAACCTTGATGAAACAACTGCCTTAGATACATTATAATGCTCACATAAAGTTCTAAGAGTTCCAGTAACACCATTAATAGTATAGATATCAGTTTCAAACCTACCTTTAATATCAGAAAATAATGCTTCCTCTATACTCATACCTTTATTTAATCTATATCTAATAGTTGAATCTACTTTACCAAATTTCCTACATAAATATGAAACTGTACCACTATACCCTCTTACTGTGTAAACTTTTCTATACATAAAAACCTCCTATTTAACCAACTACCTTATATATTCTTCTCTTTCTAACTTTCTGCTTTAAAGCTCTTTCTAAAGAAAAACCTCTACTCATTCTACTATATACAGTACTTACAGAAATATTAAACTTTTCAGCTAACTCAGAAATAGTGCCACTAATATCATCTATACAATAAACTTTACTTCTTCCTCTTTTTAAATCAGTTAATAAAGCTTCTTCCAAACTCATACCTGTTCTACTCATTCTTTTTAATACAGTAGGAACTTTTTTATTAAAATGTCTGCATAACTCAGATACATTTCCAGTAACACCCTGTACAGTATATATTACAGGAGCTCCTCTTAACCTACCCATACTTAAGGCTTTCTCAAAAGGTATACCCCTATTGATTCTTTTATAAAACGTTGCTGTAGTAATTCCAAATCTTTCACATAATTCAGCTGTGCTACCCTCATAAATATTATTGCTCATAAACCCTACCTCCCAAAAAACTTATTATAATCATTTTAACATAAATAAATAAATACCTTAATGTAAATGCCCTAATAAAAAGAAAAATCCTACCTATATAGGTAGGATTAAGGGATTTATTTCTCGAAAAAGGTAATAACACCACTAACCAATCTTCATTAATAATAAATAAATCCAATACTAAATTTTTACTATTATTTTAAAACTACCTCTTTTAAACTCATACTACTTTATATTCTTTTATTTATAGCACATCTATTAACCCCAAATGACCTGCTAACTCTAATTTATCAATTAGCCATTTACCGTAAAGATGTTACCTTTTATTCATATCTGATAAGGTAAATAAAACATCTTCTATATTCCAACTGCTTTAACTCTTTTTAAGAAACGCTTTGTATTTAACACCTAAACAATTACAGAGTTCCTTCTTAGTACCAGTAACATTAACAGTAAAAACCATACCTTCGTACAACTCTATCTTAACAGCTTCTTCTAAAGAGTAACCCTAGTCACATCTACAACTCCTTTACAATACCCTTTATATTACCTATTCTTATCTTCTGTATCACCTAATATAAAATTAAATGCTTTATCAGCCTGAGATACAATATAAATAAACTCCTTACCCCATTCTTTAACTCTCTTTTTCCAAGATTGTACATAAGCTATATTATTATCATATATACTAGAGCCACTCGTACTCATATCATGAATACCACACTCTGCACACAATAAACAAGCTGTTATCTCGGCAATACACTCCTCAACGGCATAAATATTCTCTCTTTCCTTCTTAGAAATTCCAATAGGTACATTAACACCTTTTCTATTTAACCTACTAATATGACCACTACTATGAGCTATTTCATGAAAGGCTGTACTGTACCAATGGTCTTCACTCTTGGTATGAGGATTTAATTCAACCCTATCAAATAATGGGGAGTAGCAAGGAGTATTTATACTATCATAAACCATATTAACACCCTCACGTCTAATATACTCATCTAAAACCTTCTTAGGTTCTTCTAATACCAACTCTAAATCACCAGTTTCTAATCTAGAAGGCAATAACTCCCCTTTACTATTTCTGAAATGCTTTCTATCAGCAACCTCAAAATACTTTAAAACATTTCTCTTTTTAAAGCCTTTACCATCTTTAATATAGTATGTCCACATTCCATCAGTTCCTAAAACAGTATCTTTGCTAAAATCACATTCAGAAAAAACATTACTTAACTCATTCTTAGTAACTTGTTTTTCTTGAACAGTAAAAAATACTACTGGATACCATACAATACCCTTTTGAAACTTAAAATCTTCAGTATTAGCTTTATTATACTCATTAATTTGTTTTCTAGTTATATATTCTCCAAAAGGAAGGAGTAATCTATTAATACCCCTATAAGTATTTAAAGTAAAGTAATTAAAAGCGTTATACCTCTCATAAGGTCTTTGCCATGGCATAGTACCCTTCTCATCTACATCTCTTAAAAACCTATCAATTATTATTTCAGCAACAGTTCTTTTTTCCTCTTCCATAGTAGTACCCCCTATCTTTTATTTATTCTTAAATAATCTTCCCTAGCATCTAAATAAATGTTTCTAAGTCTATCATCTTTAAGTAATAAAGATAAGTTTAAACCACATGACTTTAATACCTGCGTATCATTTCCATTTATAGAGTATTCATTATCCTCTAATTCATACATAAACATCTCATAAACAAACTCATTACTTTTATCAATATTATCCCTTAACTCTTTGTTTAAAGATTCATTAAGTTTGATATATTCTTCTTTATCTTGTTTTCTAATAAAATAACCACATCCAATAGGAGTAATATCTTCCTTATACACCCCTAAAGCCTTTAACCCTTCCTTAAAATCATCCCTTGTTAAAGCGAAAATTACAGGAAACTTACTAAGCTTATCATCAGTATAAATTTTAAATCTCTCATAACTATTCATAAACATACCTCCTAAATATTTTTTAAAAGAATTTATACCTTTTATATAAAATTACTACTAAATAAAATTTATAATTAACTAAACCGAGCAGATACTCAACCCTTAAATACGATATAAATCTAGCAAATTTTTAAGAAAATTATCACCTATATTTAAGCAAATGAGATATACCTCTACTTTAGCAATTTAACACTTTTAAAAATTTTACATCTTTTTCTATTTAATAAAAAAGAGAGTATGAAAACCATACTCTCTATAAGAGATATTCTGCAATTCTAATCTAAAATTATTTATCTTTAGTAGAATCACTGCTACTATTTGTAGAAGTACCAGTAATACTATCATGGTACATCTTAGCATGCTCCTTGGCAAGTTCTTCTTCCTCTTTCTTTCTATCCTTTCTTCTCTTAAATAATAGAGCAAGTAAGAATAATATTCCAGCTCCTAAAGTAGCAAGTAAACCTCTCATAATAGGACTATTTACAAATGATACAACAAAGTTAGAAGTAACAAGGAAATCATTTATTTCCTTAACACTAACATTTCCAGCTTTATCAGTAACTTCTACAACAAGATTTTGTTTCTTAGTTGATTCATCTATATTGAAAGTATAAATACCTTCTTTTTCATGTAATTTAACTTCTTTTCCATTAAGAAGTACCTTAATAGAACCAACACCACTTAAATCTCTAACTTCAACAGTTACCTTTTTATTAACTTCATTGTAAGATTTTCCATTATCTACCCCTGAAACTATAATATCTGGATTAGTAGTATCTAATATGAAAGCATACTCTTGACTTAAACTAGAGTTCTTAGTACCATCTAAAGCCTTAGAGAATACTTGAACTTGATATTTACCATCAGAACTAAAAGCTTCTTTATCTATTGTGTATCTATATAACCAATTGCTATCCTTTCCACCTAACTCTTGTACTTTTATATACTTACTATCAACAGGTATCTCTTTACCATCTTTAACTACAACAACTTTGAAAGACTTAACATCTAATCTATCAACACTTGTCTCCTCTAAAATAACATCTTTTGATTCGCTTATAATATTATTAAGCATATTCTTATTTAAGAAAGCAAACTTAGAACCATATCTATTTAAAGAGTAATTAATCTCTTTCTCCTCTTTATTACCTGCTTTATCATAAACAACAGCTTTTAAAGTGTATAAATCATCAAATTTAGCATCCTCAGGTACTCCTGAGAAAGTAAACTCTCCATTCTTTCCATTAATACCCCCTATTAGTCTTACCTTTCCATTACTTCTTCCAGTTAAAGTGATAGAACATCTGCTTTCATCTATATTATCATCACCAAAACTTACCTTGAAACCAGTATTTTTCTTATAAGATACTCCATTTTGTACCCCTAATATGTTTAATCCTGGTTTTGTCATATCTATAATGAAATCACCACTATTTACCTTATTAGACCTATTACCTGCCTTATCAAGTAAATCTACACTAAAGGAGTATTTACCATCTTTATCAAATACTATACTAGCTGTATAGACATCTCCATTTTTACTCCAACCACTAAGTTTTCCATTACCACTTAAATTAACAGATGAAGGATTAAAGTTTCTTTCCTTAACAGTTAAAGTAGCAGTTCTAGAATTTTTATAGAAATTGCCATTCTCAGCATTATTATTATCAAAAGATAAGTTTAATACAGGAGCAGTCTTATCAACAGTAAATTTCTCACTATTATAGGATTTACCAGTATTTCCAGCCATATCAGTATACCCTACTGACCATTGGTAATCTTTATCCTCAGAGAACTCAATATTACAAGTCCAAGTATCATCACCTATATTAGTCCATTTACCAATTCTTCCTAAAGTACCACTAAACTTAACGTCACCACTTCTAAAGTTTCTTTCTTTAATAGTTACAGTAGCAACCCTAGTTTTATTATAGAAAGAATCACCATTATTATCATTATAAGAAACACTTATAACTGGAGCATCTTTATCAATAGAAATAACTCTATTATTTTTAGATACATGACCTACTCTATCTTCAGACTCAACCCATATATTTAAATCATTACGATTTTCAGATACCCCCAAATTCTTATTTAATCTTAATACTAAGTTTTTATCTTTTCTAACAATTGAACCTGTATCTCCACTAAGTTTACCATTATTACCTATTTCCACAGTACCCTTAGTTTCATTACCAATACCCCATTTTACTTTTCTAAGACCTGAATAATCATCAACTATACTAGATGATATAGTTATATCCTTATTATATAAGAAATTACCTTTTCTATCTTTATGAGAAGTGCTAGGTAAATTTATATCTATATTAGAAGAATTTACATGAGTATTGCCACTCTCACTAATAATACCATCAGGTCTATTAGATTTTCCCTCATTACCAACCTTATCAACTGCATAAGCAGAAATATAACCTTTAAAATCTTTATTTATAAGTACCTTAGCAACACCATTAACTACTTTAGCTTTCCCACTAGCCTTAGAACCATCAGCATTAACTAAATCATAATATAAAGTATCTACACCTGAAGAATAATCTCCATCAGAAACATGAATTTCCACATTAGTTTTTCCTTTTATATAGAAACCATACTTATCAGAACTATTTAAGTCTTTACCCTCTAAATAACCATTTCCTGTTATAATAAATTTATCAATAACAGGAGCTGATTTATCTATATAAATAGTATCATTCCAATTAGAAGTATTTCCAACAATATCTACTACACTAACTACTATATTATAAGAACCATCTTTATTAGGCTTTACCTCCTTCGTTGAGAACTTATAATCTAACTTAGTTACATTGTTGTTTTTAACGGTATCATTAATAACTTTCTTTCCATTGACAGATACAGTTATACTCTTGATACCCCAATCATCTTTTAAGTTTAATGAATAATCTACATCATCAGCAAACCAATCTTTATAAACACCCTCAGCTCTATCTATATCAATAATAGGCTTCTTAGTATCTATAACTATCTTATTGCTAGGTAAATTACAAACATCTTTCAATAAAGTAGGCTCAGTCTTATTACCTAATTTATCCTCTAATACTAATGAGTATTCACTAGCATTTAACTCAAATAAACCATTAACATTTTTAACAACATTGCCTTCTTTATCTATAAGATAAATTTCTTTTAAACCAATACCATCATCTTTAGACTCTATCTTAATACTTGGCTTACTAGCAAATACAACACAATCTCCTCTATCAACATATTTATCTAATACAGTTCCTTTAGTAAATCTAGGAGCAGTTGTATCTATATTTATTGTATCTTTCCACTTTGTAGTTAAACCTGTATTATCTTCAGCTACAACCTCTATTACATACTTTCCATCTTTCTTATAAACTTCAGCAGTATCTACCATAAAAGCTATATTAGTAGCATCAGATTTAGCTTCAAAATTCTTAACAACCTTACCATTAATACTAACTGTTGCCTTATGAATACCTATATTATCAGATAACTGAACATCATATACAACATTCTTATTAAACCAACCGTTAATATCTCCATCAGGTCTACTTGCTAATATAACAGGAGATTCATTATCTATAACAATTCTATTACTTTCTAAATTACATAATTTCTTTAAAGAAACAGGTTTAGATGCTTTATCAAAGAAATCAACAGTTTTAACAAAATATTCACCAGTACCTAAAGTAAATACCCCTTTATCGCTTCTACCTACTTCCTTAAATCCTTTATCTAAAAGTACATATTCTTTAATACCTATACCAGTATCAGTTCCTTTTAATGTAATAGTAGGCATTTCATTAAAATACAATCCATAACCTCTATCTACATAATCACCTTTAAGAACTCCACTGTCTATTGAAGGTTTAGATATATCTACCTTAAAGAAATAACTACTATTAGTAATATTACCTGCTTTATCAATAGCTTTAATATCTATTTTAAAACTACCCTCTTTCTTTTCTAATGGAATAGTATAATTACCATCTTGAGAGATATCTTTAATAACCTCTTTATTATTAACCTTTATGCTAACACTTTCTAAGTTATCATCTTTAATGGATACTTTCATATTAGGCATACTTTTATACCAATTTACTCCATCTTTTTCTAAATCTGGGGTAAAACCATTAACCTCAGTAATAGATGGCTTTTCTCTATCAACTAAAATGCTATCTATTTTTAAACCAGTTAAATCTTTAAGGGATTTAGTAACAACATGACCAACACCATCAGTTATTCTAACTGAATAAGTTCCACTATCCTTAATAGCATAAGGTAAAGAATTTCCAACTACCTCAGAACCTTTTAGCACCTCTACCTTAGATACCCCTGATTCTAAGTCACTATAATCAGCTTTTAATATTACCTTATCTTTAACATAACCAATACCATCTTCTATAGACATATCTCCATCAATCTTACCATTTTCAAGTACTGGGTTTTTAGTATCTAAACTAATTACCTTATTAAATGAAGATTCACTACCTAAACTATCAATAGCTTTATAAGAAACATTAATTTTACCCTTAGCGTCTACATATTTTTCTAAATCTAAAGATACTTGATGACTAGGCTTGCCTACTTTTTCACTAAACTTTTTATCATTTATAGTGTACTCAACTTTCTCAATAGAAGAAGTATCATCAGCTTTTATAGTTAAGTTAGCTTTATCCTTGTACCAATCATCTATAACGCTATCACCATTGATATTAGTTGTTAAAACAGGAGCATCATTATCAATAACAATATCTTCTATATCCTTAGAAAGTAAATCTTTTAAAGACTTAGTAACAACATGACCTACTTCATCAGTTACCCTAATAGAGTATATTCCACCTTTCTCTATTTTAAAAGGAAGGGAAGTACCTACAACCTCACCTTTATTAAGAATCTCTACCTTAGCAACACTAGATTCATTATCAACTATATCTGCACTAAGTATAGCACTTCCTTTAAGAAAAGCTATATTACCTATCATAAAAATATTACCTTCTAAATTAGCATTTACAATTTTAGGAGCAACCTTATCTACTCTAATAACCTTGGAGAATTTTCCTTCATTACCTAAATCATCTATAACAGTTACATCTACATCAACTAGACCTTTATCATTAACATAATCCTCTAACTTAAGTTCTAAATTAAAATCTTTCTTATTAACATCTACAATACTTTCTTTACCATTAATAGAATATTTAACAGTCTTAATATTTTTATCATCTTCAGATTTAATAACTAAAGTTGCCTTATCCTTATACCAACCATCTATAACATCTGCCCCATCAACTTTAGCATCTACTTTAGGTGGATTTCCATCTATAACTACCCCACTAAATTTCTTACCTACTATATCTTCTAACGATATTTCAGTAACATTACCTACCTTATCAGTTAATTTTATACTATATACACCATCTTCGCTAATAGTGTAAGGTAGAGCATTGCTAACAAGAATACCATCTTTAAATATATCTATACTAGCAAGACCTGAACCAATATCCCTAGTATCACCCCTAACTATTAAAGGTTCTTTAGAACAAGCCTTTCCATCTATAATTGTTATATCTCCAACTACCTCAGCATTATCTAACTTAGGAAAACTAATATCTACTTTGTAACTTTTACTTTTTCTAACCTTATTACCTAATACATCAGTAACAGTTAAATTAACATTCAACCTTGTAGTATTTTCATCTAATTTACTTGGATCAATAGTTATACTATGACTCTTAGGATTTCCCTTTAAATCTATATTTTGCTTAGTACCATTAATAGAATAATCAATACTCTTAATACCTATATCATCTTTAACATCTATTTTAATAGATGAGGAATTTTTAACCCAATCCTTATTTGCTAAACCCTCAGCTTGTACATCTACACTAGGCTTTGATTTATCAAACTTAACAGTATCTGCTACCCCTTCAACTATTTGAGATAAAGGGTATATTTTACTATTCCCTAAATTATCCTCAACCTTTATTTCATAAGTACCTTCACTATCTATAACTAAACTTCCAGTACTCTTAGCTCTAGGATTAATAACAGAAGAATTTTTAATTAATGCTACATTCTTAACCCCTGAACCAGTATCACTAACTTCATAATTCACTTTAACACTATCTTCTTCGTTAAAATAAACTACATTATTCTCTTTATCAAGCCATTTAACATTACTGATACTACCCTTAATAGAAGGAGCAGAATAATCTAAGTTAATAGTATCGTTATATTTTGATACATTTCCTACATTATCGTAAACACTTAACTCTATATTGCACTTACCATCTAATGTTTTATATAAAGTATCAAAATCTAAACTTATATTAATCTTACCAGTAACATCATCAAAATGAATGCCTACTGATTTACTATCAGAATAATCTTCACCATTTATAAGTAACTTAACCTTATAACCATTAGTACCCCATACGTTTGGAAGAAGCTTATCAAATTTTTCTGATTCTAAAGTGTACTTTAAAACACCTTTAAATTGATCTTTATACACAGTACCACCACTGGTATCTTTCTTTTCTAAAGATAACTTAGGGCTTACATTATCTACCTTATGAGCATTAACCCCACTAGCTACTCCCTTAAAGTAATCATAAAAAGGTACTTCGACCTTATCTTTAGTCTCATTATCTAAGGTATAAACAATTTTAACATTACCCCCATTTGGTATTTTGTTTAATAATACCTTTATATTATTTTTACCAATAGCACTAGCAATAACGTCTTCATTATTAACAACCTCTATACTCTTAATAGGAGTTTCCAAACCTTCTTTCTTGTAAGAGATACTAACATTAGTACCACCCTTAGCATAAATAGTCTTAGATAAATCATCATAAAACCAAAAATTTCCCTCAGATTTATTGACTAACTCAATTTTAGAACTAATACCATTCTTCTCTACCCACTCGAATGTTTTCCCTTCTTTAACCCCAACATTCGTTACGGCTAATACAGACATTCCAGTATCCATTATAGGAGAAAGAACAGAAATTCCAGCTAAACCTATACCGATTGCTTTACTTGTTGATTTTTTCATTTATTAACCTCCCTATCCTAATGAACTTTGCTCTTCAATGATTTCAATTTTCAAACCCTTATCCTCTAAATGATTCATATTACTATCACTTTCTCCAAGATAAGAAGTACATTCTTCACCATCTTCACTTATAAAAGAAGTACTCTCCTCCCCCTCTTCAGCTAAAAAGGAAGTAGCATCTTCTTCCTCATCTGTATTAACTAATTCGTCATTAAGAAGAGTACCACTTGAAATACCCGAATATATCTCATTTGTTGATAACTTATCAAAAGTACTTGTACTAGAGTTTAATTCATGTAACATTTTAATCTGTCTCTTAGCCTTTCTACCTGACAACTCATCTATAAGATTTGGTATATCCCATATAAAAGTAAATAATATCGCTATACCTAAAGTTACAAATGCCAATACTAACATAATAATCCATAATTCTTTCCACATATTACTTATTTCCCCCTAAACTGTAAGCTACATTTACTTTTTCCTGTAAACTACCTGCAATACTTGATAAATTTTTAAATAATTCCTTAGCCTTATCAGATATAGGAGCATAACCCTTTAAAAACTTATTAATACCCTGTATCTCCCTATTCAACTCTTCCTTAGATACCCCATCTGTCTTTAGCCTATATGCATATGAGGAAATAGCATCAGCAATAGAGCAATATAACTGTAATTCTACTATTTCACCACTATCAATTTTCTTAGCTTCCATAAGATTATTCCAATAATCCTTATACATACCTGCATCAGATGATTCAGCAATAGACATAGATATATTTTTCTTAAAATTACTTAAATCATAGAATACCTTAGCTTCATCACTTTTATACCCTTTATCCATAGCTTCCTTAAACCACTTAGAGCTTACAGTATCCCCGTCTTTACCTTCATAATAAAACCAATATAACTTTCCTATATTATAAGAAAGTTCCCCATAATTATCAGCTTTTTTAATATCTGATAAATTAGGACTAACTAAGCCTAAAAGACTACTTTCTTCACTCTTAGTAAATATTCCGTCAGTTTTAATACTATCAATCAGTCCATTGTATGGCTCTAATTTTAAAGGTTTATACTTAATAGCATCTACATAATCTTCTACCCTGCCTGTTTGAACAGCTCTTGAAAGATTTTCTTCATATTTTGAACCTATTTGAGACTTATTCATACCATAAGGTATAAAACTTGTTACTAACAATAAAAATGATACTGCATAACAACCAACTGTAACATTAACTTTTCTTTTTATTTTATTACGATAATTACTATCTAAAGTCTCATAATTTTTTAAAGCGTATAAAACTTCTTCAACAGACTGATATCTCTCATCAGGATTCTCCTTAGTACACTTATCAATAATAACCTCTAACCCCATAGATAAACTAGAATTTATCTCTCTTATAGGTTTTAGATTATCTCCAATAATACTAGGATTTAACCCAGTTAACATATAATACATTGTTCTACCTAAAGCAAATATATCACTTCTTAAATCATATTTTCTACCACGTTTCTTCTGCTCTGGAGCTGCATACCCCTTAGTTCCTAAAGCTTCCTTAATTACATCATCCTTACTTGTAATAACTACACTTATACCGAAATCTAGTACCTTGATATTACCATCTTCCTGTATCATAATATTATCTGGCTTCATATCCCTATAAAATATAGGGTGACTTTTATTATGAAGATATATAAGTACCCCACAGACCTGTTTCATCCAGTTTACTACAACTGATTGCTTTATAGTACCTTTCTTTATAAGCCAATCCTTTACACTTAAACCATTAACATAATCCATTACTATAAATATGGAATCTCCTTCTTCCTCAATAGTAACTATTCTAGGAATACTAGAATGGTTCAAACCCTTCATGATATTAGCTTCCTGTAACAAACTTCGGTACTCAACCATATTTCTACCTGCTTCAGACTTAACTATTTCCTTCAAACACCACTGCTTATTTAAATTTTTATCTGATACTAAATAAACATTAGCCATTCCTGAAGTATGGATAACTTTAAGAATTTCATACTTACCATCTAACACTGTATCGCCTACATTAAGAAATCTTCTTTTAATCTTAGCACCCAAATCACTCTACCTCCTTTATTCAGAACTATATTATATACATATTTCTTTACAACGAATATAATATTTTCGGCAAAATAAAAAGGCTGATGTATAACATCAACCTTTCTACAAAACTAAAAAGCTATTTATTTAAAAAGTAACCTACTTTTTTAGGTACTTTTGGGAGGCTTTCATATTGAATATAAACCTACTTAATCTTCTGTAATTATCATTGCACTCTTTACAAGATCCATTACTTAATATTTTATTGTTAGGCTTATATAATAAACATCTATTACACATGCTAACTGTACCTATATTTTCCACCTTCTAACATATAATATAAATTCATAGAATAATATCTAAAATAATACTTTTTCTACTAAATATCACTAATTCCAAAATAACTAAAATTTTTAGTCTCTATAACCATTTTCATAACCTTTACAGTACCCCTACATAATGCAGTTTCTTCTATCTTATATAGTCTATTACACCTACCAAATAATTTAGACATTTCTAATAAAATCTTACTCCTATCTATATAGGTAGCAAACATAACATATGCATTAGAGCCATGACCACTACAAGAAGATACAGTATGACAACCATGACTATTTAACTTCAATATAAAATCTAATATACCCTTGTCTATTTTTTCTATATTCTTATATAAATTAAAAACTTCACTATTTATATTGTTTTCCCATGAACCATACTTATTTATTATAAATCTATCATAACCCTTATCTACCCTACTACCTTTGATACTATTTTCTATATCTTTTATTTCTTCTAATAAACGTTCTTCATCTTCCATTAAAGAAGATATATCTTTACTAAACTCCTGCTTAAGAAAATCTTGATTACTTCTATTTCTAGCTAAATCAGACCTTAAATAAGCTAATTGTACAAACTCATTAGCCTCTATAAAACCCATACTATATAAATAATATATAATACAACCACTATCAATATGACTATATACTATATTACCCTTAAAGTTTTCCCCATTCTTCATACAAAACATATCATTGATATCTAAAAATTTTATATCTAAGCAACCACCGATATACCTAAATTTCCCATTATCAAAAACCCTAAAGTCTACCCCTCCTGTCCTACCCCATCTATTTTCCTGTATACTATAAAGAGTTCCATCATATCTAAAATTAACTCTATCTCTTCTAATAAGAGTTATTTTAATTTTACTACTATTATTCATGACTATCATATTTAAATACCCCCTAATAAACTATATTTCTATCTTATACTTTTTCAAACAACTATACAACTGATTTATAATACGAAAAAGGTACTGAATAAGCTCAGTACCTTTAGAAAGGAGTGTTACAAATGAAAAAATGCACAATCAGATTTCAAGTATCCCAACAGTGATATTGTCAGTTTCTCCCCTACCAATATAACTCTTGATAAGAGAGCTTAAGTCGGAGAAGTCACTGTTATAAAAACTATTGAAATCTAAAAAATGCCAAAACCCATCTGAACAAACAAGGAATAAATCACCCTCAGAATATTTACCATTGTAATAATCCAAATCTATATGTCCAGCTACTCCTATACACCTTGTTAACGTATTTTTATATTTTTTAACTAAATTAGGTGGTAATGTTTTTCCAGCTCTCTTATACTTAGCAAGAACAGAATGGTCAGTAGTTAATATAGTTACATCTCCAGTCAGACCACTTCTCTTGTAACACCTACTATCACCTATATGAAGTATATGGTAATAACCATCCATACATATAAGTATAGTACAAGTAGTACCTAAAGATACCCTCTCAGCAATACTTTTATTATAAATAAGATTATTTGAATCTTTAACAACCTGCTTAAGTTCATCTAAATCAACACTATTGCTAAAGAACTCTTTAACAGCCTCAACTACTATTCTACTTGCTAAACCACCATTATCAAGACCACCCATTCCATCACAAAGACATATAACACCTACTTCTTTTCCATCAACAGATAATCTTGCAGACCAATAATTATCTTGATTATCCTTTCGCTTAATACCAATATCAGTTAAAGAACTTAATTTCAAAGTATACCTCCTTATAAGTGTAACTCTCCTAAGTATCTTTTAAAGAACTCATTACCTCTTTTAGTTAGGATATTCTCTATAGGTATCTCAGTATCACAATCTATCATTTTACAAGCACTACTATTAGGTACAGATATAATAACCATATCACCCTTTTTACCTTCTCCTAATAATCTTGAAACAGGAACTATTGATACTTCATAACTATCAGAAAATAAACTCAATAAAATAAGCATCCTCTTATCAAACCCGTTAGTATGTATTGTTACATAAACTGCACAAGGATCTTCACTAAAATCTACTAACTTTGCTATAAACAAGGAAAGAAGATTGTAATAATAAGAAAAAACAATATTACTACTAAAAGATATACTCTTATCTAATATAGGCATATTTATAGAAAAACCATAATACAAATCATTACCCTTATACTTATTAATGCTAACAGGTATTAATCCTTTTATACCCCCTTTAGCGTCTCTCATTATATAAATACACCCGTTATCTAAATTGTGATTTAAAATACTTGCTACATCACATTTACTATCTTTAATTCCTACAAACTTATTGTATTCCATAACAAAAGCTAACAAATCATCAAAATCTGAGTATTTTATAGCTTTAGTAAAAGTAACTCTAGATTTAATAGTAAATATTTTCTTAGCTGACTCATATGGCTTATAAGTATCTAAAACTATAATATCTTCCTTAAAAACATTTGTCTTTCCTAACCAATCAAAGTTTTCTAAATAATCAATATAATACTTACTTAAATCTTTTATATACCTTTTATTTAAATACGGATAGTACTCCTTTGGATTAACTATATGATTAGTTTTAACCTTATTACATTTTTCACATAAAGCTACTAAATTTGTAATATTATTAGTCCCACCCTTAGATAGAGGAATAAAATGCTCTAAAGTAAAATTAACACCTATACGCAACTTCTTACCACAATGACAACACCTATTTTTCGATTTTAAAAGTATTTCAGCCTTTAAATTCTTAGGAATATACACTCTATCTTCAATCTTTTCTCTTTTCATAAATACTAAAAACCTCCTACAATATAATAAAATACTTCCTAATATTACAAAAAAGACTTTAGGATAAACTAAAGTCTTTTAATCAAAATAATAAATTAAATAGGAGAAGTAATATTAACTTTCTTGTATCTGTAAACCCCATTAATAATTGTTCTAAAATACCCCATACAGTATTCTACTTTCCCTTCAAACCCTTTAACCTTTAACTCGCTTTCTACCTTTTCTAAATTAATTAATATATCACCACAAAACTTAGCTAACTTAGAATACCTTTCATTTAGTTTACAAGCTCTTCTATATTGAGTCCCATCCTCAATATAATCACAATAAGGATCGATATTGTCTAAAAAAGAATTTCTTTTAGCTTCAATGTCTACTCTGGATAACCATTTCCTCATACTAAAACCTCCTAAACAATTATTATGATTATATTTTATACTATTTTGATTGTACTTATAAGGTATTTAATAAAGAAATATCTTTTTTCTAAATAACCCTAAACTCTTCATCTGCTAGAATAAGCATATCACCTTCTACTAATTTTGCATCATCGCTAGAATGAACCTTAACACTATTAACAAAAGTACCATTTAAAGAATCAAAATCATGAACCATAAGTACCCCATTCCTGATATATAAGTTGCAATGTACTCTACCTATATTCCCATTTCCACGTATTAAAAAATCAACTTTCTTAGGAGAACGACCTATAATTAACCCTTTACTCCCTACCTTAACAGTAACACCAGTCTTAGCATAATACAACTCATACTCTACTTCCTTATCAATATCCAACTCACCTTCATCTAAATAAGCAGTAGCAACATCATCATCCTCTTCCTCTATATCACCATCATAGATACCCCTAGAGAGCCTGTGTGGAAATACATATCTAGCATTAATAGATGTTATCTTTATATCACTATCAAACACTTTTCCTATAAAAGAGAATAAATCAAAATCACTATCCTCTTCACCTACTACAATATAATAATAATCTTCAGAATCTTTAATAACAGACTTAATCCTTCTATAACTAATATCTTTAATAGTCTCCTCAAATACTTCAATAAGAGTTGCTACATCAGAAACAGTATTTAAAGAAGTAACTTCCTGTAAACCTGTGTACCTATCTAAATCTTTTTCTAAAAGATATGCTATTTTAGACATACTATATACCTCCTTCATTATACTAAAAAATATACAATATTCTATAACAGTTCGTTCTTTTCTTTATTAAAAAAGAGTATTTTAGTTAACTAAATACTCTTTAAAACTACTAAATTATAATTATTAAACTATTTTAACTTACTTTTACCAGTAGTGTAATCAATATCTACCCCTGGTTGAGCGTTATATGCATATACATTAAACTTTATACCTTTACCATTATCTTCAACAGATAACGCTTCCATTTGAACTCCTCTACAAACTAACTCATTTCCTTGATAAATAGGAGTTACTCTAAATAATACATGATTACCAGTCTTTTTAACATAATCAGCAATATCATTTTCAAAATCTAACATACCATCAATATTTAGGTATCTAGTACCAGTAATAAGATTCTCCTTATTAGCATTTTCTCCAGTTAACTGATACCCTATAAGGTGACATCTATTATATAGATATTTACCATTTACTATATCATATTTAACAGTCTGCCAACCACTAGGCTTAACTTGACCAATAGCTCCTCTTTCCTCAGTAGGCATTATATCCTTACCAACATTAGCAAATGCTACCCCACATCTTCCTAAATTGTCTAGCTTACTATACTTCTCAAAAGACTCAGTTGTCATATCTCTCTTTGTAAAATTAGGTTCATTATTATTTAATACTACATAAGCATCTTTACCATTGAACTCTGGTATAGAGGACATATCATAAGAACTACTATTAATACCCTTTACGATATTTACTACCGAATTAACAGTTCCCTTAATATCTCCCTTACTAACACTCTCAGCAATAGAACAACCCGTCATAACAACAGATAGTAATAATGCACCAACCAACAATCTTAACTTTTTCATAAAATACCCCTTCCTAAGTTACTCTACTCATAATATATCAATCATACTACTTAAATCTACCCTTAGTATAAATCATTTTCCAACCTTCTTATAGGGTCAGATTCGTTAAGAGTATTTACTAAGAAATCTCTTACCTCACTATTATCTTCTATGATACATTTAGCTATATCTCTTACACAATCATCCTCTTCTAAAGTATCTTGAATCTCCCTAATGAATTTTCTATAATCTTCATATGTCATACAAAAACCTCTACTTTCTATAAGTTACTATATATTTAGTTTAGCACATTTATATTCTTAATATAACCTAATTAAATAAAAAAGATGGTACTTTTAAATACCATCTTATATATTAATTACTTTCCTGTACTACCAAAACCACCTGTTCTTTCAGTAGAAACATCATCATCAAAAGTAATACCATATTCTAAAAATATACCTTGACAAAGTTTTTCTCCTTTATTAAGTATAAAATCTTTACCTTCTCTACCATCATTAAATATCTTAAACATAATATGACCTTCATTTTCAGAATAATAGTAATCACTATCTATAATAGGTACAGTATTATTAAATTGAACCCTATATTTAGTACCTGAACTACTTCTAGGATAAGCCTTTAAAACCCAATTCTCCTTCATAAGACATCTAATTCCAGTACAAACAACTATTGATTCTCCTGGTTTAAGACAAATATCAATAGGTGAGAAGAAATCATAACCTGCACTTCCTTTTGTACCCCTTTGAGGAAGTTTAATACCATTATATGAATCTAATAAACCACTTTCATTTAATTTTATGCCATTTAATTCACTATCTCTGTTATACACAGAACGAGATACTTTTTTAAATAAAGCAACCCTTCTTGAGAAATCTATATCTTCAGCATCTTCTATTTTCCAAAGCATATTATCTAAATCTGTATAACCTATAAACCTTAATAAACCCTCTTTATAAATTTCATCTATACAAGAAAAATTAACCATATCTAAAATATCTTTTCTTGTAAGATTTCCTTCTATTAAACCCTTCTTTATATCTTTTAATAATAACTTATACCCTTCCATTTCTCTATAAACCTCCTTAACTAATATATTTATAATACCTAGAACAGTAAAAATAACCTAAAAGCTATTTAAAGAATCTTTAATAATAAAATCTAAAGAAGGCGAAAATTTAATAATACCATCTTCCTTATTGTAAAGTACACCTGTATCATTTAACCTTAGTATCTCATGACTTTCTTTTATCTCTCCTATTGCAAAGTTTTTATTGCTAACTAATACTTTCTTTAGTTTACTCCAACAATCCTCTGAAAGTTTTAATACTAAACTACTCATAACAATACCCCCCTGATACCTGACCTTAACTGTTCTAGATACTTAATACCTCAACTAAAATAATATAAATTGATATTTAAATACAGTAAATTATTACCCTTATGGGTATTTTCAATACTTATTTCAATTAGTGTATATAAACCCAATATTTTATTAACACTACTTTTACAGAATTACTAAAAAGTAGGGTTACTAAGTACAGTGCTGGTAAAAAGCATTCTTTGGCAAAACAAATATAAATTTCTACAACATACACATAAAATCCTATTCATGTAAAGTTATTTAAAACACCAGTACTTAGAAGAACCCTACCTATAAGCTATACATTTAAATAATATAACTTACAACAATAAAGTAATGTTCTGTAAAATTACTCATAAAACAAATACATCCATTTATATAAACTTAATCTTAAATAAAATGATAAATACAAGATCGGAAGAGCGTCGT
>ERZ1463036.89-NODE-89-length-20717-cov-16.067951_pt1 | contig 20717 bp, 20 predicted proteins | sample MGYA00564485_ERZ1463036 | MGnify/ENA primary metagenome ERZ1463036 (study PRJEB39244, sample SAMEA3635127) | Helicobacter pylori | study: EMG produced TPA metagenomics assembly of PRJEB11511 data set (Assembly of a 5300-year-old Helicobacter pylori... | reverse complement strand
TTATAAGTATTTAATATTTTCGTATTTAAATTAATTGATTCCATGAAAAATGCCTCCTTAAATACTATATAGGTAATATTTACGAAGGCACTAAATTTTATTTATTAAATTTGTAATTTGAATATATTAAATTAATCTCTAGATTCACTAGATCGTTTTAATATAATTTATATTGATCGTTACTATTAATAGTATGAAGTATTTCTGCTTCTTCAATTATCTTCCTTAGATGATAATTGAATACAGGACTTTTGCTTTCATCTAAATCCCATTCTATTTCTTCTATTTCATAGATATCTCTTAGAATTGTATAATTTTCTTTGCTTAAGTATAGTTTTTTATCTAATAATTCTATTGACTGTACATGGAAATATATCTCTCTACATATAATTATTGTTTCTTCTATTTTTTCTATATCTATATTATCTCTGCTATAATCTAGCTCATCTATCAACTTAGAATAAGAGCCTTCTACTTTCTTTATCTCTTTTTCTAGTTCTTTTATATTAAAACTTCCTTTTTTTAATATCTTAAGTTCTAGAAATTCTTTTGTTAATTTTTCTATAGATTGAAAATCATTTTTTGTAGTATCTAAATAGTCTGGTCTTGCTAATATATAATTAATAAATACCCCTACAACTACTCCTATTGAAGTATCTAACACTCTAAAGAATGAATACTCTGCGGGGCTAGAATTTATAACTCCAAGATGTATAGATAAAAAAGTTACACATGCAACAACTACTGCTTTATTGAGTTTAAACATATTGCATAGATATATTGTAATAATTACTCCAAGACCACAAAGTAATGCATCTCCTGGCTTAATTAGCACAATTAGAAAGCCTATTATACCTCCAAGTATCGTACCTTTTACTCTGTTAAATCCAGCTTTTAGCGAACCTTTAACTGTATCTTGCACTGATACTACACATGCTATGGTTGAGTAAAATGGATTTTGGACAATCATTGAACCTAATACAACACAAACAGCTACACTTAATCCTGTTTTAAAGGTCCTCATGCCGACTTTTTCTAATTTCAAAATTTTCCCTCCAATTTGTTATTTATTTATATTTAATAATTCTATTATTTCATTTTTTATATCATTTGGTAAGTCCTGCTCTAAATTTCTTTTTAATAATTCTTCATGTTTTATACCATTTTTAACTAAGTATTTTTTTATAATAGGTACTCTTCCTTTAGGATCTCTCATGACTAAATATGCTACAAACCAATCTTCTAGAGTTGTTGTAGGTATAACTACTTTATCTAAATTTGTTAAATACTTTATAGACTTTTCATCTAGTATAAACTTGTATATAGATTTATTTTCTAACTCTATACTAAAGTCACCCATAAATTCTACTTCTACTCCATCTATATTGTACCCAAAAAACTCTTTAGTTCTAAATGGATCTTTAGATGGCAAATCTAGACTTTGACCTATATTATCCATAGCCTTTTTTATTTTTTGTGAATCTTTTGCCTCTATTAATATATCTATATCCCTTGGATTTTTTACTAATCCATTAAATTTTAGCATCATAGAACTACCTATAGCCCAAGTACAATCTAATTTATTTAATATCTCTGCAATTTTCTTTAAAATGTCCATATTTTTTAAACTCCTATCTTTATAATATATTTCTTATTAATCATGTTTATAATTAATCTTTATTATTTGTTTATTTTTTAGATTTATATTATAACATGAGAAATATTGATTTATTTTTTATCGCAAATAAAAAAGAGATATCCAAAAGGATACCTCTCTTTTCTATCTCAATGAATTTGAATAACCTATATTATTTATAACGATATAAGTTTAACTTATATTACACCTTGACTCATCATAGCATCTGCAACTTTTAAGAATCCAGCTATATTAGCACCTACAACATAGTTTCCAGCATGACCATATTGTTCAGCAGCATTTTTAGATGCTTCAAATATGTTCTTCATTATTACTTGTAATTTTTCTTCAACTTCTTCAAATGTCCAAGATAATCTCATACTATTTTGAGACATTTCTAAAGCAGAAGTAGCAACTCCACCAGCATTTGCAGCTTTAGCAGGAGCAACTAATAATCCTTTTTCTAAGAAATAGTTAACAGCTTCATTTGTACAAGGCATGTTAGCTCCTTCTCCAATTACTTTAGTTCCATTTTCAACTAGTATCTTAGCTGATTCTAAGTTTATATCATTTTGAGTAGCACAAGGCATAGCTATATCACACTTAACAGTCCATATTCCTTTTTGACCTTCAACGTATGTAGCACCTTCTTTTCTAGCTACATATTCTTTTATTCTCTTTCTTTCTACTTCTTTTATTTGCTTAACTATACTTAAATCTATACCATTTTCATCTACTATATATCCAGAAGAGTCACACATAGCTATTACTTTAGCTCCATGTTCCATAGCCTTTTGAGCTGCATATATTGCAACATTTCCTGAACCTGATATAACAACTCTCTTGCCTTCAAATGTATCTTTGTGATAATTTAACATTTCGTTTACAAAGTATACAACTCCAAATCCAGTAGCTTCTTTTCTAGCTAAAGAACCTCCATAAGTTAATCCTTTACCAGTTAATACTCCAGCATCATAAGCATTTCTTATTCTCTTATATTGTCCAAATAGGAATCCTATTTCTCTAGCTCCAACTCCTATATCTCCAGCTGGTACGTCTATATCTTTACCTATGTGTCTATATAATTCAGTCATAAAACTTTGACAGAATCTCATTATCTCATTATCAGATTTTCCTTTAGGGTTGAAGTCAGATCCACCTTTTCCTCCTCCTATTGGTAATCCAGTTAAAGAATTTTTGAATATTTGTTCAAATCCTAAGAATTTTATTATACTTAAGTTAACAGATGGATGGAATCTAAGTCCACCTTTGTATGGTCCTATTGCACTGTTAAATTGTACTCTAAATCCTCTATTTACATGTACTTTTCCATTGTCATCAACCCAAGGCACTCTAAACATTATTTGTCTTTCTGGTTCAACTATTCTTTCTAATATACTTGCATCTATGTATTCTGGATGTTTTTCTAAAACACCTTCTAATGAATGTAAAACTTCTTCTATTGTTTGATGGAATTCTGGTTCTCCATTATTTCTAGCTTTTACATCATCGATAACTTTTTCTATTACTTCTTTAACATTGTTCCCCATTTTTATTAGCCCCCTTTGAAATTGAAAACATTTTCAATTAAATAGTACTCCACTATATCTATAATATCAACACCTTCTAATTTATTGAAATTTTCTGAATCTTCCTTAATTAGGACTATTTAAATTCTCATATAAAAATTATATATATTTTTTTGCTTCCTTTATCTATCTTGATTCTTAATTTGACTAATCTCTAAAATTTTTAATTTATAGCTTATTTGTAAATTAAATCATAAATTATCTCAAATTATAAATAGGATAAAGCTTTTACTTTATCCTATCTCAACCATTTCACCTTTTATAGCATATATTATTTTTTCACATACATTAGTGCTGTGATCACCTATTCTTTCTAAGTACCTTCCTACAAATAAAAGCCTTACTCCCTGATTTATAGTAGTTGAATTCTTATTCATAACTTCTAAGCAATCTACGTGTATTTGTTCATATAAATTATCTATCTTGTCGTCCCTTTTTGCTATATCATAGCAAAGGTCTTCATCTTCATTTTCCAAAGCTTTATAAATATCATTAAGCATATCAGTACATATTTTAGCTGATTTTGGTATATCAATTAATTCCTTTATATAGGCTTCATCACCTATTTTTAAAGTTTCTTGTGCTATATTAACTGCATAATCTCCTATTCGTTCTAAATCAAGTGCTATATTTCCTAGAGCATATATATATCTTAAATCTTTTGCCATTGGTTGTTTTGATGCTATAAGTTCAATACTTCTATCTCTTATATATTCTCTTAGAGTATCTATCTCATAATCTTCTTTTATTACTTTTTTTGCTCCCTCTAAGTCTTTATTGATCATAGAGTTAATAGAATTATCTACTGCTTCCCTACACCTTTTTATCATTGCTAATGTGTAGTTTTTAAGTGTGTTTATACTTAACTCTAAACTTGTATCAACCATATATTTACTCCTTTTCTTATAAGTTTTATCCAAATCTTCCTGTTATATAATCTTCTGTACGCTTATCCGTTGGAGTTGTAAACATAGTTTTTGTGTCACTAAACTCTACTACTTCTCCAGTTAAGAAGAATGCTGTTTGGTCAGATACACGTGCCGCTTGCTGCATATTGTGTGTAACTATTACTATAGTATATTCATCTTTTAAAGACTCTATTAATTCTTCTACCTTTGCTGTAGATATAGGGTCTAGTGCTGATGTGGGCTCATCCATAAGTATTACTTCTGGTTTCATAGCTATTGTTCTTGCTATACATACACGTTGCTGTTGCCCTCCAGATAGTCCTAGTGCAGATGATTTTAATCTATCTTTTACTTCATCCCAAATAGCCGCCCCTCTTAAGCTTTCTTCAACGATCTTGTCTAAAACTTTTCTATCTTTTATTCCATGTGTACGAGGCCCATAGGCTACATTATCATATATACTCATTGGGAATAAGTTTGGCTTTTGAAATACCATTCCTACCTTAGTACGTAATTTTATTACATCTTCACTTTTATATATGTCTTCTCCATCTACCTCTATTTGTCCTTCTATTCTGACATTGTCTATTAAATCATTCATTCTATTTAAAGTTCTTAAAAATGTTGACTTACCACATCCAGAAGGACCTATTAGTGCAGTAACCTTCTTTTCTTCTATATTCATATTAATTTTCTTTAACGCTTGATTATCTCCATAATATAAATCTAAATTTTTTATACTTATCTTTGTATTATTTAAACTCATCTTTTACACCTCGTAAAATTTCTTAGTAATTTGCTTTATTTAATTTCTTAGCCACTACTTTAGCTAATGTATTTAATATTAGTACCATTATTATTAACACAATTCCTATAGCTACTGCTCCTTGTATATCTCCTTTTTCTTTTGTAAGTAAATATGCATGAACTGTTAATGTTCTAGCACTATCAAATATAGTTCCTGGCATTTGTGCAACTGTTCCTGCTGTTAATAATATAGCCGCTGATTCTCCGATAACACGACCTACTGATAATATTACTCCTGATAGTATCCCTGGTATTGCACTAGGAAGTACTACTTTATATAAAGTTTGGAACTTAGTTGAACCTAAAGCTAATAATGCTTCTCTATAACTTTGTGGTACTGTCTTTAAAGATTCCTCTGTTGTTCTTATTATTACTGGTAGTATAATTATTCCTACTGTCAATGCTCCTGAAAGTATTGAGTACTTCATTCCTAAAGTCACTACAAAGAATATTCCTCCAAATAATCCATATATTATAGATGGTATACCTGCTAAACTCTCAGTTGCAAATCTTATTATTGTTACTAGTCTTCCTTTTTTAGCATACTCTTGTAAATATATCGCTGATAATATACCTATTGGCGTTGCCACTATTATTGATAAAAGTACCATATAAACTGTGGATACTATCATCGGTAGTATTCCTCCACCACCCATTGGCGAATAATCACTAAATAAGAATGATGGATTTATTCCTTTTATACCTTGCATAAATATATATCCGACTATCACAATTAATGTTGTTACTGTAAATGCCGCAGATAAATAAACTGATGTTTTTAATATATTTTCTTTAAATTTTCTCATACTAATCTACCGCCTTATTTGAAACTTTGTTTAACACTATATTTAAGATTAATATAAACGTGAATAATACAACTCCTGTTGCAAATAACATTTCTTGATGTGTCCCAAATGCATATCCCATCTCTAGTGCTATGTTTGTAGTAAGTGGTCTTACACTATCCATTAGAGATGATGGCATTACTGGAGAGTTACCTGCAACAAGTATTACTGCCATAGTTTCACCTAATGCTCTACCTATTCCAAGTATAACTGCTGCTAATATTCCTGACTTTGCAGCTGGTAATACAACTTTAAATATTGTCTCTATATTCGATGCACCTAATGCTAATGAACCTTCTTTATATGCCTTTGGTACTGCTCTTATTGCTGTTTCAGATACCGATATAATAGTAGGTAACATCATAATTGCTAAAACTATTATCACTGCCAATAAACTTTGACCTTTTGGTAAATTAAATATGTTTTGTATTGCTGGTACTATAACTGCTAAACCAAATATTCCATATAAAACTGATGGTATACCTGCTAATAGCTCAACTGCTGGAGATATTATTTTAGCTAATTTTTTTGGAGCTAGTTCAGCTATAAATACTGCTGTAAGTATACCTACTGGTACTCCTATGATTAAAGCTCCTGTAGTTGCGATTAATGATGCAACTACCATTGATGAAATTCCAAATTTATCTGCACTTGGTACCCATTTACTTCCAGTTATAAATTCTATAAATGAATAATCTTTAAATAAAAATGGTGTTAAACCTTTATAGAATACAAATCCTATTATTAAAAGTAAACTTGCAACTGCTATTAATGCACTTATCATAAATACGTTCTTAGATATTTTCTCTGCTATATATTTATTCTTGTTGTTGCTATTTTTATTGTCTCTTTGTTCTATGCTTACTATGCGAGACTTAACTAACATAAAAATCCTCCTCAAAAATCCTCAATATATTTCTTGTTCATTATTTTTTATTATTCCTTACACACATATAGTATTATTTCTAGGTTAAATCCATATTAGATTTCCGTTAACTTGAAGTAAAATAAAAGGCATTTTTTTAACATAGATTTTACTTTTTATATTTTCGTTAAATTTATGTAAAAATTTGCTTAATTTCACCAATGATATATTAGTACACTTACTATGAATACGTCTGTTACTCAATTTGGCAATTTAAAATTAGAAATTTTCATAGATCAGATAATTTCCGATCACTTAGCATATTAAAATAGAAAAAAGACACATAACTATATGTGCCTTTTTTCTTAAAATAATGAGGATATTTATTTTATGCTTATAAGCCCTTCACCTTCTACTATTTTCTGACCTTCTTCACTTAATATGAACTCTACAAATTCATTTCCTTTTTCAGTAATATTTTCTTCTTTACTAACTAGTAAAAATGTTCTAGCTAGAGGGTATTTCTTATCCTTAACATTTTCTACTGTTAATTCTTGTCCTTCTACTGTCAATTGTTTTACTTTATCATCAACATATGAAGATGATATATATCCTATTGCATTTTCATTACCTTCTACTGTAGATTTTATATTTCCTGATCCATCACTTATTTGTGCATCTTGAGTTAACTCATCTGCTTCAAATCCAACTATTTCCTCAAAAGCCCCTCTAGTTCCTGATCCATCTTCTCTTGATATTACTACTATTGGAGCATCTTTTCCTCCAACTTCTTTCCAGTTAGTTATCTTCCCTGTATATATATCCTTTATTTGCTCAATACTTAAATCTTTGACTTCATTTGATTTATTAGTAATTACTGCTATAGCATCTAATGCTATCTCAGTTTCCTTTAATCCTGCTTGCTTTTCTTCATCCTTTAAATCTCTAGATGCCATACCTATTTGAGATGTTCCATCTATTGCATTTTTTATACCTGCTGAAGATCCCAATTGCTGAACTTCTATAGATACACCTTCATTCTTACTTTGAAAATCTTGTGCTAGTATCTCTACTACTGGCCCTACTGAAGTTGAACCTGACATTGTAATCTTATCTCCATTTGATTCCGAGCTTGACCCACATCCTACTGCTAAACTTCCTACTAATATTGTACTTGATAATAAAACTGCTATTTTTTTCTTGAACATAATATTCCCTCCATAGGTATTTGATAATTTACTTTAATTTTTATTCATATTTATGCTACAATTCTTTGTTTATTTTGCTTTTCTTTATACTTTAATGTTACATTTATTTTGTTAAGTAAATATTATGAACAAGTTAAAGGGATGTAAATTATGTTAAGAAAAAGTAAAATTCAATATAGTTCATTTCACCAACAACATGACTTTAAATTCGCCTTAAGCGATGCTTCCACGAAACACTTAAATATATATTGCTCAAACTATAAAAAGGCTTAAAGTTATTAATAACTTAAGCCTTTTTAATGTTCTGTTTTATCCTTTATATTCTTTTTCTAATTTATCAACTAGCCCTTTGAATATTTGTAGAGCTTCTTCAACAGATTCTTTTTTCTCCATGTCTACTCCAGCTTTTCTTAGTTGATCTAATGGATATTCAGACCCTCCACTCTTTAAAAATTCTATATATCTTTCTACTGCTGGCTTACCTTCTTCAAGTATTTGTTTACTTAAAGCACTTGCCGCTGAGAATCCTGTTGCATATTTATATACATAGAAGTTTGAATAAAAATGAGGTATTCTAGCCCACTCTAATCCTATTTGCTCATCAATCACACAAGATTCTTTGTAGTATTTCTCATTTAATTTATAATATATATCAGTAAACTCTTTTGCCGTTAATGGCTCTCCACTTTCAACACTTTCATGAGTTATTTTTTCAAATTCAGCAAACATAGTCTGTCTATATACAGTTGTTCTAAATTGCTCTAAGTAATAATTTAGAAGATATAATGTTTCTTCCTTAGACTTAGAATTTTCTAATAAGTAGTTTATTAATAATAGCTCATTTAAAGTAGATGCAACTTCTGCTACGAATATTTTGTAGCTTGAATATATATATGGTTGAGTAGTTCTTGAGTAGTAACTATGCATAGAGTGACCTAATTCATGTATTAACGTAAATAAAGAGTTTAAATCATCTTTATAACTCATTAATATGTATGGATGAGAATCGTAACTACCCCAAGAATACGCTCCACCTTGCTTACCTTCATTTTCATATACATCTATCCATCTTTCATCAAATGCTCTTTGTATTAGCTTTAAGTATTCATCTCCTAATGGCTTTAAAGCATTTAATATTATTTCCTTAGCCTCTTCATAAGTTATCTTCATGTCAAATTTTTCAGTTAAAGGAACATATAAGTCATACATATGTATTTCTTCTAATCCTAAAAACATTTTCTTTAAATCTACATATTTATTAAGTGTTGGTAAGCTCTCATCTACAGCTTTTATAAGATTATTATATACATCCACACTTATGTCATCTTGAAATAATGATGCCTCTAGTGCTGATTTATATTTTCTTATTTTTGAGTAGAATATTTCTGACTTTATACCTCCATATAATGTGGATGCAAATGTATTTTTATATTTACCATATACTAAGTACATAACTTCAAAAGCATCTTTTCTAACTCTAGGATTCTTACTCTTTAAAAATACAGAGTAATTAGAATGTGTAAGTTTAACCTTATTACCTTCTTCATCTTCTATTTCTGGAAATTCTAAGTCTGCAAAAGAGAACATATCATATACATCTTCTGATACTTTAGTTATGTCAGATGCTGCAGCTAATATTTCTTCTTCTGATTCACTTAATGTATGTGGCTTTTCTCTTAAAATTTCTTTTATATGTTTTTCATAGAAAGATAATTTTTCATCCTTCATAAATTCTTTTAACTTCTCATCTTCTATGGCTATTATTTCAGGTACCATATAAGATGTAGCTGTAGATAATTCAGTAGCTAACATATCTGTTTTTGTAGCTAAACCTTGATTTTCATTTATTCTTGTATCCTCATGTTGCTTCATATGAGTATATACATATAAGTTTTGTAAAAGTCTTGATGCTTGTTCTGATATATTTAGTGCATTATATAAATTCTCAAAACTCTCTGCTAGCTTTCCTTTGTATTCTTTAGCCTTTTGTATAAGTTCTTTAACCTTACTTATGTCTTTTTCTACTTCATCTTTATTCTTATACATCTGCTCTAAATTCCATTTGAATTTATCTTCTATTTTACTTCTATCTAATCCCATAGCTTTTCTCCTTTAATATATTAATTTTTATCTAGAGTTTATGGTTCTTAAATCTAATATTCTTATTACACTATTAATGTAAAAATTTTTATACTAATATTTTGAGTAAATATTACCTAATATATACTATAAAACAGATACTAATATAGCACCTTCAGATGTGAACGTTCCCATTATAGGACCTATCTCTGCTATTAATACTTCTTTAAAGTTTAGATTTCCTTCTACTATGCTCTTTATTTTTTCTGCTTTATCTATACAATTAGCATGACCTATTATAACTGTTTTTTCATCTTGGTGTCCTACATTGTTTTCTACATACTCTAAGGCTTTTTTTATACTATTACTTCCGCCTCTTGCTTTGTCTATAGGTTTAACAAGACCATCTTCTATTTTTATTATAACTTTAAAGTTTAATGCATTTATTATCTTTCCAGCAACTTTGTTTATTCTACCACCTTTTATTGCATTTTCTAATGTTTCTAAAGCTCCAAAGAATACAATTTCTTCTTTGTATCTTTCTATGTGCTCTAGTATTTCATCCATATTTTTACCAGCATCTATAAGTTCGCTGCATTTTAATATCATTGATGCAACCCCAATAGACCCACTTGCACTATCTATAACTTCAATTCTTTTATATGGATTTTCTTCTAAGTACATTTCTTTAGCTAAAACAGCATTATTATAAGTGCTAGATAGCTTAGAAGTTAATGTAAATACTAAAAGCTCTTCATCCTCACCTTTATAAAGCTCTAAAAATCTATCTGGAGATGGACTTGAAGTTTTAGGTAATTCTTTACTTTCTTTCATTTTTTTATAGAAAGTTTCAGAATCTATATCAATTCCCCCTATATAACTATCTTCTCCAAAAGCTACATTTATTCCTACTACATCTGGTCTTGCTCTATCTAATACTTCCTGTGGAAAATCGCATGATCCATCTGTTATTATTCTTATTTTTTTTGTCAATTTATACACCTCAACCTAAATTTTTAATTATACTTATTCTATATTATTTTAGTGTAAATAATCTACACTTATTATATTTTTTAACATATTCAATTCTTTTACTAACTCATCTACTATTATTCTTCTATCATGAACTAGAAAAAAGCTCAATTTCCAAAGGGATTCTCCCTCAGCTTCTATATCAATACTTTTAACTTCTATTTGAGATTTTTTAAAGATTGAATATAGCATAGATATACTTCCCATGTTATCTATAACAACATTAAAAATAGTATATTTTTTTCTAAAAAGTATTTTGTCTATATTCTTCAATATGTATAGTGTTATCATAACAAATAGCCAAGCACTTATACTTAAGACATAATATCCATACCCTATTGTTATACCAATACATGCAGTTGCCCATATACCTGCGGCAGTCGTTAATCCTCTTATTCCATTTGAGGTTTTTAGTATAGCACCTGCACCTAAAAAACCAATTCCTGATAATACCTGTGCAGTTAATCTTGCAGGATCAACATTAGCATATTCTCTATAATCAAAAAATAAATACAAAGATGTTATTGCTGTTATACATGAGCCAACAGATACTAAGATGTGTGTTCTAAATCCTGCAAATTGATGTGACTTTTCTCTTTCAAGCCCTGTTAACCCCCCTATAACTAACGCTATAAGTAACCTCAAAATCACTTCTTTATGGTCTGCCACTCAAATCCCCCCTATTTCATATAAACAATATATAAGAAATATTTATACTCTAAAAATCCCCTCTATATTCATTATCGTTGTGTAATATATTTATATGTGTCGGGTAAGCTATTCGTACTTTGTTATTTCTAAATACAATAAGTATCTGTAATTTAGTATCTCTAAGTGCATTAAAATACTTATAAGAATATACTATACCTGTTATTGTATATTTTGCTCCCACTGCACTATCTTCTATATCTGTTACTCCATATACATTAAAAGGACCTTTAGGTTTACCTGATGGTAATTTAAATAGATAATTTTTATATTGTTCATTCATTATATTGCATACTTCTTCTAAAGATTCTAGCACCTTCATTGGATCCTCTTCATAAGGTACCCTTACATGTACTACAACCCTCATTCTCTCCTTGCTAAAATTTCTTATGCTACTTATACTACCATTTGGAATAGTAATTCTTTTTAAATCCCAATCCCTTAAACTAGTGCTTCTAACTCCTATTTCTTCTATAGTTCCTCTAAAAGTTTCATTTATTATTACAAAATCTCCTACTTGCATTTGCTTTTCAAATAATACAAAAAATCCATTAAATATATCTTTTAATATACTTTGAGATGCAACCCCTGCTAGTATACCTACTATACTAGCACCAGTAACTAATGTCCCAAATTTAGTTATATCCACTATTTGAAATTCCCTTAATATGAGAACTGTACTTATCAAGAATATGATGTAATAAGAAATTGATGATAATACGCTACAAAGGGTATTTTCGTATCTTACATCAAATTTAGTTATTTTACATATCTTGTTAAGACTATATTGTATAAGTTTCAATATTGAATATGATGCTGCTATAATTGCTATTGATCTTAAAAAACTACCTATCATAATAAATATCATCCTTACAAATTAATTTTGTTATTAAATCATATAATTATTTAATATTCTCACTTTGTACTAAACATATACAATATTAAGGATGAACATATGATTTTTGAGTATAAAAAAACCCACTTTAATGTGGGTTACTTATTACTAAAATTCATATACTTATTTATTAATATATCTATCTTATTACTCGTATCGACTATCTCTTCTTTAAATATCTCTGGATATTCTATATAAGTATTAATCTCATCTCTTAATGCTTCTATTTCTTTTTTTAATGCTTCTAACTCACCATTAGCCATATCATCACCACTATTACAAATTTATATAATTTCAATTATATAATAACAAATAAAACCATTATTTGTCAATATTATAGCGGTAAAACGTTATTTTTTAACTAATTTAATTTTATTTCATCAGTTTTCTTTTTGTACGAAAATATTTATTTTTAAATATTAGTTATTAGTTGACAATCAAAATCATTATTGATACAATTTAAGTGATAATGAATTTCATTAGGAGGTATAAAAATGACTGTTTACGATTTAAAAGTAGGTCAAAGAGGTACTATTAATAATATAAATGGAAACGAAAAATTAGCTAAGAGATTATTAGCTTTAGGATGTATAAATAATACGGAAATAGAAGTAAAAAAAGTTGCTCCTTTAGGAGACCCTATAGTAGTTAGATTTAGAGGATTAGATCTTGCTATAAGAAAATCTGACGCTAAAAACATTACATTAAAATAAGGAAGTGATAAAATGATTAACGTTGCGTTACTTGGAAACCCTAACGTTGGTAAAACTACGGTTTTCAATCTGCTTACAGGTGCTAACCAACACGTTGGTAACTGGCCTGGAGTTACTATAGATAAAAAAGAAGGTATTTTAGAAAAAGATATTAATATAGTAGACTTACCTGGTATTTATGCTATGGATACTTTCTCTAATGAAGAAAAAGTATCAAAGAGATTTTTAGAAGAAGGAAATGTAGATGTTATAATAAATGTAGTTGATGCATCTAGTTTATCTAGAAACCTTTACTTAACAACTCAACTTATGGAATTTAAAAAGCCTATAATACTTCTTCTTAATATGGTGGATGTAGCTGAGGCTAAAGGAATTCATATAGATGTAGATAAACTATCTAGAGAACTTAATATGACAGTAATTCCTATAATAGCTAAAAAGAAAGAAGGAACTGATAAAATAGCTCCTGCTATAAGAAAAGTCGCTAACAATAAACCTAATTATAAGACTAATTTCGGATCTGAAAGTGAAACTTATAAAGAAATAGAAGATATATTAAGTAGATGTTGTAATCTACCTCATAACAATAAAAAAACTATCACTGATAAAATAGATAAGTTTGTATTAAATCCTGTTTTAGCTTACCCTATATTTATAGCCGCACTAATGTTATTATTCAAATTTACATTTGATTGGGTTGGAGGTCCTTTACAAGAAGGATTAGGTGGTTTAATAGAAACATATGTAGCAGGCCCTGCTGATATTTTATTAGCTAATGCTAGTCCTTGGTTTAGATCATTAATTATAGACGGTATAATTGGTGGTGTTGGAGGTACTTTGCCTTTCTTCCCTCTAGTATTTGCTTTATTCTTTGGCATGTCATTCTTAGAAGACAGTGGTTATATGTCAAGAACAGCTTTCTTAATGGATAACATAATGAGAAAAGTTGGCTTATCTGGTAAAGCATTTATACCTATGGTTATGGGATTTGGATGTTCTTCTCCTGCTATAATGGCAACTAGAACATTAGAAAGCGAAAAAGATAGAAAAGTAACAGCGCTTATAGCTCCACTTATGACTTGTAGTGCTAGATTACCTATATATGCATTATTTGTTGGTATATTCTTCCCTAAAAATGCTGCATTAGTTACTTTATCTCTTTATTTATTAGGAATTGTAGTAGCTATAATAATAGCTTTTATATTAAATAAAACTGCTTTTAATGCAGAAGTTGAACCTTTTATACTAGAACTTCCTGAGTATAAATTACCTACTATAGGTTCTTTATTTAAAAATGCTTGGAGTAAATCAAAAGGATTCTTAACTAAAGTAATTACTGTTATGTTTGCAATGTCAGTTGTAATTTGGGTTTTATCATCATTTAACTTCAGTGGATATACACCAGATTTAAATAACAGTTTCTTAGCTTATGCAGGACATTTAATAGCTCCTATATTTGCACCATTAGGATTTGGTGATTGGAAAGCTGCTGTATCTATACTTACAGGTCTTGGAGCTAAAGAAATAGTTGTTAATACTATGGGTGTACTTTATGGTGATTTAAAGGTTGTTTTACCAACAGTATTCACTGCCCTTAGTGCATATGGATTCTTAGTGTTTACATCATTATATACTCCTTGTATTGCAGCTCTTGCTACAATGAAAAAAGAGTACGGAAGCAAAATGATGTGGATATCATTTATATATCAATTTGTAATTGCATGGATTGGTGCATTTATAGTTAGAATAATCGGAGGAACTTTATTTGCAGTAGAATCTGGTAGCTCAATTGCGGAACTTGCAGTTGGTGGATTAATAATAGCTATATCAGTTATATTCATATTTAGAAAGTTAACTTCTAAAAATGTATCTTCTGGTTGTAGTGGATGTTCTGGATGCGCTAGTAGCGGATCTTGTCCATCACAAGTTAAAAGTAAAGCTAAATAGAAATTAAATATAAGTTAGTATAAAAAAATAAAGGGTGAATCTTAGATTCACCCTTTATTTATTAAAAATTAACTTGTAATTTTACTTCTTTTCCACCTCTATTTACTGTAATTTCAGATTTATCCCCTAGAGAATATTGATATAAAGCTTTATTTAAATCTGACATTGTACTTACTTTATCATTTCCAACTTTAACAATAACATCTCCTGCTTGTATACCTGCCTTTTTAGCTGCACTGTTGTCCATAACTTCTACTACATATACGCCATCTTCTGCTGCTAAATCAGTTCCTGTTGATGCTTCAAACATTTGTAAGTCTGCTCCACTTATTCCTAAATTAACTTTTTCAAAGTTACCATTTTTTATTATTTGTTCTACTATTGGTTTTGCTGTATTTATAGGTATTGCAAATCCTAAACCTTCTGCCTGTGATGCCTTAGCTGTGTTTATACCTATTACTTGACCTTTTTCATTTAATAATGGTCCTCCACTATTTCCTGGATTTATACTAGCATCTGTTTGCATAAGCCCTGTCATGTTAGATTTTTCTGTTTTGATAGTTCTATCTAATCCACTTATTATACCTTGTGTAACACTCTTTTGGAACTCAAGACCTAATGGATTACCTATAGCTATTGATATATCTCCAGTTCTAACATCATCACTATTTCCTAATTCTGCTGGAGTTAACCCTTTTTTATCTACCTTAACCATTGCTAAATCTAAATTAGAGTCATTCCATAATACTTTTCCTTGTGATGTAGATCCATCATTGAAAAGTACATTAACATCTGATGCTTTACCATCTGAAACAACATGCGAATTTGTTAATATGTATCCATTTGCATCAACTATTACACCTGTACCAACCCCTTGGCTTTGTGTAGGTATAGCAAAAATATTATTATTATCTATCGTTGTTGTTGTAATTCCTACTACTGATGGCATCGCTTTATCAGTTACGGCATGATACACATTTTGACTTTTCCCCTTATTATTCACAACTATTTGTGTAGAATTTTCTTTTGTTGAACTTACTAAGTTATTTTTCATCAATACTACTGTGAATAAACTACTTAATACCCCAGTTATTATACAAACTATTACTATCAATCCTATGCCTTTCTTATTTGACATATAAATACCTCCCATATATTAATCATAATATTTAGTTTTTACTTACTTTATATTGTTTATACTTTTAACTCTATAATATTCTTAATACCTATATACTTTTGATTCAATAGATAAAAAGAAATCATCAGTAGATAGATAACTATTTACTGATGATTTTATTATATTACTATATTCTTAACTTAACCTTAACTGATTAAAGTCTTTTTTCTAATTCTTCTTTTTCTTTTTCAAATCCTGGCTTGCCTAAAAGAGCAAACATATTTTTCTTATATGCTTCAACTCCTGGTTGATTAAATGGATTTACCCCTAATAAGTATCCACTTAATGCACATGCCTTTTCAAAGAAGTAAACAAGGTATCCAAAGTTATATTCATCTAATTGAGGTATGTTTATTATTAAGTTAGGAACTTGTCCATCTGTATGAGCAAGCATTGTACCTTCAAACGCTTTTTTATTAACGAAGTCTACTGTTTTACCTGCTAGATAATTTAATCCATCTAAATCTACATCAGCTTCTTCTATAGTTATATTTCTCTTTGACTTTTCTACATTAAGAATAGTTTCAAATAATATTCTTTTTCCTTCTTGAATATATTGACCCATTGAGTGTAAATCTGTTGAAAAGTCTACTGATGCTGGGAATATTCCTTTGTTATCTTTTCCTTCACTTTCTCCATATAATTGCTTCCACCACTCAGCTACATAATGTAATTGTGGCTCATAGTTAACTAGCATTTCTACATCTTTGCCTTTTCTATGTAAAATATTTCTGACAACTGCATACTGATAACTGTAGTTAGTTTTTAAATCTGATGCTTTAAACTCTTGTGATGCATCTTGAGCACCCTTCATCATTGCATCTATATCAAGACCTGCACAAGCTATAGGTAATAATCCTACTGGTGTTAATACAGAGAAACGACCACCCACATCATCAGGTATTATAAATGTCTCGTATCCTTCTTCATTTGCTAATTGTCTTAAAGCACCTTTTTTAGCATCTGTTGTTGCATATATTCTTTTACTTGCTTCTTCTTTTCCATATTTCTTTTCTAAGAAATCTTTAAATATTCTAAATGCAATAGCAGGCTCTGTTGTTGTACCTGATTTAGATATTACATTTATAGATACATCTTTATCTTTTATAACATCTAATAAGTCCATCATATATGTTGAACTTATATTATTCCCTACATAATATATTTGAGGAGATTTTCTATCTTCTCTTTCTAAATTGTTTCTAAAAGAATGACTTACCATTTCAATTGCTGCTCTAGCTCCAAGGTAAGAACCCCCTATACCTATAACTAGCAATACATCTGAATCTGACGTTATCTTGTCGGCTGCTTTTTTTATTCTAGAAAACTCTTCTTTATCATAATTATTTGGAAGTTCTACCCATCCTAAAAAATCATTTCCTAAACCAGTTTTTTCATGTATCATACGGTGTGCTGCATCTACATACGTTTGCATACAATCGATTTCATGTTGTTTAAAAAAACCTAATGCCTTACTATAATCAAACTTTATAGTTCCCATAAACGTACCTCTCTTCTTTTTTTAGTATAATGAAATTATAACATAAAATATAGATTACATTAATAAAAAAATAACAAGTAAATTATTTATTCATATACATATTATAATCATATTTTACAATCTTAGTATAATTTCTATTTATTCATTATTTATACTATTATATTTATGTATTTTTTTAATAATTTTATAGTTTAATAATTACCAATCGTTAAAATTTTAACCATATTTTATAATAAATTCTATTTATTTATAAAAAAATACTATGAACTAAAATTGAATTAGTTCATAGTATTTTTACTTATATATTTGAATATTTCATTATAATTTTTTCTGCACACTTTATTCCATCTACTGCAGCTGTAACTATACCACCTGCATATCCTGCGCCTTCTCCACATGGATATAGATTTTTAACATTTACAGACTCTAAAGTTTCCTCATCTCTAACTATTCTTATAGGAGCTGATGATCTGGTTTCCACACCTGTTAAAACTGCATCATGCATAGCAAATCCATTTAATCTTTTATCTAAAGAAATTAATGATTCTTTCATAGTCGTAGTTACAAACTCCGGAAGACATTCTCTTAAATCTACAAATTCTATTCCTGGCTTATATGATGGTTCTACACTGCCTAATGATGTAGATACTTTATCATTTATAAAATCTCCTACAAGTTGAGCTGGAGCATTATAATTTTTTCCACCTAATTCATAAGCTAACCTTTCATATTTTTCTTGGAAATATACTCCTGCTAATGGATCATCGCTTCCAAAGTCTTCTGGAAGTACATTTACTAAGAAAGCACTATTGGCATTTACTTGGTCTCTTGCATGTTCACTCATACCATTTGTCACTACTTCAAATTCATTAGATGCTGAGGCTATTACAGTCCCTCCTGGGCACATACAGAATGTATATGCAGTTCTACCATTTGATGCGTGATCTATCAGTCTATAGTCTGCTGCACCTAATCTAGGATGATTATAATATTCTTTGTACTGAGACTTGTTTATTAATTCTTGAGGATGCTCAATTCTTGCCCCTATAGCAAAAGGTTTTTGAATTATTTTTACACCTCTTTTATTTAACATTTTATAAGTATCCCTTGCACTATGGCCTATTGCAAGTATTATGACTTCTGACTCTATTTTTTCTACATCATTTATTACTACTGATTTTATTTCTCCATTTTCAATTTCAATATCTGTAACCTTAGCATCAAACTTAACTTCCCCGCCAAGTCTTATTATTTCATTTCTTATATTCTTAACTACGCCTTTTAATATATCTGTTCCTACATGTGGCTTATGAGAGTATAATATTTCATTTGGAGAGCCAAAATTAACAAGCTCTTCTAGAACTTTTCTACATCTTATATCCTTTATCCTTGTAGTAAGCTTACCATCTGAGAAAGTTCCTGCTCCCCCTTCCCCAAATTGTACATTTGAATTATTTTTAAACTTTCTGTTAGTCCAAAAATTATATATATCTTTAGTTCTTTGGTCTACGTCTAGCCCTCTTTCTAAAAGAAGTGGATTATATCCTCTTTGTGCTAATAAAAGTGCTGCAAATAATCCAGCTGGACCACTACCTATTATTACAGGTCTATTCTTTAATTTTGCTTCTCCTGTTTGAACACCTATATATCTTGTCTCTTTTAATTTTATTACATCTTTTATATTAGCTTTTATTAATTTTTCTTCATTTTTAACGTCTACATCTACAGTGTATACAAAATCAATCTTTCCTCTTCTTGCATCTATAGATTCTTTATATATAGTATACTTTATAAGGTCTTTTTCTTTTATTTTCAATTTTTTTAATATAAGTTTCTTTAATACTGATATATCTTCATTTATGCTTATTTTTAAATTAGATATTCTTAACATAGTTTTCCTCCTATTTACATCTTAATAGTTTGTATTTTTACTTTATATCTAAAAATACATTAAAAACATTATAAAAGCTAGGGTATATACCTAGCTTTCTATAAATATTACATCTATATTCTCTTTTTCTAGACCTTCTTCCCAAATTTCATCTAATATAAACTCTTTTATATCTTCTTTTATACTTGATTTTTCTAATTTTGGGTTTAAATTTTTTACTAAAGCTAACATATCCATTGATTTACCTATTCTCTCTACATAAATAGGATTAACTTTAATACTAACTAATTTTAGATCACATATAAATTGTTCTTTATCACTTAAGTCTATTCTATCGTCGTATTTATAAATTTTAAATTCTGCTACACCTTCAAAAGGTGTTATTTCTTCTATACCTGCTAAATTCATATTGTTAGTCCTTTTTAGTTATAAGTCCTCTTATAACCTTCATATTGTTGAATATTTTCTCTAAGAATATTTCAGCTTCTTCATTATCATCTAAAAGAGCTATTTGTAATTCATCATTTTCAGATATCCCTTTATTTTTACAGTATTCTTTTCCTATTTCTATTAATTCATTTTTCTTATCTTGAGATAAGTCAAATTCCTTATAATCTATTATTATATATTGTTTAGTTTTTTGAACACTAGATTCATTATATCCTATTTCTATATGATAAATAACCGCATAAAGGTTATTTGGATTTTCTTCTCCATTATACACAGGAACTGCTGGATTAGATTTTATGTAATTTGTTGATACGGCAATTGCGCTTCCTAACTTAAGACTCATACATGTACCTCTTTCTGTATATTTTATATCTTTATTTTATACATTATTTGAACATATTAAAACCTTTTTTTAATAAAAAATATAAAATTTATACAGATATTTTTATATTTTTGGATAAAATTT
>ERZ1463036.88-NODE-88-length-20739-cov-11.652920_pt1 | contig 20739 bp, 20 predicted proteins | sample MGYA00564485_ERZ1463036 | MGnify/ENA primary metagenome ERZ1463036 (study PRJEB39244, sample SAMEA3635127) | Helicobacter pylori | study: EMG produced TPA metagenomics assembly of PRJEB11511 data set (Assembly of a 5300-year-old Helicobacter pylori... | reverse complement strand
GACATCTGTGTTACTATTAGTAAATAGGATATAAGGATGGAAAAAATATGTTTAAAAATTTAATTTGCACTAAAGAGGGGAATATATACATAATTAATATAGCTAGGGAAGAATATTTGAATTCTTTAAATGAAGAAGTATTAAAAGAATTAGATATGGCTATTGATATCATCAAAAAAGATGAGGAAATTTATGTAGGTATAATAACAGGTCAAGGAAGAGCTTTCGTAGCAGGGGCAGATATAGAAGCTATGAAAGATATGAATTTTGAAGAAGCGAGAAGATTTTCAAAAACTGGAAATGACTTGTTTAGAAAAATAGAAAACTGCGAGAAGCCTATAATAGCGGGGATAAATGGATTTTGCCTAGGTGGAGGATTAGAGATTGCTATGAGTTGTGATATTAGAATAGCAAGCACAAAAGCAAAATTTGGACAAGTAGAAGTCAATCTTGGTATATTACCTGGATTTGGGGGAACTCAAAGGTTATCTAGAATAGTTGGAATAGGGAAAGCTAAAGAACTTATATACAGTGCCCAAATAATAAAAGCAGAAGATGCACTAAACATAAATCTAGTAAATAAAGTTACATCGCATGAAACTTTACTAGAAGAATGTATAGATATGGCAAAGCTTATTGCATCTAAAGGTCAACTTGCCGTAAGGTATGCTAAAAATGCTATAAATAAAGGGTATGAAATAGATATAGATAATGCTATAAATCTAGAAAGCTATCTATTTGGGCTATGTTTTGCAAGTTATGACCAAGAAGAAGGTATGAGTGCCTTTTTAGAAAAAAGAGATCCAAAATTTAATATACATTGTGATAAAAAAGTAAGCAGTTCATTATAGGGGGAAATATCATGAAAATAATGGTAATAGGAAGCGGTACTATGGGAAGTGGTATTGCAGAAGTACTTATATCTAATGGACATCAAGTAATACTTAGAGATTTAAACAATGACAGTATAGAAAAAGGGATTAAGTTAATAACAAAAAGTTTAGAAAGAAAAGTAGCAAAAGAGAAGATAAAAGAAGAAGAAAAAAATGAAATACTAAACAGACTTAACTCAACTATAGAATTAGAAGAAGCAAAAGATTGTGATTTAGTAATAGAGGCTATAGTTGAAAATATACAAATCAAAAAACAATTACTTAAAGAACTAGATGAAATATGTAAAGAAGAAACAATATTTGCAACAAATACATCATCATTGTCGATAACAGACCTATCAATAAGTACCAATAGACCTGAAAAAGTAATAGGAATGCACTTTTTTAACCCAGCACCAGTTATGAAATTAATAGAAGTAATAGACGGTATGCTAACATCAAAAGAAATCCACAATACAATATTTGAATTATGTAAACAATTAAATAAAACTCCTGTAAGTGTATCTGAAGCACCAGGATTTGTAGTTAATAGAATTCTAGTACCTATGATAAATGAAGCAATAGGAATATTTGCAGAAGGTATTGCAAGTGCAGAAGATATAGATAATGCAATGAAATTAGGAGCAAATCATCCAATAGGACCATTAGCATTAGGTGACCTTATAGGTCTAGACGTATGCCTAAATATAATGGAAGTACTATATAGTGAATTTGGAGACTCAAAATATAGACCACATCCACTTCTTAAAAAAATGGTTAGGGGTGGTATGTTAGGAAGAAAAGCTAAAAAAGGATTTTATGATTATCAATAATTAATTATAAAATTCTTTAAATAAACAAAAAATTTTATATTGTCAAAGGAGGAAGAATATGAGAGAAGTTGTTATAGTATCAGCAGTTAGAACTCCTATAGGATCTTTAGGTGGGGCACTTAAAGATGTAAGTTCTGTAGAATTAGGAAGTATAGCGGCTAAAGAAGCAATAAAAAGAGCTAATATAAATCCTGAAATAATAGATGAGGTGTTAATAGGAAATGTATTAAGTGCAGGCCTTGGACAAAATGTAGCAAGACAAGTTGCTATAAAAGCTAATGTCCCAGTAGAAACTCCAGCACTTGCTATAAATAAAGTTTGTGGTTCTGGTCTTAGAGCAGTTAGTATGGCAGCACAGTTTATAGCTCTTGGAGATTGTGATGTAGTACTTGCTGGTGGATGTGAAAGTATGAGTAATGCACCATATTTATTAAATAGAGGTAGATATGGGTATGGATTAGGGGATAATAAAATAGTTGACTCTTTAGTAAATGATGGATTAACAGATGCTTTTAATAATTACCATATGGGGATAACTGCAGAAAATTTAGCAGAAAAGTTTGGTATAACTAGAGAAGAACAAGATAAATTTGCTCTTTTAAGTCAAGAAAAAGCTAAACAGGCTCAATTAAACAATAGATTTAAGGATGAAATAGTTGAAGTTTTAATACCACAAAGAAAAGGTGATCCTATTGTATTTGATACTGATGAGCATCCAAAGCATAACACTACTATAGAAAGATTATCTAAATTAAGACCAGCATTTAAAAAAGATGGAACTGTTAGTGCAGGAAATGCATCAGGAATAAATGATGGTAGTGCTATGGTTATACTTATGAGTAGAGAAAAGTGTGATGAATTAGGATTAAAACCATTAGCAAGTATAGTTTCTTATGCTTCAGCGGGGGTTGATCCATCTATAATGGGGTATGGTCCAGTTCCATCAACAGAGAAAGCTCTTCAAAAAGCAAACTTAAACCTAGATGATATAGATTTAATAGAAGCAAATGAAGCTTTTGCAGTACAAGCTTTATCAGTATCAAAAGGATTAGACTTTGATATGGAAAAAGTAAATGTAAATGGTGGTGCAATAGCACTTGGGCATCCAGTAGGAGCTAGTGGATGTAGAATATTAGTTTCTTTAATACATGAAATGCAAAAAAGAGAAGATGCTAACCTAGGACTTGCTACACTTTGTATAGGTGGTGGACAAGGTACTAGTTTAATAATAAAAAAATGCTAATATAGTGTATTCAAAAGAGGGGAGAAATTTATGGAAAAATATGAATTATTAAAACAAATGTATAGAGAATTTACAGTAAATGAGGTAGCTCCTATAGCTCATGAGATAGATGAAGAAGAAAAATTCCCGTATGCAACAGTTGATAAGATGGCTGAATGTGGAATGTTAGGAATACCTTTTCCGAAAGAGCATGGTGGAGAAGGCGGAGATTATTTAGGATACACATTAGCTGTTGAAGAACTTTCAAAAGCTTGTGGAACTACAGGGGTAATATTATCTGCTCATACTTCATTAGGTGCTAATCCAATATATGAATTTGGTACAGAAGAACAAAAGCAAAAGTTTTTAGTACCACTTGCAAAAGGTGAAAAATTAGGTGCTTTTGGCTTAACTGAACCTAATGCAGGTACAGATGCATCAGCTCAACAAACTACTGCAGTTTTAGATGGAGATAATTATATATTAAATGGAACTAAGATATTTATAACTAATGCAGGTCCTGCTGATATATATATAGTTATGGCTATGACTGATAAATCAAAAGGAACTCGTGGAATATCAGCTTTCATAGTTGAAAAAGGAACAGAAGGATTTACAATAGGTAAAAAAGAGAAAAAACTTGGTATAAGAGGTTCTGCAACTTGTGAACTTATATTTGAAAACTGTGTAATACCTAAAGAAAACTTATTAGGTAAAGTTGGACAAGGATTTAAAATAGCTATGAAAACACTAGATGGTGGTCGTATAGGAATAGCTGCACAGGCATTAGGAATTGCACAAGGTGCATTAGATGTTACAGTTGATTATGTAAAAGAAAGAAAGCAATTTGGTAGAAGCTTATCGGCATTTCAAAATACTCAATTTGAACTTGCTAATATGAAAACTAAAATAGAAGCTGCAAGACTTTTAGTATATAAGGCTGCAAGCAAAAAAGATGCAGGTAAACCATATAGTGTAGATGCTGCTATGGCAAAACTTTATGCATCTGAAGTAGCGATGGAAGTTACAACTAAAGCAGTTCAACTTCACGGAGGATACGGATACACTCGTGAATATGATATAGAAAGAATGATGAGAGATGCAAAAATAACTGAAATATACGAAGGAACAAGTGAAGTACAAAGAATGGTTATAAGTGCAGACTTACTTAAATAGCAAATTTTTAGGGGGAAAGAATATGAATATATTAGTTTGTGTAAAGCAAGTACCAGATACAACAGAAGTAAAATTAGATCCTAAAACTGGTACATTAATAAGAGACGGGGTACCAAGTATTATAAATCCTGATGATAAAGCAGGTATAGAAGAAGCAGTAAATTTAAAAGAAAAAATGGGTGCAACAGTTACAGTGTTAACAATGGGACCACCACAAGCTAAAAATGCATTAAAAGAAGCAATAGCAATGGGTGCTGATAAAGCAATACTTCTTACAGATAGAGCTTTTGCAGGAGCTGATACATTAGCTACTTCAAAAACTATAGCAGGAGCTATAAAGAAGTTAGACTATGATTTAATAATAGCAGGAAGACAAGCAATAGATGGAGATACAGCACAAGTTGGACCTCAAATAGCAAATCATCTTGATATACCATCTATAACTTATGTTGAAAAGTTAGAAGTAGAAGGTGAGAATGTAATAGTAAATAGAGCTTTTGAAGATGGATATCAAGTTATAAAGGCTAAAATGCCACTTCTTATAACTACTTTAAAAGAGATGAACACTCCAAGATATATGAGAGTTTCTAGAATATATGATTGTATGAGAGAAGAAAAAATAGAAACTTGGACTTTAAAAGATATAGATGTTTGTTTAGAAGAGATAGGACTAAAAGGTTCTCCAACAAAAGTTAAAAAATCATTTACTAAGGGTGTTAAAGCAAAAGGAACACTTTATGATGTAGATGAAAAAGAAGGAGCATCAATAATAGTAAATGCTCTTAAAGAAAAGTTTATAATAACTGAAGCTAAGGCTTAAAAACTAAACAATTTGACGAAATATTTCTCAAAGAGTAGTGATTATAGGAGGAAAAATAATGAGTGTAATGGTTTTTGTTGAGCAAAGAAGCGGTGAAATCCAAAATGTTTCTTTGGAATTAATAGGAAGAGGTAAAGAGTTAGCAGATAAATTAAATAGTAAAGTAAGTGCAGTGCTTCTTGGACATAATGTTAAAAGTTTAAGTGAAGAGCTTATACAATATGGTGCAGATGAAGTAATTTGTGTAGATGATGAAAACTTAGATGTATATGTAACTAATACATACAGTAAAGCATTTTGTGATGTTATAAATACAAAAGATCCAGAAATAGTTTTAGTAGGAGCAACTACAATAGGTAGAGATTTAGCACCAAGAGTTAGTGCAACTATTGGAACAGGGCTTACAGCAGACTGTACGTCACTTGAAATAGATGATGAAACTAGTGGCCTTTTAATGACTAGACCTGCATTTGGTGGGAATATAATGGCGACTATAATATGCCCAAATCATAGACCACAAATGAGTACTGTAAGACCAGGAGTTATGAAAAAGTTAAAAAAAGATACTACAAGAACTGGAAATGTTGAAAATTTTGCAGTAGATTTTAGTGAAAATGGTAAAAACGTAGAAGTATTAGAATATGTAAAAGAAACTATAAAGAAGGTTAATATAGAAGATGCTAATATACTTATATCAGCAGGAAGAGGAATAGGTTCTAAAGAAAATATGGATGCTTTATATGAATTAGCAGATATATTAGGGGCTGAAGTAAGTGCTTCTCGTGCTGTAGTTGATGCAGGATGGGTTGATAAATCTCGTCAAGTAGGACAAACTGGTAAAACTGTAAGACCAGACCTTTACCTTGCTTGTGGTATATCAGGAGCTATACAACATTTAGCTGGGATGGAAGAATCTGAATTTATAGTGGCTATAAATAAAAATAGTGAAGCACCTATATTTGAAGTTGCAGATGTTTCTATAGTGGGAGATGTTAATAAAGTTATTAAAAATTTAATACAAGAATTAGCATAATAAATTTAAATTTACTAATTGGTGTAGGTCTAGTAAAAATTCGCTACGCTCATGTCGCCAACGACTGTGTCCGTTGCTAAAAAGGGCCTATCCCAGTTATTAAATATATAAACAAACACAAAGGGGGATTTTCACATGAAAGCAATGATAAGAATAAGAATGGGAAGTAATGACGCTCATTATGGTGGAAATTTAGTAGATGGCGCTAAAATGCTTCAATTATTTGGAGATGTAGCTACTGAATTACTAATACAAAATGATGGTGATGAAGGATTATTTAAAGCATATGATAGTGTAGAGTTTTTAGCTCCAGTATATGCGGGTGATTATATAGAAGCAGTTGGTGAAATAGTTAATGTAGGAAATAGCTCAAGAAAGATGGTATTTGAAGCTAGAAAGGTTATAGTACCAAGAACTGATATAAATGAATCAGCAGCAGAAGTTTTAGAAAATCCAATAGTAGTATGTAAAGCTAGTGGAACTTGTGTAGTGCCTAAAGACAAACAAAGATTATAGTTACTTAGGGGGAGACTTTAATATGCAAAAGGTTATAATAACTGCAGCTATATGTGGTGCAGAGGTAACAAAAGAACATAATCCAAATGTTCCATATACTGTTGAAGAAATAGTAAGAGAAGCAAAGTCTGCTTATGATGCTGGAGCAAGTATAATACATCTTCATGTAAGAAAAGATGATGGAACTCCAACACAAGATATAAATAGATTTAAAGAATGTATAGACGCTATAAAGGTTGCTTGTCCTGATGCAATTGTTCAACCTTCAACTGGAGGAGCAGTTGGAATGAGTAATGAAGAAAGAATTCAACCAGTAAATTTATCTCCAGAAATGGCAACTCTAGACTGTGGAACTTGTAACTTTGGTGGAGATGAAATCTTTGTGAACACTGAAAATACTATAAAAGAGTTCGGAAAGAAAATGATAGAATTAAATGTTAAGCCAGAAATAGAAGTATTTGATAAGGGTATGATAGATATGGCTCTTAGACTTAACAAAAAAGGATTTATAAATGATAATATGCACTTTAACTTTGTAATGGGAGTTAATGGAGGTATAAGTGCTACTTATAGAGATTTAATGTTTATGAGAGAAAGCATACCTGAAAATGCTACATTTACAGTAAGTGGAATAGGAAGATCTCAATTTGATATGGTGGCTTTAAGTATATTATTAGGTGGACATATCCGAGTAGGATTTGAAGATAATGTATATATGAAAAAAGGAGTCCCAGCATCATCAAATGGAGAATTAGTTAAAAAAGCTGCAAATATAGTAAAAGAGCTTGGAAGAGAAGTAGCAACACCTAAAGAAGCTCGTGAAATACTAGGTTTGAAAGCAAATATATTAAGCACACAAGAAGCTTAAACAATTTAGGGGGAAGCTAAAATGAGTAAAGTTGTATCTTTAGAAACACTAAAGAATCTTTTTAAAGATGATATGACTATCATGATAGGTGGATTTTTAGGCTGTGGAACAGGGGAAATCCTTATAGATTCACTTATAGAATCTGGTGCTAAAAATTTAACTATAATAGGAAATGATACTTCTTTTGTTGATAAGGGAATTGGAAGGCTGATAGTAAATAATCAAGTTAAAAAGGTTATAGCATCTCATATAGGAACAAATGCGGAAACTGGAAGGTTAATGAATGAAGGTAAACTAGAAGTTGAATTATCTCCACAAGGAACTCTTATAGAAAGAGTAAGAGCAGGTGGATTTGGTCTTGGTGGAATATTAACTCCAACAGGAGTTGGAACTTTAGTTGAAGAAAATAAAGAAAAAATAACTGTAGATGACAAAGAATATTTATTAGAATTACCATTAAGAGCAGATATAGCACTTGTAAAAGGTAGCCTAGTAGATACATTTGGAAATACAGTTTATAAAGGAACTACTAAAAACTTTAACCCAATGATAGCTATGGCAAGTGACTTAGTAATAGTTGAGGCTGAAGAAGTAGTAGAAGCAGGAAGTTTAGATAAAGAAATGATAATGACTCCAGGTGTAGTAGTAGATTACATAATAAAGGAGGCAAAATAAATGAATCCTAAAGAGATTATAGCTAAAAGAGTGGCTAAAGAATTTGAAAATAATCAATTAGTAAATTTAGGGATAGGACTTCCAACATTAACTGCAAACTACATAGAAGAAGGCATAAATGTAATTTTCCAATCAGAAAATGGAATGGTTGGTATGGGTAGAGTTGCTAATGAAGATGAAGTAGATCCATATATAACTAATGCAGGTGGTCAATTTGTAACTATAAATGAAGAAGGAGCTTTCTTTGATTCATCAATGTCTTTTGGTCTTATAAGAGGAGGACATGTGGATGTAACAGTTCTAGGAGCTTTAGAAGTAGATCAACATGGAAATCTAGCTAACTGGATAGTACCTGGAAAAATGGTTCCAGGTATGGGTGGAGCTATGGATTTAGTAGTTGGAGCTAAAAAGGTTATAGTTGCAATGCTACACACTGTAAAAGGTAAATCTAAGATACTTAAAGAGTGTACTCTTCCATTAACTGCAAAAGGTGTAGTTGATATGATAATAACTGAACTTGCTGTTATGGAAGTAACAAAAGAAGGTTTAGTTGTAAAAGAAATAAGTGAAGATGTAACAATTGAAGAATTAAGAGAAATGACAGATGCAGATTTAATAATATCTGATGATTTAGTATATATGCAAGCACAAACAGTATAATAAGGGGGATTAGTCATGAAAGGATGTAAATACGGAACACACAGAGTTATAGGGGAAAATGTACTTCCACAACCAGCTAAAAAAATAAACAATGATATGAATATTTATGATAATGAAATATTAATAGATGTTCAAGCTTTAAACATAGATTCAGCAAGTTTTACTCAAATAGAAGAAGAGTGTAACCATGATGTAGAAAAAATAAAGTCAAGAATATTAGAAATAGTAGAAGAAAAAGGGAAAATGCAAAACCCAGTTACTGGTTCTGGTGGAATGTTAATAGGGACAATAGAAAAAATAGGATCTGATTTAGTAGGAAAAACAGATTTACAAATAGGAGATAAGATAGCTACGCTTGTATCATTATCATTAACTCCATTAAAAATAGATGAAATAATAGACATAAAAGCAGATATAGATAGAGTTGAAATAAAAGGAAAAGCTATATTATTTGAAAGTGGTATATATGCAAAATTACCAACAGATATGGAAGAAAACCTAGCATTAGCTGCTCTTGATGTTGCTGGTGCTCCGGCTCAAACACAAAAGTTAGTTAAAGAAGGGGATAGTGTTTTAATACTTGGAGCTGCTGGTAAATCTGGAATGCTTTGCTGTTATGAGGCTAAAAAGAAAGCTGGAAAAAATGGTAGAGTAATAGGACTTGTTAGAGATGAAAAACAAAAAGCATTCTTAAAAGAAAATAACCTTGTAGATGAAGTTATAGCTGTAGATGCACAAAATCCTAATGAAGTACTTAAGAATGTATTAGAAGTTAATGAAGGAAAAGAGGTAGATTTAGCTATAAACTGTGTAAATGTTCAAAATACAGAAATGAGTACAATACTACCTGTTAGAGACGGTGGAGTAGTATACTTCTTCTCAATGGCAACAGCATTTACAAAGGCAGCACTTGGAGCTGAGGGTGTAGGTAAAGATGTAGATATGATAATAGGAAATGGATACACTAAAGGTCATGCAGATGTTACAATAGCAGCTTTAAGAGAAAGTGAAACAATAAGAAATATATTCAAAAAATTATATGTATAAAATATAAGGGGTGGAGATTATGGAAAGAAAAATATTTACAGACGTTAGTAATGAATTATGGAATGATTGGACTTGGCAAGTAAAAAATAGAATAACAACAGTTGAAGAATTAAAAAAATATATACCACTTACAGAAAGTGAAGAAGAAGGGGTTAAGGAGTGCCTTAAAACTCTTAGAATGAGTATAACTCCATACTACTTATCATTAATAGATCCAACTAATGCAAATGATCCAATAAGAAAGCAAGCTATACCAGTTGCAAGTGAACTTAAAGTATCAGATGCTGATTTAGATGATCCACTTCATGAAGATGGAGATTCACCAGTGCCAGGACTTACTCATAGATATCCAGATAGAGCATTACTTTTAATAACAGACCAATGTGCAATGTATTGTAGACACTGTACAAGAAGAAGATTTGCTGGACAAAATGATGGAGCTCAACCAGTTGATAGAATAGATAAAGCTATAGAATATATAAGAAATACTCCAGTTATAAGAGATGTATTATTATCAGGTGGAGATGCACTTTTAATGAGTGACGAGAGATTAGAGTATATAATAAGCAAATTAAGAGAGATACCACATGTTGAAATAATAAGAATAGGAAGTAGAACTCCAGTAGTTATGCCACAAAGAATAACTGATAATTTAGTAAATATGCTTAAGAAATATCATCCAGTATGGTTAAACACTCACTTTAATCATCCAAATGAAATAACTAAAGAATCTATAGAAGCTTGTAAGAAGATGGCAGATGCAGGTATACCTCTAGGAAACCAAAGTGTTTTACTACGTGGGGTAAACGATTGCATGCACGTAATGAAGAAATTAGTTAATGATTTAGTAAAAATAAGAGTTAGACCATACTACATATATCAATGTGATTTATCTAATGGAATAGAGCACTTTAGAACTCCAGTATCTAAAGGTATAGAAATAATAGAAGGATTAAGAGGACATACATCAGGATACTGTGTACCAACATTTGTTGTAGATGCACCAGGTGGTGGAGGTAAAACTCCAGTTATGCCAAATTATGTAATATCTCAAAGCTACGATAAAGTAATACTTAGAAACTTTGAAGGTGTTATAACTACTTATACAGAGCCAACAAACTACAATCATACATGTGAATGTGAAGTTTGCAAAGGTGAAAAAGAAGTTCATAAGGTAGGAGTAGCAGGTCTTTTAAATAATGAAAGAATGGTACTTGAGCCAACTGAATTAGATAGAAAGAAAAGAGAGCTAAGTACTCAATTAGGTTAGTAAAAATTAACATTAAAAGATATTATAGGTAATATTACCTATAATATCTTTTAGAAAAATCATTAAAATCTACATCGCTTAGATTAAATTTTTAAGGATATAATTATGGATATATTAAATGAAATTTTAAAATATAAGAGTATGTCTATTATAGGAAATTACAAGAATGTAGGTAAAACTACTACTTTAAATTATATATTAAAAGAATGTATAAATAAAAATATAATACTAGGACTTACATCAATTGGGGTAGATGGAGAAGGTGTAGATGTTGTTACTAAAACTGATAAACCTAGGATATATGTAAATAGAAATACTATAATAGCTACAGCTAATAGTTTGGCTTTAAATAGTGATATAACCAAAGAAATTCTAGAACTTACAAATATAACAACACCACTAGGGAATATAGTTATATTTAGATCCTTAAGCGATGGATATATAGAACTTGCAGGTCCATCTATAAACACTCAAATAAAGTACATATGTGAAAGATTAAATCACTTTGGTGCAGACTTAAGTATAGTTGATGGGGCTTTATCTAGAAAGACATTGGGCTCACCATATATAACAGATTCTACAATATTTTGTAGTGGAGCTGTAATAAATAAAGATATAAATAAGGCAATAGAAAAAATAATATATGAAGCTAATATACTAAATCTTGATAAATTAAATGATGATAAATTCTATGAAATTTATGAAAATATAAAAGAATATAAGATTAGCTTAGTAAATAAGGATTATTCATACAAATGCCTAAATATAAATACAACTCTAAACTCTTCTAAAGAAATTATAGATAGTGTAGATGAAAATACTAAGTATATAGTTGTAAATGGAATAGTTACTAATAATTTTATAAACAACTTTATAAAAAGTGGTAGTAACTATAAAAATATAACTATATTGGTCAGCGATAGTACAAAGATATTTTTAGATAAGGAAATATTTGATAAGTTTATAAAGCTTAAAGGAAGTATTAAGGTTGTAAATAAAGTTAATCTAATTGGATTAAGTATAAATCCAACATCAATAGAAGGATATAGCTTTGATGATAAATATTTTATAGATAGTATACAAAGTAAAACTAATATAAAAGTATTTAATGTTATGAATGTTTAGAAATTAAGCTTTTATAAACAAGAAGGTGATTATATTAAGTCATTTATAATAAACGAAGTAAATACAATTACACCATATGGAGAGAAAGAAAAAGCTAATATAAAAATATATAAAAAAGAAAATAGTGAAAGATTAATAAAAGAACTTAATTATATAGAGAATATGATTAATAGCTTAAAAGAAAATGACATGGTGTATGATAATATACAATATGAGTTTTGTAAAATTAAAAATATAACAAATACTCTAAATCGGTTAAAACAGAAAAATGCATTAGACGAAATAGAACTGTTTGAAATAAAAAACTTTGCTATAAATACTAATGAAATAATAAAAAATTATTTAAAATTGAATATTAATATAGATTATATAAACTTTAAAAACTTAGATGCAGTTGTAAAGATGTTAGATCCAGATGAATTAAATTTAACTACATTTCAAATATATGGTGCATATAGTAAAAAGTTATTGCATATTAGACAAAATAAGTTAAATATTGAAAAGAAAATATTTAGTGAAACTGATAAAGATAATATAGAAAAATTAAAACAAGAAAGACTAGAGATTGTTGTAAATGAGGAACAAGAAGAGTTAAGAATAAGAAAAGCACTAAGTGAAAAGTTGTATAACTATTTAAATGATATAAATGAAAATATAAAATCTATAGGGAAGTTAGATTTACTTATTGCTAAAGCAAATTTAGCACTTAAATATAATGCTATAAAACCTAATATAAATAGAGAAAATAAAATTTTCTTTAAAGATCTTATAAATCCGAGTCTTCAGACAATTTTAAGTTCACAAAATAAGGAATATATTCCAATAACCATAGATATAGATAAAAAAATTACTATAATAAGTGGTGCTAATATGGGTGGAAAAAGTGTAAGTATGAAAACTATAGCACTTAACCTATATTTATTCCAATGTGGATTTTATGTATTTGCCAAAGAGGCTAACTTATGTGTATTAGACTTTATATACATAATAAGTGATGATATGCAAGATATAAACAAAGGTCTAAGTACATTTGGAGCAGAGATCCTAAAGTTAAAAGAAATAACAAAACTTATGAAGTTAAGGGATGGATTTATTGCATTAGATGAATTTGCAAGGGGAACCAATCCGATAGAGGGAAGGTTACTACTAAAAGCAATATGTGAATATTTTAAAAAGTACAATTCTATAAGCTTAATATCTACACATCTAGATGATATAAATATAGATGATGTTACTTATTACCAAGTAGTAGGTCTTAAAAATGTAGATTTTAATGGTTTAAAACGTCAAATAGATTTAAAGATTGGAGTAGGTAAAAGTTCAAAAGGTGTACAAATACTTCAAGAATACATGGATTACAGATTAGAGAAAGTAAGTAAAGAAACTAAAGTTCCAAAAGATGCTATAAATATATGCAGATTATTAGGATTAGATAATGAAATAGTAGATATAGCTGACAAACTAAGTAAATAAAGCTTAAGGGGGATTAATATGAGTAAGTTAAATTTAGATTTTAGTATAGTGGAAAAAGCTCGTGAATCAGCGCGTAATATAGTGTTAGATACACAAGAATTTATAAACAAACACACTACAGTAACGGTTGAAAGAAGTATACTTAGACTACTTGGCGTAGATGGAGTAGATGAATTTGGTGTGCCACTTCCAAACGTAGTTGTAGATAGCATTAAAAACTCAAACAATGGCTCTTTAGGCATGGGTGTTGCTTATTATATAGGTAATGCTATGATAAATACAGGACTTACTCCACAAGAGATAGCACAAAAAGTATCACAAGGAGAATTAGATATATGTGCCCTTAAAGAGCATGATGTATTTGATGTTAAGCTTAAAATAAATGAAATAGCTAAACAAAGTGTAGATCAAATAAAGGCAAATAGAAATAAAAGAGAAGAATTCTTAAATGAGTATGGAGATAAAAGTGGACCATACTTATATGTAATAGTAGCTACAGGAAATATATACGAAGATATAACTCAAGCTGTAGCAGCTGCAAAGCAAGGAGCGGATATAATCGCAGTTATAAGAACAACTGGACAAAGTTTACTTGACTATGTTCCATATGGTGCTACGACTGAAGGATTTGGAGGAACTTATGCAACAGGTGAAAACTTCAGATTAATGAGAGAAGCACTTGATGAGGTTGGAGCTGAACTTGGAAGATACATAAGACTTTGCAACTACTGTTCAGGATTATGTATGCCAGAAATAGCAGCACTAGGAGCACAAAATAGATTAGACGTTATGCTAAATGATGCTTTATATGGAATATTATTTAGAGATATAAATATGAAAAGAACAATGATAGACCAATACTTCTCAAGAATAATAAATGGATTTGCCGGAGTCATAATAAACACTGGTGAAGATAACTACTTAACAACAGCAGATGCAGTAGAAGAAGCACATACTGTACTTGCATCTCAATTTATAAATGAGCAATTTGCATTAGTTGCAGGATTACCTGAAGAACAAATGGGACTTGGACATGCATTTGAAATAAGCCCTGATGTTGAAAATGGATTCTTATATGAATTAGCTCAAGCTCAAATGGCTAGAGAAATATTCCCTAAAGCACCTCTTAAGTATATGCCACCAACTAAGTTTATGACTGGTGATATATTTAAAGGTCAAGTACAAGATGCATTATTTAATATGGTAACTATAATGACAGATCAAAAATTACACTTATTAGGAATGCTTACAGAAGCAATTCATACTCCGTTTATATCAGATAGAGCACTTTCAATAGACAATGCTAAGTATATATTTAATACTATGAAAGATCTAGGAAGTGAAATAGAATTTAAAAAAGATGGAATAATGTGTAATAGAGTTAATGAAGTTTTAAACAATGCATATGAATTAATTTCTCAGATAGAAAAAGATGGATTATTTAAAACATTAGAACAAGGTAAATTTGCAGGTATAAAAAGACCAATAGATGGTGGAAAAGGTCTTGATGGAGTTGTTATGAAAGAAGCTATGTACTTCAATCCATTTGTAGAACTAATGTTAGAAAAAGAGTTAGTGTTAGGGGGGAATTGTTAATGAGCGGACTATATTCTATGGAAAGTAAGGAATATGATAAAAACCTTGATTTAAAAAATTTAAAGCCTTATGGAGATACATTAAACGATGCTAAAGTACAAGTAAGTTTTACATTACCAATAAAAGATGATGAAAAAGGTATAGAAGCTGCAAAACTTACAGCTAAAAATATGGGACTTGGTGATATAAATGTAGCACATCATAAAGCACTTGATAGTGAATTTACTTTCTATGTTGTATATGGAAGTTTAGAAAAAGGTGTAAACTATGAAGATATACATGTAGAAGTAGCACAAGAAGATACTATGGATAAATATGAAATAGAAGACTATATAAAAGAAAATATAAAAAGAGATGTAGTAGTAGTAGGTGCAAGTACAGGAACTGATGCACATACAGTTGGAATAGATGCAATAATGAATATGAAAGGTTATGCAGGAAACTATGGATTAGAAAGATATGAAGGTATAGAAGCTTATAACTTAGGAAGTCAAGTTCCTAATGAAGAGTTTATAAAAAAAGCAGTAGAGCTTAAAGCTGATGTATTGTTAGTTTCTCAAACTGTAACTCAAAAAAATGTTCATATAGAAAACTTAACTAATCTAGTAGAATTATTAGAAGCTGAAGGTTTACGTGATAAAGTAGTACTTCTTTGTGGTGGACCAAGAATAAGTCATGAACTTGCAAAAGAATTAGGTTATGATGCAGGATTTGGACCAGGTAAATTTGCACAAGATGTAGGAAGTTTCTTTGTAACTGAGTTAGTAAATAGAAACTTAGTATAATAAGAATCAGATATTTATAAATCAACCAAAGAAATTGTTATACTACAGCATCTGATGAAAATAATTAAAAATTTATAGAAATATTATATAAAATTAAATAAAAACTGATATAACATAATGACAATTAGAATAAGTATAATGTTTATTTATAGGATGTAACAATATTTTTTTAATAACCAAAATTTAAGTAGTGCTTTATGGTTAAAATCAACAGACTTATGCATTATGACAGTGCATAAGTCTGAAAAGTTACTGGATAGTGTTAGGTTTAACCTAAATTAAATACATTATCAATTATACATTATATCAAGGGGGCTCATTTTATGGGGTTTTGGATTGGACTATTAAAATTTTCACCAGTATTTATGCTGGCAGGTCTAATGATTTCGGGTATGGACTGCTTAATAGCAGCTCCAATAGCTACAATATATGCATTTATTGTAGCATCAATAACAGACAAGCTTAAATTTAATGATTTAGTTGACTGTGCAGTTGACAATGTAAAACATTTAAACTTAGTTTTCTTTATACTAATGCTTGCTTACGCTATGGCAGAAGCATTTATGGCTACAGGGGTTGGGGCTTCAATAGTTAATATAGCACTTTCTCTAGGCGTAACAGGTAGAACTGTTGCAGTTGTTGCATTTATAGTTACTGGGATACTTTCAGTGGCTACTGGAACTTCATGGGGAACTTTTGCTGCATGTGCTCCAATATTTTTATGGTTAAACCATATGGTTGGTGGTAGTATACTATTAACAACTGCATCTATAGCTGGGGGAGCTTGTTTTGGAGACAATATAGGGCTTATATCAGATACAACAGTTGTAAGTTCTGGTATGCAAGGTGTTGAAGTAATAGATAGAATTAAATCTCAAGGACCATGGTCTATAGTATGTTTAATAATATCTATAGTACTTATATATGGACTAAGTATGTCTATGGGATTACCAACAGATGCTGCAAATGCTGCATTAGCAATAGATCAAATACCAGCACAAGTAATGACTGATTTAGAAGTTGCAAGACCATCAGCAGTAGAGCTTTTAAATCAAGTAAAAACAGGAGTACCATATTATATGGCAATACCATTATTGCTTGTTTTAGGAGTAGCTATTAAGGGTTTACCTACATTAGCGTGTTTATCTGTTGGTATAGTATCATCATTTATATTTGGAATTTTTGCAGGAACTGTAGATTCTTTAAAAGGCTTTTTAGATTTAATGATGAGTGGATTTGCAGATGCAGGTTCTTGGGTTATAGTAATGATGATGTGGGTTGGAGCGTTCGGTGGAATAATGTCTAAGATGAAAGCTTTCGAACCATTATCAAATTTAGTTATGTTCCTTGCTAGAAATGTAAAACAATTAATGTTTATGAATGGTTTATTATGCTTAGTAGGAAATGCTACACTTGCAGATGAAATGGCACAAATTGTTACAGTAGGTCCTATAACTAAAGAATTAGTTGAAAATAATGTGGAGGGTAGTGAAGAAGATTTATACCAACTACGTTTAAGAAATGCTACTTTCTCTAGTTCTCTAGGGGTATTTGGTTCTCAATTAATACCATGGCATGTTTATATAGGGTTCTATTTAGGAATATTAACAGCTGTGTATCCACTTCATCAATTCGTGGCATTTGATATAATAAAATACAATGTTATGGCATATGTTACAGTCGGATCTATACTTATATTAACATTAACTGGACTTGATAAATTTATTCCTAAGTTTGGTTTACCAAGTGAGCCAAATATTAGACTAAAGAAGAAGCAAAAAAAAAAGTCAGAAAAGGTAACAATATATTCATAAGTCAAATATATGAAAATAAAAAAATACCCACTAGGATATATAACCTAGTGGGTATTTTTTTATTTTCATTTGTTAATGTAAAGATAAAAAGTGTAGTATATAAAATGAATTATGCATAAAAAACAAAATATTAGCAAATTTAGGTAAAAAATGTTTACTAAATATTAAAAATGTTATACTATACAATTAAATATTATACAAATAATTTAAATATTAAATTATTTAAATTATGGTAAAAAAGGGTAAAAGTAGTTAAAGATTATGGTAATTAAAATAAAAATTTAATATAAGTTTACTTTATATAATTAAGTTTTATTATAAACTATTAAAATATTTATATAGTTTATATAATATATAATCATATATCTTGGGGAGGATAAAATGAGTAAAAAACTAAATTTAAGAAAAGTGACATCATTAGCATTAGTACTAGGATTAATCAATACCAATGTTATATCCATCAGAAGTAAGGGCATTAGTAGAAAATAAAAAAATAACAATACTTCATACTAATGACATACATGGTAGATTTGTTAAAAATGATAAGACAATAGGAGTAGATGTATTATCAAGTATAAAAAAACAAACTCCAAATTCATTGTTATTAGATGCAGGAGATACAATCCATGGTTTACCATTTGTAACATTAAATAAAGGTCAAGATGCAGTTGATTTAATGAATGCAGCAGGATATGATTTTATGACACCAGGAAATCATGACTTTAACTATGGTTATTAGAGATTATTAGAATTTATTAAGAATCTAGAATTAAAAAATGGACAACAAAAGATGAGGGTTTTGTCATCAAATGTAACTAAAGATGGTAAAAGTGTATTTACACCAAATGCTCTAAAAGAAGTAAATGGGGTTAAGGTAGGTATATTTGGATTATCATCTCCAGAAACTGCGTACAAAACAAATCCTAATAATGTTAAGGGATTAAAATTTGAAGATCCAGTTCAAATGGCAAAAAACAAGTTGAAGAACTAGAAAAAAATGGTGCAGAAGTAATAGTAGGGCTTGCATATGTTGGAATAGATGAATCTAGTTATCCAACAACTATAGATATAGCAAATGAAGTAAAAGGCATAGATGTTATAGTAGATGGACACAGTCACTCAAATTTACCAGGTGGTAAAAAAGTAAAAGATACTTTAATAGTTAGTACTGGAGACTATATGGAGAATATAGGAAAAGTAGAGTTAGAGGGATCTAATGTAAATAGAAAGCATGAAGTTGTTGATGCAAATGCAAGCCACATTACTAAAGAGCAAGCAAATAAGGTAGATTCAGATAGCGTTGTTGAGAATAAAATAAAAGAAATAGAAAAAGCTCAAGACAAGATATTATCTGCAAATGTAGGAAATGCAGGTGTACATTTAGAAGGAAGAAGAGAAAATGTTAGAACTAAAGAAACTAACTTAGGAAACCTTATAACATATGCAATGATTTCAGAAACTAATGTAGATGTAGCTATAACTAATGGTGGAGGAATAAGAGATAGTATAAATATAGGAGATATAAGTAAAGGAGAGGTAATAAAAGTTCTTCCTTTTGGAAACTACATAGTAACAAAAGAATTAACTGGAGCTCAAATAAAAAAAGTATTAGAACACGGAGTTAAAGACTATGGAACACCAGCAGGTTCATTTACACATATAGGTGGAATGAAAATAGTAGTAGATCCTAGAAATGAAGTAGAAAATAGAGTAGTAGATATAACTATAAATAATGAAAAAGTAGATATGAATAAAAAATATACAGTAGCTACTAATGATTTCATGGCAGTTGGTGGAGATGATTATCCATGTTTTAACGATGAGCCAATAATAAACGAATACAGTGGCTTAGATGAGGCTTTAATAAAATATTTAGAGAAAATTGGTACTGTACCACCTAAAGTTGAAGGTAGAATAACATCAGTAATAGAAAAATTAATTGGGGAAAATAGATATCATACTGCAACTAAAATAAGCTTAAGTGGATTTGAAAAGGCAGACAATGTTGTATTAGTAAATTCAAATGCTATGTCAGATGCACTTAGCGCAACACCATTTGCAAAACTTAAGGATGCTCCAGTATTATTAACAGAAAGTTCTAAGTTAAGCAACGAAACTAAAGCTGAAATACAAAGATTAGGTGCTAAAAATGTATACATAGTAGGTGGAGATAGCGTTGTTAATGAAAATGTTGTTAATGAACTTAAAACTATGAATTTAACTACTGAAAGAATAAGTGGAAAAGATAGATATGAAACTTCATTAAAAATAGCTAAAAAACTAGGTGATGTAAGTGAAGTAGTAGTAGTAAATGGGGTAAGAGGACTTAGTGATGCAGTAAGTATAGCACCAGTTGCAGCAAATAAAAATATGCTTATATTATTAGCGTCTGATACTAATGGAACTAAAGTATTTGATGAATTTATAAAGGATGAACAAATAACAAAATCTTATGTAATAGGAAAAGAAGGATCTATATCAGAAGATATAGCAAAAACACTTCCAAATCCACAAAGAATAGGTGGAATAGACAGAGATGAAACTAATGCTATGATAATAGATAACTTCTATAAAGATATAGAAATAAAAAATTTATTTGTAGCCAAAAATGGAATGAATAGAGAACAAGATTTAGTAGATGCACTAGCATTAGGGGTTGTTGCATCTAAAGAAAATGCTCCTATATTAATAGGTAGTGATAAATTAAATGATAAACAAAAAGAAGTTTTAGGAAATAAAACTATAAAATCTCTAACTCAGGTTGGAGGAAATGGAAATGAAGGTATAGTTAAAGAAGTTTCTAATATGATAAAAAGATAAAAATATACTTTAAACAATTTTATACTAAAATATAAAAACACCTCCGTTTCGTTTTGAAACGAGGTGTTTTTGTAATAGGTATATTTAAACATGATTATTTATCTTCTGGAATTATAAAACTTTTCTATAAGATT
>ERZ1463036.87-NODE-87-length-20802-cov-27.524799_pt1 | contig 20802 bp, 18 predicted proteins | sample MGYA00564485_ERZ1463036 | MGnify/ENA primary metagenome ERZ1463036 (study PRJEB39244, sample SAMEA3635127) | Helicobacter pylori | study: EMG produced TPA metagenomics assembly of PRJEB11511 data set (Assembly of a 5300-year-old Helicobacter pylori... | reverse complement strand
ATTTAATAGGTGGTATAGCAAATGGTTTTGAATCATTGCTTACATGTGCAGGAGAGGGAGTAAATTTTGTATTTGGTGGTTTAGTAAATAATAATCAATTCTCATTTTTTATTAGTGTTCTTTTACCAATAATTTTTATTTCTGCTTTAATTGGTATTTTACAATACTTAAAAATACTTCCTTTTGTAGTAAGGATAATAGGTGTAGTTTTAAGTAAAATTAATGGAATGGGAAAATTAGAGTCTTATAATGCTGTAGCATCAGCTATACTTGGACAATCAGAAGTATTTATCTCAGTGAAAAAGCAACTTGGCTTATTACCTAAACATAGATTATACACTCTTTGTGCATCAGCTATGTCAACGGTATCAATGTCAATAGTTGGTTCTTATATGGTTCTTTTAGAGCCTAGATATGTTGTAACAGCGCTTGTGTTAAACTTGTTTGGTGGATTTATTATAGCATCAATTATAAATCCTTACACTGTAACAGAAGAAGAAGATATTTTAGTAGTAAATGAAGAAAATAAACAAACATTTTTTGAAGTTCTTGGAGAATATATTTTAGATGGATTTAAAGTAGCTGTTATAGTAGCTGCTATGTTAGTTGGATTTGTAGCAATAATTGCTATGATTAATATGATATTCAAATGGATTTTTGGTATTAGCTTCCAAGAAATACTTGGATATTTATTTTCTCCAATTGCATTTTTAATGGGTGTACCTTTTAATGAATCAATACAAGCTGCTAGTGTAATGGCAACTAAGTTAGTATCTAATGAATTTGTTGCAATGAACTTATTAAAAAGTGGAAGTATACATTTATCAGCAAGATCAATTGGTATTGTTTCTGTATTCTTAATATCTTTTGCAAATTTTTCATCAATTGGAATTATTTCAGGAGCAGTAAGAGGTCTTCATGAAGAACAAGGAACTGTAGTTGCACGTTTTGGATTAAAATTATTATATGGTGCAACCTTAGTAAGTATATTAACAGCAACTATTGTTGGATTAATTATATAAAATAAAACATAAAAAAATATATTTATTACATATATAAATAATAGTACATAAAAACAGCAATGATATTTTAAATATTATTGCTGTTTTATTTATAAAAGTTACTTTAAAAAAAGAAAAGTTTAAATAATAGAGTTAATAATTTTATAAAATTGAAAAGAAAAGAATTAAATAATATGGATAAGAAAAAAGAAGGTTGATATAATAGTTTATATTAACAACAAAGGAGAAAATAAATGAAATATTATTTTGCACCAATGGAAGGAATAACTGGTTATATATATAGGAACGCTTACAAAAAGTTTTTTGATAATATTGATAAATATTTTACACCTTTTATCGTTCCAAATAATAGTAGAAGTTTTAAAACTAAAGAACTTAGAGATATATTACCTGAAAATAATAAAGGTATAAATATAGTACCCCAAATACTTACTAATGATTCAGAAGGATTTATTTTTACTGCAAATAAATTAAAGCAATTAGGATATGATGAAATTAATTTAAATTTAGGGTGTCCATCAGGAACTGTTGTTGCGAAAAATAGAGGTTCAGGGTTTTTAGCAAAAAGAGATGAATTAGATAAATTTTTAGAGGAAATATTTAAAATAGATGATATGAAAATTTCTATAAAAACTAGAATAGGAAAAGATACTCCAGATGAATTTTATAAACTTATAGAAATTTATAATAAATATCCTATGGAGGAATTAATTATTCATCCTAGAACACAAAAAGATTTTTATGGGAACAAGCCTAATTTAGAAGTATTTAGAGATGCTTTGAAATTAAGTAAAAATGATATATGTTATAATGGAGACATTTTTACAAAAGAAGATAATGATAAATTAATTAGAGAATTTAATCAAGTTAATAAATTTATGTTAGGAAGAGGAATACTTGCTAATCCAGGATTGATGAATGAAATTAAAAATAACGCATTTATAGATAAAAAAATATTAAAGAATTTTCATGATGAAGTTTTTAATGAATATAGGGAATTATTTAATGAAGATAGAAATGCTATATTTAGAATGAAGGAATTATGGGGATATATGGTTCATATATTTTCAGATAATAAAAAGTACGCTAAAAAAATAAAAAAAGCACAAAAGTTAGATGCTTATAATGATGCTGTTTTAAGTTTATTTGAGGAACAAGAAATTATAAAAGGAGCTGGATTATTTACTAATCAAGGTTAAAAATAATTTTAATTAAAGCATTACTAAAGCTCACGGTTAAATGTGAGCTTATTTTTATAAATTCACTTAAGTATTATATTATAAGTAAGATATAGTTTTATTTAAGTAGAGAAAAATGGAGTTAAGTTATATGAATAAATCAAATAATATATTTAAAATTTCAAATTATAATAAATTTAAGTGTGTAGCTGATAAATGTAAATTTACATGTTGTGAAGGTTGGGATATAAGTATAGATAATGTTACTTATAATGAATGGAAAAATGTAAAAGGTGATTCAACGTATATTTTAAAAAATGTAAAGAAAATTGATAATAAAAATACTTATTTAATAAAAAAATCTACTTATGAAGCATGTCCTTTTTTAGATAAAAAGGGGTTATGTTATATAGTAAAAAATTATGGGGAAGAATATTTATCTTCAACATGTCATATGTTTCCTAGAATAGAGAATGTTTTTGATGATAGAAAAGAACTTTCATTATCTTGTTCTTGTCCTGAAGTAGTAGAAATAATAAGTGATATGAGAGGGAAAATAGATTTATATTCAGATAATGGTATTCAAATTGAAAATAATTTATTAGAATTTAAAATTAGAGAAACTTTAATTAATATTATAAAACAAGAAGATTTTAGTATAGAATATAAGCTAATTATATGTTTTGAAATGTTATCATCTATTTTAGAAGTTTCAAATTTAGATAATATTATATTGGAAGAAATAGAAAAATATAAAGATAAAGACTATATACAAAATATTTTTTATACATATAAAAATATTCATTTAAATATAGATGAGTCAATTGAAGAAATTAATTATTTATTTTTAGATATTATACAAAATTATAAAGAAGTACCTATGTTTAATAAATTTTTACAACATATTTCATACTTTTCAGAAGAAGCTACAGTTAATGTACTTGCATCAAAATGGAGAGAATTTAAGATTTTATTTGATAAATATAATAAATTAATTGAAAATTGTATATTATCTAAAATTATTAGTAATTGTGCAAAAGATAATGTTGAAGATACGGCAATATCTTTTCAAATGATTATTCTTAATTATTTATTTATAAGATATGCTGTATTTTTAAAATATTGTATTGATAACAAAGAGAAAATATATATTGAAGATGTAAAAGATTATATAGTTGTTTTTTCAAGAATTATTGAAAATAATGAAGAAGCAGTTAAAGAGTTTTTATCTGATGGATTTGGTGATGTTATTTTAGAAGTAGGATATCTATGTTTTATCTCTTTATTTTAATAAAATTTGTAAAAATAAAATAGATTATAAATTTAAAAAATAAATTAAGTTCATTCTTATGTAAATTAATAAATTAAGTTTTAAAATAATAATATATAGAAAGAAATAATTTTTAAGGAGTAATAATGGAGGTTATATATATTATTGGTATTATACTTTGTTTTGTATGTTATACAATAATATCAGTAACATACATTAGACTTGCAATTATTTTAGAAATGCCAATACTTTTGATATTATTTGCATTAGTAGTTTTTGCATTTGTTAGGAATTTAATTAAAATATTAAAAGGAAAAAAGGAGAGTAAATATTTTAAGACAAAAGTAACTTTGGCAGGATTTATTGGAATAATATTATGTATAGTTATTCTTAATATATTATCTAATTATATTTAGTTTAAATGTTAAATAAAAGGGTCTGTTAAAACAGTCCCTTTATAATTTTTATTTAGTTTAAATTATATAAATAGTATTAAAAATAGTTCTATAAAATAAATGAATTATATTTTTAGATAGTTTTTATTATAATATTTCTAATACTTCAACTGTATAATTTTCTCCAGGAGCATTAACTTCAACTATGTCTCCTGCTTTTTTACCTGATAATGCTTTACCTAAGTCAGATTCAATACTTATAAGCATATTCTCAGGGTCTAAATCCATTGTTGTTACAAGTGTTATTGTAACTTCATCACCATCTTCAACAAATTTAATTTTAGCTTTACTATTAATTCCAAGAGTTGACTTATCAATTTCGTCTTCATCTATTAAAGTAGCAGTTGAAATCATAGTCATTAAATATTGAATTCTATTATCGTTTTCTCTATAGTTTGCACAAGCCTCTTTATATTCAGCATTTTCTGATCTGTCACCATGGGCAGCTGCAATTAATTTTTCTTTAGCAATTTCAGCTCTTTTTACAGTCATTCTATATTCTAATTCATCTCTTAATTTTTTTATATTTTCCGCTGTTAGTTTATTATTCATAAAGTTTTAACCCTCCCAAATAATTTCTGTCAATAATAATAGTATATATAAGAAAATAAAAGAAGACAAATAAACTTCATATATCATATTAAAAACTTTTTTAAATTAATAAATAATTTATGTTATTTAGAATATATTTTAATGAATAATATTTAAATTAAGCAATTTTTAGGAGATAAATATGTCAAAAGTAATTAGTTTCATTAATCTTAAAGGAGGAGTTGGAAAAACAACATTATTAGTAGCAACAGCAGAAGTTTTAGCAGCACAGTATAAGAAAAAAGTTTTAGTTATAGATTTAGATCCACAAACAAATGCAACTGTACTACTTATTAGTCAAGATAAATGGAGTAAGGCTAATGAAAATAATAAAACAATACATCAATTATTTTTAGATAATATTGAAAATACTAAAGCATTTGATATTAATGAATCAATAATAAAAAATGTAAGTAATATAGGTGGAGGAATAGAAAATTTAGATATATTACCATCTAGTATAGATTTAATTGATATTTGTGATGATGTTTCGTGGTTAAATAAAGAAAAAAATTCGATTTCAATACTAAAAAATGAACTTAAAAATTTAAAGAAAGAATATGATTATATATTAGTAGATTGTCCTCCAAATTTAGGGGCAATAACTATGTGTGGAATATATCTTAGTCAGTATTATATTATTCCTGTAATTGCTGATAGATTATCAACATATGGTTTAAGTCAAGTAATAAAAAAGATTAATAAAAAGTCTAGAGAAATTAAGAGGATAGATAAAGATTATTCTATAGAAGGTCTTGGAGTTATAATAAACAGGTTTAGAAATAATAAACCTTATACAACTATAAAAGAAGCGTTAAGTATACAAAGTAATAATGGTGATATACCAAAGTTATTTAATACAGTTATAGGAAATAGGTCAATTATATCAAATTTATCTAATTTTGATGAAAGTAAAAATACAATAAAGGGTAAATATGAGCGTGAATTTAATACAATAAATAGTTTTGTTAAGGAAATAATGGAAAGGTGTTAAAATATGAGTAGAAAAGGTATATTAGATGAGATAAAAGAAAGATTATTGAATGGAGAAAAAAGAGAAGATTTAAATAATGAATATAATAAGTCTACAGTTTCAAGGGTATATAATAAATTAGAAAAAGAAGGTTTATTAAAAATAGGAGAAGAAGAAGGTATTTATAATAATAAAGAAGAGGATATTTTAAATCTACTTAAAGAAGCTTTAAATTTAATTAATGATGGAGAAGAATATAAAATAGATATATCTATAAGTAAAAAAAATATGAAGAATTTAAAAAAAATAACAGATGAAAATGAGATGATAAATCCATTTGTTTTATACAATAATTCTAGTAAAGAATTAATGGAAAAAGAACTTAAATCTAAAAGCAAAGATTCAATGATATGTATAATAAAAAAATATTTTAAATACAATAATAAAATGCTAAAAAAATCTAAAGATGAATTAGCAAAATATATTTGTTTAGAAGTTGAAAAAGTATTAAATATAGGAAAGTGTTTTAAATAATATATTTAAAGCTGATACTAAAAAAACAGACAAGTTTAAGTTGTCTGTTTTTATTTTAAAATTAAAATTACATTTTAGCAAAGCTTTATAAAAAATAGGTTAATATGGTAAAATTGTAATTGGTATATTGTAGGTAATTATTTAGGGGGATAAAAATGAGAAATTATAAGAGCTACATAAATGATTTACAAAAGTATAAAGATATTGACTTAATAAATACAAGTGGAATAATAAAAATAAATATTGGACAAGAAGATTCATATATAACTTATGGTAATTCTATAGCAAAGGCTTTTATAACTACATTAGTACAATTAGAGCATAATAATGGAATGAATAGAAAATTAAAAAAATTATATAATGATATAGGCGATTCAGGAGTTAGTGTAGATATATTAGAAATATTAGAATCTGATAAACTTAAAGAAAAGTCTAAAGAATATATAGAAAAGTTTGATCCAACTCTTAATTATCAAAGAACTAAAGAGGGATTTACAGAAGAACATAAAAAAAAGTTATCAAAATGTAAAAAAGGAGAAAAAAATAATAGAGCAAAACTTACTGAAAAGGAGGCTATAAAAATAAAAGTTTTAGCAACTCAAGGGAAAATGACATCAATAGAAATAGCAGAACATTTTAATATTAGTCCAGAACAAGTTAGAAAAATAAAATTAGGACTAGCGTGGAGTCATATAAAAATAAAATAATATAGTAGAAGATAATTTTAGAAATATAAATTATCTTCTTTTTAATGTAATCAAACATAGCAAACATTTATTTAAAAGAAAGATAAATAAAATTTTACTTATATTCATAATAATAAATGTAATATTAAACTAAGGATGTGTTTTTAGTGAATGAATTAATAGAAGAATTAGTTAATGATATAGAAGATAAAATAATAAGTTATAGAAGGGATTTTCATAAGTTTCCTGAGATTGCATGGATGGAATTTAGAACAGCTTCTTTAATAGGTAAAGCCTTAATAGATATGGGATATGATGTTTATATAGGAAAAGAACTTATAAATGATAGGTATAGAATGAATATTCCTAATTTAGAATCTTTAGATGAAGGTTATAATAGGGCCATAAAACAAGGTGCATATAAAGAGCTTTCCAAAAGGATGAAAGGAGGGTATACAGCAGTAGTAGGAGTTTTAGAAAATGGAGAAGGCCCTACAATAGCCTTAAGATTTGATATCGATGCAGTTAAAGTAGGTGAAAGTAATGATGATTCTCATATACCTTTTAAGTATAGTTTTTCATCTGTAAATAATGGAGTAATGCATGCATGTGGACATGATGGGCACATTGCTATTGGATTAGGAGTTGCAGAAGTTATTTCAAAGCTTAAAGATAAATTTAAAGGAAAAATAAAACTTATATTTCAACCAGCAGAAGAAGGGGTTAGTGGAGCACTTGCTGTATCAAAATCAAAGGTTTTAGATGATGTAGATTATTTAATTGGTGGTCATATTGGAATAAAAGCAAGAAAATCTAAAGAAATAATATGTGGGACAGATGGTTTTTTAGCGACTACTAAAATTAATGCAGAATTTAAAGGAAAGGCTTCACATGCTAGTGTAGCTCCAGAAAAGGGACATAATGCATTACTTTCAGCTTCAACAGCAGTTTTAAATTTAGATGCAATACCAAGAAATAGTGAAGGAACTACTAGAATAAATGTTGGAAAATTAGTTGCTGGAAGTGGAAGAAATGTAATACCAGGACGAGCGTTTATGGAAATAGAAACTAGAGGTGAAACAACTGATCTAAATGAATATATGCAAGAATATGCAGAAAGAATTTTAAAATCTTCAGCAGATATGCATGATACACATGTTGATATTAAATGTGTAGGGAAATCAATAAGTGGAGAAAGTGATTATGAATTAATAAAAATAATTGAAAATATAGCAAAGGAAATAAATTATTATGAAAGTATAATTGAAAAAGAAGATTTTGGGGCTAGCGAAGATATATGTTATATGATGAAAAAAGTTCAAGAAAATGGAGGAAAAGCATCATATATTATGTTTGGCAGTGAACTTAGAGGAGAACATCATTCAGAAAAATTTGATTTTAATGAATTAGATATGATAAATGCAGTTAAAGTTTATTGTGGAATTATAATAAAGATACTTTCTGAAAAATGTTAGTAATTTATTTAATTAGAAGTATTATTGAGAAGAATATATTTAATCTTAAATAAGGTTGTTTTACTAAAAAAAGCATATATGATACAGTATAATAAATGGGATTAAAAAGTAATAAAGGACTTATTATATAATAAAAGCAAATAATGGATGTAGGTGAATTATGAATATTAAGAGAGAGGAAGTTCATTTAGCATTACAAGAAAGCTTCAAAAAATTAATATTAACACACAACTTTGAAAAAATAACAGTAAAAATGATTACTGATGGGGCGTCTCTTATTAGACCAACCTTTTATAATCATTACTCAGACAAATATGAGTTATTAGAAGAGATTTGTCATAATGATATATTTAGTGGAATTGAAATGCTTATTGAAAATAATATGCCAAGAGAAGCAATTTCTTATATGTTTACAAGAATTGAGAATAATAAAGAATTTTATTTTCAAGCTGTAAAAGTAACCGGACAAAATTCCTTTGAAGAAATTATGATTAAATATTCAACAAAAGTATTTTTGAAGTTGTTTAAAAAATATAAAAAAAATTATAGCAATTTAAATGAAATATTTAATCCAAGTTATGTAGCAGAATATTATACTAGAGGTTTAACATATTTAATAAATAAATGGATTGAAAATGGAATGAGTATACCAGCAAAAGAATTAGCAGAAAAATATGAAATTATATTAACTCAACCATTAGATAATATAATAGAAAATTTTATATAATCATATAAAATTTATACAATTTATATAATTTGTAAAAAGACAGCTACAAAGCTGTCTTTTTGTATATATTTATAAGCATAAAAGTAAGATTGTACATTTAAAATGTTAAATAATTAGGTAAAATTGAATTATAAATTTATAAAATAAGGATAGTTTTTACTTTTTTAAAAAGGGGGAAAAGGTCTATGTTAAGTCCAAAATACAAAGCAGAACAATTAGTAATAAAGCAACTACTTAATTATTTAAGAAAAAATCCAGAAAAAAATATAGGTAATATTGTTTCCTTAGTAAGAAAGTTTGATAATAAAGGTCTTTATAAAGAACAGTATGATGTTATAGAAGGATTTATAAAAGAAGAAAATAATAACTGGGTTAAGCTTATGAGCAAAATAGCAACTGAAGTAAATCCACATATAGTAGAAACAGTCTTTACAAACTTTTTATTAAATGCGGCTATTAGAGGATGTGAAGAAATAGATAAAAATATAGAAAAGTATGGTTATAGTATACCTTTTACTATATTAGTAGATCCAACTACAGCTTGTAATAAAAAATGTATAGGTTGTTGGGCTGCTGATTATAATAATGCATTAAATTTAAGTTATGATCAGTTAGATAAGTTATTTACTGAAGGAAAGGAACTTGGAATTTATTTTTATATTATGACAGGTGGCGAACCCTTAGTAAGAAAAGATGATATATTAAAGTTAGCTAAAAAGCATAATGACTGTGTTTTTATGATATTTACAAATGGAACACTTATAGATCAAAAATTCTGTGATGATTTATGTAAAGTTGGAAATATAGTTCCAACAATAAGTGTTGAAGGATTTGATGATGCAACAGACGGAAGAAGAGGAAAAGGTTCATGGGATGATATTATGAGAGCTATGGATCTTATGAAATCAAATCATGTACCTTTTGGTTTCTCAACATGCTTTACTACAGCAAATTGTGATAGTGTGTTATCAGATGAGTTTATAGATTTGATGATAGATAAGGGAGCATATTTTTCATGGTATTTTACATTTATGCCAATAGGATGTAAAACAGATACATTACTAATGGCAAATCCAGACCAAAGAGAAAAGTTATATAGAACTATAAGAGCTTGGCGTAATACTAAGCCAATATTTAACATGGATTTCTGGCATGATGCAGAATATGTAGGCGGATGTATAGCAGGAGGTAGAAGGTATTGTCATATCAACGCAAATGGTGATGTTGAACCATGTGTTTTTTGTCATTATTCAAGTGCAAATATTAAAGATGTATCATTAATAGAAGCTTTAGGCCAACCTTTGTTCTTAGAATATCAAAAAAATCAACCATTTAATGAAAATCAATTTAGACCATGTCCAATATTAGATAATGCACCTAAGATTGCAGAAATGGTAAAGAATTCAGGCGCAAAATCAACAGAATTTATTAATCCAGAAGATGTTGATTCTTTATGTAAAAAGACAATAGAATATGGCAAAACTTGGGCGAAAAGAGCAGAACCTTTATGGAAAGAGAATATAGAGAATAAAAAGAAAAATAAGTAATAAATAAAAGATAGTATAAATTTTATACTATCTTTTATTTATTAAAGTGAATTTACATATATAAATTTAATTTATATAGTTTATCTTTTTAAATTTATATATAATAATTATGAATTAAAAATAGTAATGAATTTATTTTAAATTAAGGGAGATGTTTATGCTAATAAGAAAATCAGCTTATGAAGATTTGGAATTTATAATGAAAATTATAAAGTCAGCACAGAAAAGTTTAAAAATGCAAAATGTAGATCAATGGCAAAATGGGTATCCAAATGAAAAATCTATAGAAAGTGATATTTCAAATGATATAAGTTATGTTGTAATAAAAAATAATCAAATTGCAGCAACACTTGCTATTTCATTTGATGGTGAAAAAACTTATGATGAAATTCATGATGGTAAATGGATTAGTAATGGAGAATTTTGTGTTATACATAGGATTGCTATAGATGAAATTTATAAGGGAAGTGGATTAGCTTCTGATATTATAAAATATGTAGAAAGTATTTCTTTAAATAGAGGAGTAAATAGTATAAAAATAGATACTCATGAGGATAATATAGCTATGCAAAAATTACTTAAGAAAAATGGCTTTAAATATTGTGGTATAATTTATTTAGAAGATAATAGTAAAAGAATAGCCTTTGAAAAATTATTTTAAATATGAAGAAATCAGTAAAACATATAAGGTTGTTTTACTGATTTTTTATAGTATCATAAGATAACTGTTTATATTTAAGTGGAGGTATACCAACATATTTTTTGAATATTTTGCTAAAATAATAATAGTCTTTATATCCAACTTTTTCAGCTATTTCGGAAATTTTTATTTCATTATTTTTGATTAATGACTTAGCTTTATCTATACGTCTTTTTGTTATATATTCAATTAAGCTTTCTCCAGTAATTTTTTTAAATGTAGAGCTTAGGTGAGATGAATTTATAAAAAATTTATTAGATAAATATTCTAAGTTTAGGTTTTCAGATGTATAATTTTTATCTATATAATTTTTAACTTTTGTTATAATTTTAGTGGAATTATTAAGTTTAATTGGCTTATTTATTGATATTATTTTATTGTAATAACTAATACAATATACTTTTATATCTTCTAGGCTTTTGCTAGAATATAATAAATTATTTATTATGTAGTCCATATCTGTTAATGATAAACTACTTTCATCTTTCAAAATTATAATATCTAAGGCTGTAAGGAAATATGATATTAATGTTTTTAGAGCATTTATATCTTTAAATTTTTCTATTTCATACATATAATATATAAACTTAGATATAAGTTTATCTTTTGAATTTGTTTTAGCTAATAATTCAAAATCTAACTTTAAATTATTAGGAAGAAATAATGATTTATATTTTATTTCTTCAAATAAAAATATGCAATTTTTATTAAAAAATATTTTGGATGGAAATACTGTTAAGCACTCAAATACTTTATCTTTTATTTTATTAGTTGAGGTACTAAAATAGCAGTAATCTACTAATTTTGTATTTATAAGGGATAAAAATAAATTTTTAATATTTTCAGAATAAGTGCAATCTAAAATTAATATTTTATTATATTTTGAAAGACCATATATTACATCATAACTTTTAAAATTATTATCTAAAAATTTATACAAGTCTATTATATAAGATGTTTTACTTAATTCTACTGAAACAACTACGTTTAAATTATCTTTAATAGTTAATGGAGAGTAATTTAAATTCAAGTCTTCACATAAAGAATCAATAATAAATTGATATTTCTTTTTTTCATTTATTTCATTTAAAGCTATTAAGTTTTTTTGTTCAGAATATATAATTGAAAAGCATTTTTCAATTGAATTATAAAGTTCATCTTTTTTTATTGGTTTTAATAAATATTCAATAATGTTGTATTGAATAGCTTGTCTTGCATATTCAAATTTTTCAAAGCCAGTTAAAAATATAATTTTAGTTTCATAGTATTCTTCTCTTAAAATTTTTACAAATTCAATTCCATTAATTAATGGCATTTGAATATCTACTATTGCAATATCTACATTATTGCTTTTAATTATTTCTAAAGCATCTAACCCGTTTGATGCTTCATAAATATTATCAAATTTAAATATACTATCCTTTAAGTATTTATTTATTTTAGCTCGTATTAAATATTCATCATCAACTAAAAGTATATTTATCATAAAAAGGTCTCCTTTCTATTTTTTATAAATTGCAGGAATAGTTATAATTATAGTAGTTCCTATGTTCTTTTTACTTATAATATTAAAGGTACAATTTTTATCATAAAATAAATTTAATCTTTCTATAGTATTTTTAACAGCAAATCCACCTTTTGAAGAGGAGACTATTTTACCTTCAATAACTCTTTTTAACTCACTTTCTGTCATTCCAATTCCAGTATCTTTTATAATTATTTTAATATTGTTCTTAAATTTTTCTATATTAATATTTATAGACCCTTTTGTTTTACTATTTTTAATTCCGTGATATATAGAGTTTTCAACTAGGGGCTGTAAAAGTAATTTAAGACAAGTAAAATTTTCAATAGATTTATCATAGTTTATTTTGTAATCAAAAATATCATAATATCTGTACTTCATAATTTTTAAGTAATTTTCAGTTAAAGATATTTCTTCTTTAATTGTAATGAATGTATTGCCTTTATTTAATATACTTCTATAAAATGTTGAAAGATTTTCTAGCATATTAACAGCTTCATCATTCTTTTCTAGCTCTATAAGAGCAGATATATTTTCAAGTGAATTATATAAAAAGTGGGGTTTTATTTGAAGTTGTATTAATTCAAATTCAAATTCCTTTTTCTTATTTTGTTCGTATTTGATTTTATCTAAAAGATTTTTAATATATACAATTAGATGATTAAATTTTTTAGATAAAATCCCAATTTCGTCTGATGATGTAATTTTTATTTCAGTAGACCAATTACCTTTCTCTACTTCAGCAATAGCATAATATAAGTTATGAATAGGTTTTATTATTGATTTTGAAATTAATTTTGATAGTATATAAGAACATAGAAGTCCTATAAATATTAAAATTATTAATGAAATTATAAGAGATTCTTTTTCATGGATTATATCTTCTAAATATATATCAGCAACTACATTCCAATTAAGTTTATTATTATATAACATAAGAGTTAATTTATCTTTCGATTTATCTTCAATAATTAAAAATGGATTATCCTTATTAGCAAATTTAATGTTAGGTATTTTTTTATATATATTATTTGTAATGTCTTCACTATTAGAAGAGGAAGTTATAAATCCATCATCATTTATTAAAAAGAAATTTATATAATTACTTTTGCCTTTATTGTTTGTATAATTTTCTGAAAGAAAGGTTTCTTTAATGAAAAGCTCTAAATATCCAATTAGTTTTCCTGTATTCATATCAAAAATTTGTCTTGATATATATAGATTTGGCTTTCCTTGTATATCTAATATTCCTCCATACCATTTATTAAAATCAATAGTTATATGATTTGAATGTATTAGACTTATGAATTTGCTATTTGATTGCATTTTAAATCCATTTGTAGAATGAAGGATAGCACCACAAATAACAGAATCTTTATACATAATTTTATCTATTTCTCTTTGTAATTTTAAGATTTCTTCTTTAGTAGGATATATATTATTTAATGAGCATTTTTTCAGTATAGTTTGTACATCATTATCAACCATAAGATTTGTTGAGTTAGATTCAGCAAAATTTAAAGTTATTTCTGTTTGATTTGAAATTAATTCTAAAGTAGTTTTTTCTCTAGAAATTGAAGTATTTTTTAGTGTCCTGTATGTAAAAAAATAAGAAGTAAAAATAATTAAAAATATAATTGAAATAGAAACAAAGAAAGAAAAGTAAAATACTTTATCTTTAATAGATTTAAACTTAATATTATTTAATTTATTTATAATCTTTTCTTTAATTTTATACTGATTCATAAAACCTCCTTAAAATTTTACAAAATATGTAAACTCTAAAAATAATACAACTAAATGAAAAATAATACATTTAAACCTATTATTGTAAATGTTATCATAAAATTAACCAAAATAAAAGTGTGGGGGGATATTTTATGAGGAAAAAGATTATTGCTTGCATATTAGCTGCAATGACTATGACATCATTAGTTGCATGCGGAAGTAAACAGACTACTGCAGAAGGTGGAGGAGATACAGTAACTATAAAAATGTTATCAAGGTATAGTAGTGATCAAGGTCCTGATGACATAATGATTAACAAAAGAATTGAAAAATTTATGGAAGAAAATACCAATATAAAGGTTGAGCATGAAGCTATAGGTGATGAAGCAACTTATAATAATATGTTTAAAACATCTATTGCAACAGGAGATGCACCGGATTTATTTGTAAATTATGGTGGAACACAATTTCAAGAATATGTTGAAAATGGATTATTTTTAGATTTAAGCACTGTTGCAAGTGAGGATAAGAAATGGGCTGATAAATATATACCAACAATGTTAGAAGCATGGAAATTTGAAGGTGTTGATGGATTTTATGGTGTTCCAGTTTCATGTTTTGCAACAGGAATTTATTATAATAAAGAATTATTTGAAAAGAATGGTTTAAAACCACCTAAAACAATTGAAGAATTTGAAAAGGTTTGTGATTCATTTTTATCAAAGGGCATAACACCATTTGTTTTAGGTGATAAAGACAATTTCAGAGGTGCACATCTTTTAGCAAACTTATCATTAAAGAGAGCAGATTTTAAATATACAAAAGATGTTATTGATGGAAAAGTTAAATGGAATGATCCTGTTATGAAAGAAATGTTTGAATTAATGCAAAAGTGGCAAAAGAAGGGTTATTTAGGAGAAAATGTAACAACTATGGATTCAAGTGCAGAACAATCATTATTTTTAAATGGTGACACACCAATGCATTTAAATGGATCATGGTTTATGAATCAAATAAATGATTCAGATATTCCAGATAAAATAGGGTTTATTCCTTTCCCATATTTTGAGAAGCACCCAGAATATAAAAATAATTGGCATTCAGGTACTTCAGAAGGTATAAGCTTAGCAGCAAATAATGGAGAAGAAAAATTAGAAGCATCAATAAAATTATTAAAATATTTAACTGATGAACAAGCATACAATGAATCTCAAAAATTATCTAAGGGTGGAATATTCCCAGTAACAACAATGGAAAAAATTGATGATATTACACCAATTGCTAAATCCTTTAATGAAGTTTTTGTAGATGTTAAAGATACAAAACTTGAGCCAGGAGATTATGCAAAAAATCCACAATTAAGAGAAGAAATAAGAGATGCAATTCAAGGTATGTTTGCTGGTACAAGTGTTGATGACACTTTAAGTAGAATACAAAAAATAACTGATATGAAGAAATAATCTATATTAATTAGGTAAAAATATTATGGGTCGTATATATTGCGACCCATTTTACCGAATAAAGAATATTAATAAGTTTAGGAGGTAAAGGATGGGAAGGTTAGAAAATAACACAATGACAAAAGAAAATGCTAAAGAAAAATTTAATTTACAACCTAAAGAAGGTAATTATAAAATTGTTGAACATAAAAAAAATAACAAAATGAAGAAATCAAAGTTTAAAAAGAGTTTGAAGGATAATTCTGCATGTATATTATTTATACTTCCTGCAATTTGTCTATATACTTTCTTTTATATATCACCTGTTATTAAGTCATTATATTTATCATTTGTAAAGTGGAACGGTATTCCAGCAGTTCCTAAAAAGTTCGTTGGGTTAGATAACTTTTTTAATATATTTAAAGATCCAGCTTTTTATAATGCTTTAAAAAATGTAGGTATTTTTATAGCTGTTAGTTTTCTTGTAATAATGCCTTTTGCGTATCTGTTAGCTCTTTTAGTTAGTAGCAGATATATTAAAGGAAAAAGATTTTTCAAAACAGTATATTTTTTACCTTCAATTTTACCAACAGCAGCAACAGGTTTAATGTGGACATTAATACTTTATAAATCAGGAGGAGCTTTAAATACATTATTAATAAACTTAGGAATGAATAATGCAGCACAAGATTGGCTTGGAAATCCTAAATTTGCTATTTTTACAGTGGCATTAGTAAATGCTTGGGTATTTATTGGATATAACATGTTAATATTTGTAGCTGGACTTACTAATATACCAGATGAGTTAATTGAGGCTGCAAAAATTGATGGAGCTAATGGATTTAAAGAACAAATACACATAGTGTTACCTCTTATGAAGGAAAGTTTCAAAATATTCTCTGTATTAGCTATAGTAGGGTCATTTAAGGTGTTTGATATTATTTATATTATGACTGGAGGAGGCCCGGGAGGTGCTACAGATGTACCAGTAACTTTATTATATGATCAAGCATTTAAATATAATAATTTTGGATATGGTAGTTCAATAGGTATGTTAATATTAGTGGCTGCAATTATATGTACATTGATATTAAATGGAGTATTTAAGTCAAAAGATGATTAGAATAGGAGGGATTATATGTTAAACAATAAAGAAAATAAATTAATGAAATATGGTATGTATATTTGTGCAATATTATGGGCTGTATTTAGTATTGCTCCATTAATATTTACACTTATGTCATCTTTTAAAAGTACAAATAAAATATACGGTGATGCTTTTGCACTTCCAGAAAATTTAGATTTTACTAATTATCAAACTGCAATAAATAAAGCAGATATTGCAAAGGCTGTGTTTAATTCATTTTTATTAGCTATTTCAACAACTATATTAGTAGTAATTTTAGCTACTTTAGTTGCTTATGTAATAACAAGAACAAAGTTTAAGCTTAGAAATTTAGTATTAATTTATTTTGTAATGGGATTAACTATTCCAATGCATACAACAATAATTCCAATTGCAGATATTATAAATAGATATGGATTTAAAAATCAATTTATACCACTTATATTTTTATATGCAACATTCCAATTACCTTTTGCGATATTTATGATGTCAGGTTATATGAAAGGAATAAGTAAGGAAATAGATGAAGCAGCAATTATTGATGGATGTGGACGTTTAAGATTATTATTTGGAATATTACTTCCTTTAAGTAAACCTGCAGCAGCAACAATTTCTATATTCTCATTTTTAGGAGTATATAATGAATTTATTTTTGGTCTTATGTTCTTAACTGATAAAGCAAAGTATACAATTTCAGTAGCTCTTATGAGTTTAAATGGAAGATATTCATCTGATAAGGGAGCAATATTTGCAGCTATATGTATGTTTATAATTCCAATAATAATAATTTATATAGCATGTCAAAAGCATGTTGAAAAAGGAATTACAGCAGGAGCAGTTAAGGGATAAAAGAATAATTATTTTAAAATTGGGGGAGAAGAATTTATGAGTTATAAAACAAGAAGTAGACAAGTTCATTTAGATTTTCATACAAGTCCATTAATTGAAGGAATAGGTAAAGATTTTAATAAAGAAGAGTTTGGGGAAGTTTTAGAAAAAGCTAGAGTTAATTCAATAACATGCTTTGCAAGATGTCATCATGGTTATTTGTATTATGATTCAAAAATAAATAAAGAGAGAATTCATCCTAATTTAGTAAACAAAAACTTATTAAAGGAGCAAATAGAAGCTTGTCATGAAAGAAACATAAAGGCGCCAATATATTTACCAGTTCAATGGGATAAGTTTACTTATGATGAACATCCAGAGTGGGCTTCAAAAGATTTAGACGGCAATATAATTAAAGGTGAAGGTGGAAAACCAGGATTTTATGAATTTTTATGTGTTAATACACCTTACAGAGATTTTCTTAAAAATCATGTGAGAGAAATATTAGAAATGTTTCCAGAGGCAGATGGATTATTCTTTGATATAGTTATGGTTGTTCCTTGTGCTTGTGAAAATTGTAAAAAGAGTATGGAAGAACTTGGAATAGATTATACAATAAAAGGTGAAAGATTAAAATTCTCAGAAAAAATGTTAAATGAATTTAAACATGAAATGACTGAGTTTGTAAAAGAAATAAATGAAAATGTAACTATATTTTATAATGGTTCTCATATAAGTCCAGCACTTAAGGATTCAATGGATTCTTATAGTCATATTGAAATTGAGTCATTACCAAGTGGTGGATGGGGATATATGCATTTCCCTATAACAGTTAGATATGCTAGAAATTTAGGTAAAGATTGTTTAGGAATGACAGGTAAATTCCATACTTATTGGGGAGATTTTCATTCATTTAAAAATTTAGCAGCACTTCAATATGAATGTTTTAATATGTTAGCTCAAAATACAAAATGTTCAATTGGAGATCAATTAGACCCAAGTGGAAAAATTTCAAAAGAAGTTTATGATTTAATTGGAAAAGTTTATAGTGAAGTAGAACAAAAAGAACCATGGTGTGAAGAGGCTAAGCAAGTTTGCGAAATTGCTGTATTTACTCCAGAAGAGTTTATAGATTATAATGCAGTTAGTCCATTTGGGCTAAAACCTGCAATAACTGGCGCAACTAGAATGTTACAAGAAGCATCTCTTCAATTTGATATTATTGATAGTAAAATGGATTTTAATAAGTACAAATTATTAGTTTTACCAGAAAGAACTATAGTAAATGATGAATTTAAAGAAAAATTAGAATCATTTGTAAGAAATGGTGGTAAAGTAATAGCCGTTAATGAAGGTGGATTAAATGAAGAAGGAAATAAGTTTAATCTTCCATTTTTAAAAGTTAATTATGAATCACAAGGAGAATTTGCACCAACATTTATAGTTCCTGAAGGAAATTTATCTAAAGATTTATATAATACAGAGTATGTTATGTATGAAGAATCATTAAATGTTTCTGCACAAGATGGTGCTGAAGTTTTATCATATTCAATAGAGCCATATTTTAATAGAACACCAGAACATTTCTGTTCGCATCAACATGCACCAAGTAGTGGAAAAGTTTATGGTCCAGCTATAATTAAAGGAGATAACTCAATTTATTTTGCTCATAAAATCTTCTCACAATATCAAAGTTATGGTTCAGTATGGTGTAAAAAGTTATTTATAAATGCTATTGATATGCTACTTGATAATAGATTAGTTAAACATGACGGGCCAAGTACAATAATAAGTACTTTAAATGAGCAAGAAAAAGAAAGTAGATATATACTTCATCTCCTTCATTATGTTCCAGAAAGAAGATGTCAAAGAATTGATGTTATAGAGGATATAATTCCTATATATAATTTAAATTTAAATATGGTATTAGATAAAAATATTAAGTCAGTTAAATTAGTTCCACAAAATGAAAATGTAGATTTTAATATTATAGATGGAAAATTAGAATTTACTGTTAATAAAATAAATGGACATCAAATGGTGGAAATAAGTTATTAAGAAATGGGGAAACATTTATGAAAAAAATAGTTTCTATAGATATTGGAGGAACTTTTATTAAATATGGATTAGTTGACCATTTAGGAAATATTATAGATAGCGGAAAAAAGCCAACTAATAAAAGTTGTATAGAAGGTTTTGTAAATGAGTTATGTGAAATAATAGATTCATATAAAAGCAATAAAGATATTTTTGGTGTATCTATTAGCATGCCTGGTTTTATAAATAATAAAGAAGGTATTCCATTAGCTTGTAGTGCATTAAGATTTATAGAAAATTATAGATTAAAAGATGTTTTAGAATGGAAAAGTGGTTTTACTGTAAAGGTAGAAAATGATGCAAACTGTGTTGCTTTAGCGGAAAAATTTAATGGAAATGCATCAGAATGTGAAGATTTTATATGTATAACTATAGGTACTGGAATAGGTGGAGGAATTTATTTAAATGATAATTTGATTAGAGGTAAGCAGTTTAAGGGCGGTGAGTTTTGTTATATGATAACAAAAGATAAGAAAAATTATCAAAGATTAAATGAAAATTCATCTATGACAGCACTGATTAATATGTATAAGGAATACAAAAATATAGATAGCAAAGAAAAGATACTTGGAGATAAGATATTTGAGGAAGCTGAGTATGATGAAAATATAAAAGCTATTATTAAAGAGTGGTATGGAAATATTGCAAGAATGATATATAATGTTTCTTCAATATTAAATCCTGAAAAAATTTTAATAGGTGGAGGGGTAAGTGCTAGAGAAGACTTAATAGATGAGTTAAATAAAGCACTTAATGAAATACCATGGTGGCACTTTGTTGAATGTAAAATAGAAAAGTGTAAGCATGAAAATGATGCAGGTTTAATTGGCGCTGCTTATAATTTCTTTAACCTTTAAATAATAAAGATAGAAAGTATAATTAATTGTACTTTCTATTTTTT
>ERZ1463036.86-NODE-86-length-20998-cov-33.894237_pt1 | contig 20998 bp, 19 predicted proteins | sample MGYA00564485_ERZ1463036 | MGnify/ENA primary metagenome ERZ1463036 (study PRJEB39244, sample SAMEA3635127) | Helicobacter pylori | study: EMG produced TPA metagenomics assembly of PRJEB11511 data set (Assembly of a 5300-year-old Helicobacter pylori... | reverse complement strand
ACTATGAGTTCTTTGACTTAAATTTTTGCTAATCATATAATTTATATATATTAGATAATAAATAAAAATCAAAGTGATTTTGTATAATAAATAATTTTGATTTTTATTTATCTCTAGGAAAATGGAGGGATAAATATGAATAAATTCATGAGTGTATTTTTTCGTTTAGTTCCTTTAATAATGGGAGCTATATGTATAACATATGGGTTTTATGTTAAGGTGCTAGAAGAAACGACAGGTAAAGGATATATTGTTGCAAGTCATGTACTTATAGCATTAACTGCTATATGTATTGCTTTATTTACAACAGCGGCAACAATTATAAGACAATTAATAAACAAATATAATAATTTTTATAAATTTTTACTCCCTATAATAGGATATGCAGTTAGTTTATTTACTGTATTTTCAGGAGTTTATATTTGGAAAACAGCTGGAGATAATGCACCGTATTTTGTATCAGGAAATATTGTTTTTGCTATAGGCTTAATAGCTTGTTGTGTTTCAACAGTTGCAACAGCATCAACTAAGTTTGTACTTATAACAAAAAATGAAGCAACATTAAAATATGGTGAAAAACAAATAAATGCTTTTTCAGATTTTCAAGGAAAGATATTGATAGCAGTTCCGGTTATTTGCGCAATAATAGGTTTTTTAAGAGGATTTTATTTGTTATCTAAAGAGAGTATACCACCATATTTTATAGCAGCACATGTAGTTATTGGTCTATCTCTTATATGTTCATGTTTAATAGCGTTAGTTGCAAGTATAGTTAGACAAATACAAAATAAATTCACTAATGAAGAAAGATGGAAGTGGAGTATATTTGTACTCTTAATTGGAACTATAAACGTATTATGGGGAGTAATGGTATTAATAAATTGTACTAATGATGCATTTATAGCACCAGGGATAGTATTAATTGGTCTTGGACTTATTTGTTATAGCATATCAAGTAAAGTTATATTACTAGCAGCAGTATGGCGTAGAGAATTTAAGTTAGCAAACAGAATACCTATAATTCCAGTAGTAACGGCTCTTATATGTTTATTTTTATCATCTTATTTGTTTGAAGCAAGTTTATTTAATTCAGCTTATTTTGTTCCAGCACATGTTATGGTTGGACTAGGGGCAGTGTGTTTTACATTATTTTCAATAGTTTCAATACTTGAAAGTGGAACATCAAAGTAATAGATTTTAATATAAATATAAATAAATTAAAGATATCAGTTATAGGTTTTAATATTTATAACTGATATTTTTTTGTATTAAGTAGTTTATTAATAAAAATATGAATTAGTTAACAAAGTTTTAATTTAAATTAAATTATTGAATGAAAAAAAATAACAAAGTTTAACAAAAATATTGTATATTCTCAGATTAACGTGATATAATTAATTTAAATTTAAATAAAATATGAATAAGATTAATAAAAAATGAATAATATAAAGCAAAGGAAGATACTGTATGGAGATTTTATCTTTAGGAGAAAAAATTAAAAGAAAAAGAAAAAAATTAAATATGACTTTAAAAGATTTAGCTAAAGACAGAATAACACCAGGACAAATTAGTTTAGTTGAATCAGGTAGATCTAATCCATCAATGGATTTATTAGAATATTTGGCTAGTAATTTAAAAACTACAGTAGAATATTTAATGGAATCAGAAGAAAGTCAAGCCCATAAAGTGTGTACTTATTATGAGCAAATAGCAGAAGCTTATATGTTTAATAAAAAATATGACATCAGTGAAAATTACATATCAAAAGCTTTAGAATATGCAAATAATTATAATCTAGAATGCAAAAAAGGAATGCTTATAAATCTTAAAGCTAAAATATATTTAAGTAAAAATGAATTGAATTTAGCTAAACAAAATTTTTTATCTGCTAATGTTATTTTTACTAAAAATAATAATTATAGAGAAATTATAGAAACTTTTTTAAATCTTGCAAAAATAGCTTTAAAGCTTAGAACTTATTATTCAGCAAATAGTTATTTAAAACAAGCAGAAAAAGTGTTTTTAGATAATAACCTTACAGAATATTATATTTTAGGAGAAATATATTTTTATTTAGCAAAAACATATTTTGAAATGGATAATATAGGACAAGCTATGAATTATTCTATACTAGCTAAAGAGAAATTAGATATAGTAAATAATAAAGAAAAACATGCAGAAATATTATTAAAATTAGCAGAAGAGTGTAACGAAAATGGAAATTTAGAAAACGCAATAAAATATTCAAATGAAACTTTAAAGTTTTATAGAGAAATTGAAGATATATCAAATACTTCAGATTTAGAAAATGAACTTGGTAAACTTTTTTATAATTTTGAGAATATAGATGAGTCATTTAAAAGATATGAAGTATCAAAAAATATTAGAATACAAAATAATGACAATAAGGTTATAGATACACTTATAAATATGTGTAGAAATTATTTGAAAGTAAAAGATATTAAAAGGTGTACGGAAGTTTTAAATAACATTTATGAAAAATTACCAGAAAATAATATGGAAGAATTAATAGAATGTAATTTAATAAAATATAGAATACTTATTATAAACGAAGATAATATAGAAGCTGAAAAGGTTTTATTAGAAACTTACACAATTGCAGTAGAAAATGACTTATTAAAAATAGCAGGAGAGATTGCAATTATGATTAGTAAGTTTTATATAGATAATAAAAAAGAAGATGTAGCAAAATTATATTTAAATGAAGGGGTTAGAATTTTCAATAAAGTTGGAATACTAGCTAACTAAAGAAGGTGGGGAATTATGGAGATACTTTCAACAGGAGAAAAAATAAAAAGAGCAAGAATATATAGAGGTATTACACTTAAAGAATTATGCGGTAATAAAATATCTATTTCTAAAATGAGCTGTATAGAAAATGGTAAGGTTAAAGCTGATGAAGAAATTTTAAGATACGTTTCAGATGTAATAGACTTAGATTACGAATATATTGCTAAAGATGTTTATGATCAAATAATAGAGAATATAGATATTTTTGAAAAGGGAGAAACAACAAATTTATCTTTAGAAAGCGATATAAAATTAAACTTAGATTATGCAATTGGATATAAATATTATGAATTAGCATTTAAATTAATCCATAAGCTTTTCAATTATTATTTATTAAACAATAAAAAGGATGAAATATTAGATATAATTCCAAAATATTATGATTTATATAGAAGAAATAATTCTGATGAAAATAATATAATATATTTTAATGATATGGCAGAGTACTTTTACAAAATAAAAGAATATAGTGAAGCTAAAACTTATTACATTAGGGTTATTGAAACATTAGAAAAAAATAAAGGAAACCAAGAAAAGGAGATTTATTGCTATAGCATATATAGAGAAGGAATGTGTTTTTTAAAGTGCAATCAATATGATGAAGCTGAAAAATACTTAAAAAGAGCTAAAGAGCTTTCAATTAATATAAAAAATAAGGAAATAATAAGTAAAGTATATTATGCAAATAATATTATTGCAATACTAAATAATAATTTAAATTTATTAGATATTGAAAAGTCATCAGAACTTTTAGACGATATAACTAAAATTGTATCATTTAAAATTGATTATGCAGAAGCTTATTTCTTAATAAATAAAGAAGATGAAGCAATTAGACAAATTAATGAAGCAATATCACTTTTACCTCAAAATTTTACTTATGAAATAGGTGAAATATATATAGAATTTGCAAATATACTTAAAGATAATGGTAAATTAGAATTTGCAGAGGAGTTAGTTGATAAAGCTTTAAATATTGCAATTGAAATAAATGATATAATACTTATAGAAAAGGCATATTATTTAAAAGGGATACTTCTTCAAAGACAAAATAGATTTAGAGAAGCGGAGTTATATATGAATTTATCTTTAGATTCATTAGTTAAGTTTGGAACTAAAAGTGATTTATATAAAAGATATATTGATATAGCAAATATGTATCATAAAACTCAAGAAATACAAGATTCAATAAAGTATTTCACTTTAGCTATGAATATAAAAAGTAAAATATAATTTTAAAAAATACCTATAAGTTAAATTTATAGGTATTTTTTTATACTTAATTATAAATTTAATAGATAATGAAGAATTTTTAAAGAAATATAGAGAAAAATAAATTTATAGTAAATAAAAGATTTTATATAAATTTATTTTTTTAAAAGAATGGCTATTTTAAAAGGTTTAGGATTAGTTTAAGAAAAATATTTTTATTATAATTGTTAACAAAATAAAAAACTAAGAAAAATAGAGTAATATATAGAAAATAAGAGAAATTATAATTAAATACCTAAAAAATTAAAAAAAATATTCAAAAATAAAACTTTGACTTTCTTTGACTAATATAATATGATGATATCAAGATAAAATACGTAAGAGGTGAATTAAAGATGAATGTAGATAGAATGACATTAAGAGTTCAAAATGCTTTAAATGAAGCTAACTTAATAGCTGTTAAAAACAATAATCAACAAATGGATGTAATTCATCTTTTTGCTAGTTTAGTAGAACAACAAGATGGATTAATTCCAAATATATTAAATAAAATGGGAGTTCAAGTAAAAAGCTTAGAGAACGCAATAAATCAAGCAATTTCACGTCTTCCTAAAGTAACAGCATCATCTGGTGCAGAATCAAATGTTTATATAACAAAGAAAATACAAGAAGTTTTAATAAAGGCAGATGAGATTTCAAAGAAATTTGAAGATTCATATATAAGTGTTGAGCATTTAATGCTTGCAATTATGGAAATAGATAAAAATGGAGAAGTTGGACGTTTATTAGATATGTATGACATATCAGAACATAAATTTATGGAAGTATTAAAGAAAGTTCGTGGAAGTCAAAGAGTTGATACTCAAGATCCAGAAGGAACTTATGATGCTTTAGCTAAATATGGTACAAATTTAAATGAATTAGTTAAAAGCCACAAATTAGACCCTGTTATTGGAAGAGATGAAGAAATAAGAAGAACTGTTAGAATACTTTCAAGAAGAACTAAAAATAATCCAGTATTAATTGGGGAACCTGGTGTTGGTAAAACAGCAATAGTTGAAGGTTTAGCACAAAGAATAGTTAATGGAGATGTACCTGAGGGATTAAAAGATAAAATAATATTCTCATTGGATATGGGTTCACTTATAGCAGGTGCTAAATATAGAGGAGAGTTTGAAGAAAGATTAAAAGCTGTACTTAAAGAAGTTCAAAATAGTGAAGGTAGATTAATATTATTTATAGATGAAATTCATACAATTGTTGGAGCTGGTAAAACAGATGGCGCAATGGATGCGGGTAACCTTATTAAGCCATTACTTGCAAGAGGCGAATTACACTGTATTGGTGCAACAACTTTTGATGAATATAGACAATATATTGAAAAAGATAAAGCACTAGAGAGAAGGTTCCAACCTGTAATTGTAAATGAACCATCAGTAGATGATGCAATTTCAATTCTAAGAGGATTAAAAGAAAGATTTGAAATTCACCATGGAGTTAGAATACATGATTCAGCTATAGTTGCAGCTGTTAAATTATCAGATAGATATATTCAAGATAGATATTTACCAGATAAAGCAATTGACTTAATTGATGAAGCTGGAGCTATGATAAGATCAGAAGTTGATTCACTTCCAACAGAACTTGATGCTGTTAGAAGAAAAATATTCCAATTAGAAACTGAAAAAGAAGCTTTATCTAGAGAAAAAGATGAAAATTCTAAGAAGAGATTAGAAGTAATAGAAAAAGAATTAGCAGATCTTAAAGAACAAAATGACGGAATGAGTGCTAAGTATGAAAAAGAAAAAGAAAATATAGTTGATCTTAGAGAATTAAAAGAGCAATTAGATGAAGCTAAAGGTGATCTTGAAAGATATGAAAGAAATTATGATTATAATAAAGTAGCTGAAATTAGATATAGTATAATTCCAGAATTAGAAGAAAAGATTAAAGCAAAAGAAGAGGAAGTAAAAGCAAACTCAGATGGTGCTTTATTAAAAGAAGAAGTAACAGAAGAAGAGGTTGGAGAAGTTCTTTCAAAATGGACTGGAATTCCTGTTACAAAGCTTATGGAAGGTGAAAGAGAAAAACTTTTAAGATTAGATGAAGAATTACAATCAAGAGTAATAGATCAAGAGGAAGCTGTTGATTCAGTATCAAACGCTATACTTAGAGCAAGAGCTGGACTTAAAGATGAAAATAAACCAATTGGATCATTTATATTCTTAGGACCAACTGGTGTTGGTAAAACAGAACTTGCAAAAACTTTAGCAAGAACATTATTTGATAGTGAAGAAAGTATGATAAGAATTGATATGTCTGAATATATGGAAAAACAATCAGTTTCAAGATTAGTTGGACCACCTCCAGGATATGTTGGATATGAAGAAGGCGGTCAATTAACAGAAGCTGTTAGAAGACATCCATATTCAGTAGTTTTATTTGATGAAATAGAAAAAGCACATCCAGATGTATTTAATATATTCCTACAAATACTAGATGATGGTAGACTTACAGATAATAAAGGTAAAACTGTAGACTTTAAAAATACTATAATAATTATGACATCAAATATAGGTTCACATTTCTTATTAGAAGGAACAAAAAATGGTGAGATTTCAGAAGAAGCAAGAGGCCACGTAATGAATGAAATGAAATCAAGATTTAAACCAGAGTTCCTAAATAGAGTTGATGATATCATAATGTTTAGACCATTATCAGAAAATGGTATTAAGAAAATTATCGATATATTCTTAAAAGATGTTGAAAAGAGATTAACAGAAAAGAATATTAAGCTTGAAGTTACAGATGGAGCTAAAGATATATTAGCTAAAGAAGGATATGATCCAGTATATGGTGCAAGACCACTTAAGAGATATATTCAAAATACTTTAGAAAATAGATTAGCTAGAATGATAATTAAAGGAACTATTGGTTATGGTTCAATTGTAAAAATTGACGGTGAAGGCGATAATTTAACAATTAAACCTAATAATTAAAGGTATATAAACCCCTAAATAGCATAAAATAAAGACAAGATGGGTGGGTAAGATTAATATCTTTTCCTACCCGTTTTTTAAAATGTAAATTAGGAGGGATTCTAATGGAATACATAACCCCAGAAGATAATTATCTAGTAGTATTTCCTGATGGAAGAGGCGTTACCTTTAAAGATATTGAAGGTTGTAGTGCTTATATAAATAGATATTATGAAGAAAGAGTAAGGCTTCATGCAATGGAAGAAGTTTATGAAAATTATGATTTAACAAAAGAAGATGCAAGAGATAGAATATCTACAATAATTGGTGCTGAAGAAGGAGAACCTAAAATATATTATTTGGATGATGTTTTTGAAGCTATACAAAATTCAGGTGCTTTTTTAGAAGAACAACAAGAAGTAATAAGTAATCTTTTATATAGAAATTCAAAAATAAATACTACTCACTATGGTTTAGATAAAATATTAATAAATGTTAATGATATAATAGAGGGTAGATTATAAAAAAAATATGAAAAAAATGTTTTTCTTATAATTTAGTCAAACTTTAATTATAAATTTTAATTATAAAAATAAATAATTATTAATATAAATTTTAATCGGTATATTTAATATATGCTGATTTTTTTTATTAATAAAAAAGTTAAATAGATATAGGTTAAATAATTAAATTTTTTGATTTAAAACCTATTTTAATAATTACAAAGTTGTTATAAGTAAAAAGAAAATTAAAAAGTTATTATTATTAATGAGAAAAAATAAAATATTATAAGTTGTTTCGATTAAAATTTATTATATTTAAAATAATTTATAAATAAGAATAGAATTAATTGCATATTTATATATGGAAATATTTATAATGGACAAACAATTTTACGTAAAAATGTGGGGGATTGTAGTATGTTACATTACGGATTTCTATTAGATATAGCAATTATTTTATTAAGTACAAAATTTTTAGGAATATTAACTAGAAAATTTAGAATGCCACAGGTAGTTGGTGCATTACTTGCAGGGCTTATACTTGGACCAGCTATATTTAACACACTTAGGGAAACTGAATTTATTCAACAAATGGCCGAACTTGGAGTTATAGTACTTATGTTTACAGCAGGACTTGAAACAGATATTACTGAACTTAAGAAAACAGGAAAGGTTTCTTTTGTAGTTGCACTATTTGGAGTATTATTTCCACTAGGACTTGTTTTTATAGTATCAAGTATATTTTATGGAGGTAAACTTTTTAACCAAAGTTCAAATGAATTATTACAAAATATATTTATAGCAGTAATATTTACAGCAACATCTGTTAGTATAACTGTTGAAACCTTAAAAGAATTAGGGAAAATAAATACTAAAGCTGGAAGTACAATACTTGGAGCAGCTCTTATTGATGATATTTTAGGAGTAATAGGACTTACAATAATTATGAGTATATCAGATTCATCAGTTGTAATATGGAAGGTTTTCTTAAAGATTATATTATTTTTTATTTTCTCTATTTGCATAGGTTATATTTTTTATTTAATATTTCAAACACTTATAAAAAGATATCACAAAGATATGAGGAGGTTTGTAATAATCTCTTTTGTGTTTTGCTTGATTTTATCATATGCTGCAGAAGAATTTTTTGGAGTTGCAGATATTACAGGAGCTTTTATTGCAGGGCTTATAATATCTAATACTGAAAAAATAAAGTATATTAATTCAAGATTTGATACATTATCATATATGTTATTGTCTCCAATATTTTTTGCAAGTATAGGAATAAAGGTTGAGCTTTCAGGAATGTCTAATAAAATAATAGCATTTACTTTAATATTATTTATTGTAGCATTAATAAGTAAAATTATAGGATGTATGTTAGGAGCAAAACTATTTAGATATAGTAATAAAGAATCATTTCAAGTAGGAGTTGGAATGGTGTCTAGAGGAGAAGTTGCACTTATAGTTGCAAGTAAAGGTATTAGAGCAGGTATTATAAGTGAAATGATATTAGGACCAATAGTTATAGTAGTAGTTCTTACAACGGTAATTACACCTGTATTATTAAAGTTTGCATTTAAAAATTAATTAAGTAAATAAAAAGCAAGAAAATAAAATTTTATTTTCTTGCTTTTTATTTTATATTTATTATTATTCAGTTTCTGAGAATTGATCTTTACCTACTCCACATAAAGGACAAACCCAATCATCTGGAATATTTTCGAAACTAGTTCCAGGATTAACTCCATTATCTGGATCACCTACAGCTGGATCATAAATATAACCACAAACATCACATATATACTTTTTCATAAAAAACCCTCCTAAAAGATTATTGCTATTTATATGATAATTATACAACTATTTATTTATAAAATGGATTAAATTTAGATGAACAATATTAATGGTAAATATATATTTAATATATATCTATTAATATATATTTTATTAAGTTTATTTCAAAAATAAAGTATTAATAAATAGGAGAAAAAGTTAATATGAAAAAGATAAATAAAAATAATAAAAGAATTTAATAGTGATAATCATTTTCAATTATTACGATAAGATGATATTATGTGTACATAAAGTATTTTTATAGGAGGTAAATAAATGGCGAAAATGATGGGACCACGTTTTAAGATGTGCAGAAGACTTGGACTTAATGTCATAGGTCATCCAAAGGCAATGAAGCGTGCGAGCAAAGGAACAAGTAGAGCAGATAAAAAGTTATCTGACTACGGCGTAAGGTTATTAGAAAAACAGAGACTTAGAGCTTATTATGGAGTGCTTGAAAAGCAATTTGAAAGATATGTTCAAGAAGCATTTAAAGCAAAAATTCAACCTGGTGATGCTTTATTATTAAGATTAGAATCAAGACTTGATAATATAGTTTACAGAATGGGTTTTGCAAACTCAATAAGAGCAAGTAGACAAATGGTTAATCACGGTCATTTTTTAGTTAATGGAGAGAAAGTGAATATTCCATCATACAAACTAAATCCTGGAGATATAGTAACTCTTAGAGAGAAATCTCGTAAAGTAGAATTATTTGTTGATACATTTAAAGAAAATGAATTAAATACTTTCCCTTATATAGAGAAAGATATTGAAAATTTCGTTGGTACTTATGTTAGAGAACCAGAGAGAAATGAGTTACCAATAGAAGTTAATGAACAATTAATAGTGGAGTTTTATTCTAAATAGTATGAATTAGAATATAGCCTTTAAAGCCTCGTATATTAATACAGTATATTTTGCCATTATGTAAGTACCAAATCTGTGCTGGGATTTGGTACTTATTTTTATGTTTTATAATTTAATTATTTATTTTTATTATTTTTATTAATAGGTAATTTTATTGCGTTTCATATATAAAATAGATAAGTTTTTGTAAAAATTTATATTTTTAAACATAATATGCAACAAATCTAAATAATTACACTGTATAATATAATTAATAAAATTTAATATGAGAGGTGTTATTTTATGGGTATTGAAGAGATTAATCCAGCTTTAGCTAGAGGGTTTAAAAATGCTACTTATGATAATACTACAATGTCAATTAGTGGAACAATAACTAAGATATTGATATTACTTTCTATAGTAACAGGAGCATTTATTTATAGTTGGTTTTATATACCATATAGCGATAGCGTTATTATGTTAGTAGCAATAATAACATTAGCTGTAGCAATATTTACTGTTATATCACCAAAAAGTGCTCAATTTTCCTCTATAATATATGCTGCATTTGAAGGATTGTTTTTAGGAAGCATATCAAAGGTTTTTGATAATTTTTATTCGGGTATAATAATACCTGCTATATTAATTACAATTGTTGCTGTAATAGTTACATTGTTTGTATATGGTAAAAAGCCAAGTATTGCAGAGAGAACAGAAAAAAGTGTAAGAATTGCAATTACAACTATTTCAGTAACTTTACTTATGGGAGTTTTGTTAAGTTTTTTTGGTATAGTATTACCTATTTATGAAAACGGTATAATTGGGATAGTGTTTAGTCTAGTAGTTGTTTTAATAGCTACAATAAGTTTAATTCAAGATTATGAATTTATATTAAAGGGAGCAGAAGGGGGAGCTCCAAAATATATGGAGTGGTACTCAGCATTTGGGCTAATGGTAACACTTGTATGGTTATATACTGAGCTTATACGATTTTTAGGAAAAATTTTTTCAATTAATGACTAGTATATAATTAAGTAATTATTATATATAAATTACTAAAGGTAAGTTTGTGATAGAACTTACCTTTTATTTTTTACATTGTTAAGATAAAATATAAAGCTTATTAATCTAAGGTATATAAGTAAAATAATAATTAAGAAATAAATTTTATATTTTAATATATTTTTGGATAAAATTTTAATTTAAAAGTGATAAATAAGTTCATATATTTAATATGTTTAAAAGTATTATAAAGTGTAAATATTAAATGAATAAGGAGTATAAGGGAGAATTCTGTATATATTTTAATGATTAAAATTTTAAATGAAAGTTAAAATATAGTATTTATGAATGTAATAATAAATCAAATTGAATATTTATTTAAAAAAGTAATATGAGTGTTGAAAGACTAATTTTTAATAAATATAATAGTATTTAAATATCTTTGTTATCGATAAGTAAAGTATATAATTTATAGAAATAATAACCTATTAAAATTTAAAAAATATTATATATAATTTATTCAAATTTCAATAAGTGTGATAAATATCACGTTATAAAAGAAAAATGAATGTTAAAATTATAACAACTAAAAGTAGTTAGGACTTTAAAAGGAGATGTTTTTTTATGGATGTTAAACAATCAGTATGTAATTATTGCTCTACTGGATGCAATCTTAATTTTAATATAGAAAATGATAAAATAGTTAAAATAATGGGAAAAAAAGGTTACCCTGTTAATGATGGAATGGCTTGTATAAAAGGACTTAATCTAGATAAGCAACTTACTATGTATGGACAGCAAAGACTTCCTCTTCTTAGAGGTGAAGATGGAAAAATGCATGAAATATCATGGGAAGAAGCATTTGAAGTTTTTGCTAAAAAAATGACAGAGATTCAAAATAAATATGGTAAAGAAAGTGCCGCTTTTATAAGTACAGGACAGCTTCCTATGGAAGAAATGGCTATATTAGGATACGTAGGAAGAGGGCTTATGGGAATGCATGGAGATGGAAATACAAGACTTTGCATGGCTACATCAGTTGTTGCATATAAGCAAAGCTTTGGATTTGACGCACCACCATACACATTAGAAGATTTAGAACTTTCAGATACACTTATATTTATAGGGGCAAATCCAGCTGTTGCTCATCCAATATTATGGGGAAGAATAAGAAAAAATAAAGATGCTAAGAAGATTGTTATAGATCCAAGAAAATCAGAAACTGTAAAGGGATGTGATGATTGGTATCCAATAAAACCAAAAGCTGATTTAAGATTTTTATATACATTAGCTAATGTTTTAATAGAAAAAGGATATATAGATGAAGAATATATAGAAAAATATACAGAGGACTTTGAAGGCTTCAAAGAACACGTTAAAAAGTATAAATTAGATAATATTTATGAAACTACAGGAATTTCAAAGGAAAGAGTATTAGAGCTTGCAGAAACAATACATAACGGTAAAAAGGTTTCAATTTGGTGGACTATGGGAGTAAATCAAGGGTATGAAGCTGTAAGAACTGCTCAGGCTATAATAAATATTTGTGTAATGACAGGTAATATAGGAAGGGAAGGAACAGGTCCTAATTCAATTACAGGTCAATGTAATGCTATGGGGTCAAGATTATTTAGTAATACAACTTGTATTTATGGCGGAAGAGATTATGCTAATGAAAAAGATAGAGAATTTATAACAAAAGTTATGGGAATAAAAGATGAGCATATACCTAAAAAACCAACTATGGCATATCCAGAAATAATACAAGGAGCATTAGATGGAAATATAAAAGCACTTTGGATAGTTTCAACAAATCCAGCTGATTCATGGATAGATAATAAAAAATTTAAAGAAGCTGCAGAAAAAATTGATTTTTTAGTTGTTCAAGATTTATATTCAGATACTGATACAGCTAAATTATGTGATCTTTTCTTACCTGCTATACCAGGAATCAAGAAAAATGGTACATATATTAATACTGAACGTAGAATGTCAGCATTAGTTCCTATGATTTCAAGAGGTGAAGAAGAGCTTACTGATTTTGAAATTATAAGGGGAATAGGAAAAGCTTTAGGGAAAGAAGAAGAATTAAAGCTTTGGAAAACTCCAAGAGATGTATTTGAACTTCTAAAAAAATCTACTGAAGGTATGCCATGTGATATTACTGGGATAGAATATGATATGGTTAGAGAAGGAAACGGGGTACAATGGCCTTTTAAAAAGGGAGATAAGTTAGAGAAAGACCAAAGAAGACTTTTTGAAGATGGAATTTATTATAGACCTAATGGAAAAATGAAATTTATGTATGAAGATATAATGGAAAATGATGAAAAGCAAACAGAACAATTTCCTTATATTTTTAATACAGGAAGAGGGACTGTAGGACAATGGCATACTCAAACAAGAACTAGGGAAATTCCTATGGTTACAAAAATGGTTTCAGAAAAAGCTTATATCGAAATTAGTTCAGAAATAGCGAAAGAGCATGATGTTAAAGATGGAGATATAATAGAAGTTACATCATCAAATGGAGAAACTGTAAGAGTAATTGCTAAAATAAATGATGGCTTATTAAAAGATGAGATGTATGGACCTATGCATTATATAGAAATTAATATGTTAACAAAGGGAAAATATGACACATATTCAAGAGAGCCGTCATATAAATATGTAACATGTAATTTAAAGAAAATAGATTAATTAAATAATGCTCATTCTTTTAAAGAGTGGGCATTAATGTTTTAAGGAGGGTTATTTTTGATAAGTTTAGAGGAAGCTAAAAAATTAATTTTAGGAAAAGTGAAAAGTATAGGTTCGGAAGAAGTTAATATTGAAGATTCTGTAGGAAGAATTTTATATGAAGATATATATTCTCCTATAAATAACCCACCATTTCCAAGATCTCCTTTAGATGGATATGCTATCAGAAGCGAGGATACAAAAGGTGCAACGAGAGAAAATCCTATTAATTTAAAAGTAATAGATAAAATATATGCAGGGTATGTATCAGATAAAATAGTAAAACAAAATGAAGCTATAAGAATAATGACAGGGGCACCAATTCCAGAAGGAGCAGATACGATAATAAGACAAGAAGATACTGATGAAGGATTAGAATTTGTTAAGATATATACTACACTTAATGAATATGATAATTACTGTTATGAAGGTGAAGATTTTAAAGAAGGAACAGAATTATTAAAAAGAGGAAAACTTATAACTTCATCAGAGGTTATAGCTCTTGCCTCAATTGGATTTAATAAGGTTAAAGTTTATAAAAAAGCAATAGTTGGAATAATAAATACTGGTGATGAAATCCAAAATCCTGGAACAAAATTAAAAAGTGGAAAAATTTATAATAGTAATGGATACTTTTTAAAAGCAAGACTTTCAGAATTGGGTTTTGAAAGTATTTTGTATAATTTAATTTGTGATGAGGATGAGGAAATAATAAAAGCTATAAAGTACTTAGAAGATAAATGCGACATTATAATTTCAACTGGTGGAGTATCAGTTGGTGAAAAAGATAGAGTTATGATAAGTGCTGAGAAAGCGGGATATAATATATTATTTTGGAAAGTTGATATAAAGCCAGGTTCACCAATGTTTGCTGCATTTAAAGAAGATAAATTATATATAGGATTATCAGGTACTCCAGTGGCAGCAGCAACGACGTTTGAATTAACATGTAGAGATGCTTTATCAAAAATGTACAATACAGATAGTTTATGTATCAAAAAGAGAATAGGAATATTAATGGACAATTACACTAAATTATCAAATAAAAGAAGATTTTTAAGAGTTTATATTGATAATGAAAATAAAGTTTTTATAAATAATGTATATCAAACTCCAGGGCAAGTTCACACTATGATAAACAGTAATGCAATACTTGAAATTCCAAAAATGAAAGAACTAAAAAAAGGTGAGAAGGTAGAGGTATTAATTTAAATATGATAAATAAGTCTGTAATAATATTATCAGGTGGTAAAAATAGCAGAATGAACTATAAGACAAAAGCTTTTTTGAAGATAGATGGCATAAGGTTTATAGATAAAATTTTTTTAGAAACATCAGACTTTGAAGAAAAAATTTTATCTTGTAATGATATTAATCTTTATGAAGAATTTAAAAATCAAGCTTTATTAGTTAAAGATGAATTTAAAGATATAGGTCCAATGGGAGGTATATATTCATGTCTTAAAAAAAGCAACTTTGAATCTTCTTTGGTGGTTGCAAGTGACATGCCTTTTTTAAATAAAGATTTTTTGAATTATATTTCAAGTTATAAATTCAATGAGGATGCTTTAATACCAGTAGTAAATGGAAAGGTAAATCCTCTTTGTGGAATATATAAAAAAAGTATTTTAAAAATTATAGAGTCAATGATTTTTAAAAAAGATTATAAGCTTAAAAATTTATTAGAAAAAATTAGTACAAAATATATTGAATGTAATGAAATAAACAATTTTATAAATGTAAATACAGAGGTTGAGTATAATGAATTGTGCAAAAGAAAATTTAAATAAGAGTCCTTTTGTTGTAAATATTGTAGGAGAAAGGTCTAATGTTGGTAAAACTACATTAATTGAAGGGCTTATAAAAGAATTGGTAAAAAGAGGTTATAAAGTTGGAACTATAAAACATGATATACATGGATTTGATATAGATAAAGAAGGAAAAGATACGTATAAACATAGAGTGGCTGGATCATCAACTGTAATAATATCATCAAAAAACAGAATGGCAATGATAAAGGAAGTTAATGAGGAAGAAAAATTAGAAAATTTAATAAAACTGTTAAATGATAAAGATTTTATTATTGTAGAAGGTTATAAAAAAAGTAATTTAAAGAAAATTGAAGTATTTAGGAAAGGAGTAAGTAGTAGAATTATAACGCCAAATGATAAATTAATATGTGTAGCAACGGATATTCCACTTAATTTAAATAAAATAAAAGAAATTAAGTATAACGATTACAAAATGTTAATAGACTTATTGGAAAATTTAAAATATAATCAAATAGAGAGGAGTTGATAGATATGTATACTTTGGGAATAATAACCAGTAGTGACAAAGGATCTAAAGGGCAAAGGGAAGACAAAAGTGGAGAAGTAATAAAGAAAATATCTGAATCTAAAGGCTTTAAATTAGAAAGATATACAATACTTCCAGACGAAAGAATTAAGCTATCAGAAGAAATGAAGTATATGTCAGATAAGCTTAATTTAGATTTAATACTTACAACCGGTGGTACAGGCTTTAGTGAGAGAGACATAACACCAGAAGCTACTAAGGATGTAATAGAGAAGGAAGCTTTAGGTATAGCAGAAGCTATAAGAAATTATAGTTTTACTATAACAAAAAGAGCTATGCTTTCAAGAGGAACAGCAGGAATTAGAAAAAGAACATTAATAGTTAATATGCCAGGAAGTCCTAAGGCATGTGAGGAAATATTAGATTACATATTAGAGGATTTAAAACATGGATTGGACATAATGAAAGGGAGTGCTTCAGAATGCGCAAGAAAATAATTAGTGTATTTTTAATATCATGTTTATTTGTAACTACATTACTTGTTGGATGTGCTAGTAAAGATGATAGTAAAAAGGCAGAAGGAAAAGAGTTAACAGTAAGTATAGCAGCTAGTCTAAAAAAACCTATGGAAGATATAGCTAAGAAATTTAATGAAGAAACAGGAATTAAAATAACTTATAATACAGGTGGATCAGGTACATTAAAGAAACAAATATCAGAAGGTGCTAATGTTGATTTATTCTTTTCAGCAAATACTAAGTATATGGATGAATTAATAAATGAAAAATTAGTAAATAAAGATGATACATATAACTTCTTAACAAATTCATTAGTTTTAATAGAAAATAACGATATGAAAAAAGATATAAAATCATTAAATGATTTAAAAGATACTAAAGGAAAAATTGCAATAGGTGATTTAAAAACAGTACCAGCAGGTCAATATGCAAAACAAACATTAGATAATTTAAAATTATGGGATTCATTAAAAGATAGATTCGTATATGCTAAAAGTGTATCAAATGTTGTAAGCTATGTTGAAAATGGAGATGTAGATTATGGATTTGTTTATAAAACAGATGCAAAAGATATTAAGGGTATTAATATAGCTTATGAAATACCAAATAAATATCACAAGAAAATCCAGTATTCTTTATGTGTATTAAAAGATAGTAAAAATGCTGAAGAAAGCAAGAAATTTGTTGAATTCTTAAAAGGTGATGAATCTAAAAAAGTATTTAAGGAATATGGATTTGGAGTAGAATAATATGTTAATAAATGCTTTTATTATATCATTTAAAGTAGTTGTAATTGCAGTTATTATAAGTTTAATTTTATCAATAGTTGGAGCATACATTTTAATTGAAAAAAAAATAAAGCTTAAACATATTATAGAAACAATAATACTATTTCCTATGTTTTTGCCACCATCTGCAATTGGTTATTTAATACTTATATCTTTAGGTAAAAGAGGTTTTATAGGAGAATTTCTTTTGAATAACTTTAATATAACAATAATATTTACTTGGATTGCAGCTGTAGTATCAGGGGTTGTTGTTTCTATGCCTATAATGTATCAGAGTATAAAGGCGCAATTAATAGGAATAAATGAAGATATAAAAAATGCAGCAAAAGAAATGGGAGCAAGAGATAGAGTAGTATTTAGAAAAATAAGTTTACCATTATGTAAAAAAGGAATATTTACAGGAATCATATTAAGTATAGCTAGAGTTTTTGGGGAGTTTGGGGCAACAATACTTGTAGCAGGGAACATACCAGGTAAAACTCAAACAGTTCCAATGGCTATGTATTATGCTATAGAAAATAATGATGATAGAACTTCCAAGATTATACTAATAGCAATTGTTATTATTTCAGTGACATTAACTTTTTTATATAATAAAATACTTAAGAGAATAGCATAAGGGGGTAAATAGAAATGAAAAGTGTAAGAGTACAAGATGCAGTAGGTATGGTATTATGCCATGATATAACAAAAATAGTTCCAGGAGAATTTAAGGGGAGAGCTTTTAAAAAAGGTCATATAATCAAAGAAGAAGATATAAAGGAATTATTATCAATAGGGAAAGAGCATATATATGTTTGGGAAAATCAAGATGGTATGCTTCATGAAAATGATGCAGCTATAAGACTTAAAAACTTAGTTTGTGGAGAAGGATTAGAATTTGGAGAAATAAAAGAAGGAAAAATAAGCTTTATGGCTTCAAAGGATGGTCTTTTAAAAATAAACAAGGAAAAACTTTTAGAGCTTAATATGTTAGGAGAAATAATAGTTGCAACTATACAGAACAATACTCCTGTAAAAAAAGGAGAATTAGTTGGATCTACAAGGGTAATTCCTTTAGTAATAGATGAGAAAAAAATAATAGAAGCTGAAAATTTAATAAATGAAAAAATTATAGAAGTTATTGATATAAAACCTAAAAAAGTACATATGATAACTACAGGAAGTGAAGTTTATCATGGAAGAATTAAAGATGCCTTCGGACCTGCAGTTAGAAAAAAATTAGAATATTATGGATGTTCATTAGAAAATCAAGTTATACTACCAGATAACAAAGAAATGATTGTTTCTGAAATAAAGAAAGCATTAGAAAGTGGAGCAGAAATGATAGTATGTACAGGTGGTATGTCAGTGGATCCTGATGACGTTACTCCAACAGCAATAAAAGAATGTGGAGCTAACCTTATAACATATGGAGCACCAGTTTTACCAGGAGCAATGTTTTTATTAGCATATAGTGGTGATGTTCCAATAGTAGGACTTCCAGGATGCGTTATGTATTGTAAGAGAACAATTTTTGATTTAGTTCTTCCAAGAATATTAAGTGATGAGAAGCTAAATCTTAGAGATATTGCTTTATATGGACATGGAGGTTTATGTTTAAGCTGTGAAGTTTGTACATTCCCTCATTGTTCATTTGGAAAAGGAGAATAAAATGAATGATAAGTTAACACATTTTGATAATAAAGGAAATGCAATTATGGTTGATGTAGCTCTTAAGAATAAAACAGAAAGAGTTGCTATAGCTACGGGAAAAGTTAAAACAAGTAAAGAAATAATAAATAGAATAAAAGAGGGTACAATAGGAAAAGGTGATGTTTTAGCTGTTGCGAGAGTAGCGGGAATTATGGCAATAAAGAAAACATCAGATTTAATTCCAATGTGCCATCCAATAATGATAGATGGATGTAGTATAGATTTTGATATAGATGAAGAAAATTCAGAAATAATAATAAATTCTAAAGTTAAAATTGTTGACAAAACAGGAGTTGAAATGGAGGCATTAACTGGTGTTTCAGTTGCTGCACTTACTATATATGATATGTGTAAAGCCGTTGATAAAAGAATGGAAATAGGCGAAATACATTTAGTTAAGAAAACTGGTGGAAAAAGTGGAGAGTTTAATTTTTAAAGCTTTGAGGTGGTAGTGTGTTAGATAGATTTGGAAGAAATGTAGACTACCTTAGAATTTCTATTACTGATAAGTGTAATTTAAGATGCCTATATTGTATGCCAGAGAAAGGAAATACTTTTTGTAGTGATGAAAAAAAGCTTTCTAATGATGAAATACAAAGAATAGTTAACTTATCTTCTAAGCTTGGTATTAGAAAAGTAAGACTTACAGGAGGAGAACCTCTTGTTATGGACGGGGTAGTAGATCTAATAAAAAACATAGATTTAATTAACGGAATAGAAGAAATAGCAATAACTACAAATGGAATATTGCTAGATGATAAAATTGAAGTTTTATCGAAGTGTGGTCTTAAAAAAGTAAATATAAGTCTTGACACTTTAAATAAAGACAAATATTTTAAGATTACAAGAGGTGGAAACTTAAGTAAAGTTTTATCAGCTATAGATAAGGGGATAAAGCTTGGAATTAAGATTAAACTTAATACAGTTATAGTTGAAGGTATTAATGATGATGAAATATTGGATTTAATAGATTTAACAAAAAAAATTCCGGTTGATGTTAGATTTATTGAACTTATGCCAATTGGAGAAGGTAAGAAATTTAAAGGATTATCTAATGATAATATATTAAAATTCATAACAGAAAGTAATATTGAATTTGAGGAAATTAAAAGAAATTCTCATGACGGACCGGCAGAATATATAAAACTTAAAGGGGCTTTAGGACAAGTTGGATTTATAAGTGCAATGAGTAATTGTTTCTGTAAAGATTGCAATAGAATGAGAATTACAACTGATGGATATTTAAAGCAATGTTTAAATTGGAAAAGTGAAATAAATTTAAAATCTATAATAAAATCAGGAGCAAATGATGAAGAAATAAAAAATATAATAGAAAAAGCTATATATAATAAACCAGAGAAATATCTTTTCAAAAGTGTTGATGAAAATAAAGAAATAAAATTTATGAATGAAATAGGAGGCTAATTCATGGCAAAAATAGTAGCGATTTGTACAAGTCCTAAAAAAGGAACTGCAAAGAGACAAGTAGACGAGGCTATTTTAATAGAAGATTTTGGTGTTAAAGATGATGCACATGCAGGAAAATGGCATAGACAAGTAAGTCTTTTAGAACTTAAAAAAATAGATGATTTTAATAAACAAGGTGGAAATGTTAAGTTTGGGGACTTCGGTGAAAACATTGTAATAGATGGAATTGAAGTTGATAAATTAAATATAGGACAAAAAGTTAAATTTGGAGAAGCTATTTTAGAAGTAACTCAAATAGGTAAGAAGTGTCATAGTGAATGTGAAATATTTCATAGAGTAGG
>ERZ1463036.85-NODE-85-length-21141-cov-91.494024_pt1 | contig 21141 bp, 22 predicted proteins | sample MGYA00564485_ERZ1463036 | MGnify/ENA primary metagenome ERZ1463036 (study PRJEB39244, sample SAMEA3635127) | Helicobacter pylori | study: EMG produced TPA metagenomics assembly of PRJEB11511 data set (Assembly of a 5300-year-old Helicobacter pylori... | reverse complement strand
AATGTAACTATTATAGCTCTTTTGATAGGTATACTAACAAGTGTATTTATATATTTTGATATGGATATAATAGCAGTTTTAACACTTTGGGGTATCAGGATACTTAGATGTTGTAGATGGTGCTATATCTAGAAAAACTAATACTACATCGTTATTTGGGACTTTTATGGATATAACTTTTGATAGAATTGTTGAGACTTGTATGATATTAGTGCTGGTCTTAAAATATGTAGATGCAAGAATGAGTTTTATAATACTTTTGATTTGTGTTATAATTTCTATGACTATATTTTTAACTGTAGGAGCATTGGTGGAGAAAAAAGGTATAAAGTCTTTTTATTATCAAGCTGGGGTAGCCGAGAGAAGTGAAGGTTTTATAATGTTTAGTTTAATTATATTGCTTCCAAAGTATATATTATTTTTTACTAATATATTTTCTTTTATTATATTTATAACTATTATACAAAGAATAGTAGAAGCTAAGAAACTATTATAAAAATATATTAGTTATGTAGTATACTGTATATAATAAATTATATAGGAGGTGATAGACTTGGGAAAATTAAATAATATAAGTGACAGAAATAAAGGTATTATCTTTATAATATTATCAGCCTTTGGATTTGCTATGATGTCAGCTTTTATAAAATTATCTGGAGATTTACCAAGCTTTCAAAAAACATTTTTTAGAAATTTAGTATCTTGCATAATATCATTTGCAATGATAGTTAAGTATAAAGAAAGTTTTTTTGGAAACAAAGAAAATAGAAAAATATTAATACTTAGATCTATATTTGGAACATTAGGAATAATTCTAAATTATTATGCTATAGATAGATTAGTACTTTCTGATGCAAACATGTTAAATAAATTGAGTCCATTTTTTGTAATAATATTTTCAGCTATATTTTTAAAAGAAAAGATTAAATCTAATCAAGCTATAGCTGTGTGTATAGCATTTATAGGAGCTTTATTTATAATAAAACCGACTTTTGACTTTGAAATGATACCATATATTTCTGGTATTTTAGGAGCGATATTTGCTGCATCAGCATATACTTGTTTAAGAGTCTTAGGAGGAAAAGAAAAGTTTTATACTGTAGTTTTTTTCTTTTCTTTATTTTCTACGGCTTCAATACTTCCGTTCACTATAATGGTTTATAAACATATGACCCTTATACAATTTACGTATTTAATATTAGCAGGAATATTTGCAAGTATAGGTCAATTTGGGGTAACATTAGCATATAAGTATGCTCCAGCTAAAGAAATATCAATATTTGATTACTCAAATATAATATTCTCAGCGATTATAAGTATAATAATATTTAATACAATGCCAGATTCCTATAGTTTTATAGGTTATATTATAATATTTACAGCATCATATTATATGTTTTTATATAATAAAAGAATTAAGAGTTAGCATATTGACTCTTAATTCTTTTATTACAAAATATATTGTGCATTAAAATGTTAAGTAAAAAGATAGCAAAATAGGTAATTATATAATGAGTTTAATTATAAATAATTTAAATATATTAACTATAAAATTAAAGCCAGTTTTGTTTAAATATTATAGTTATACTATTTATATAAAATATGATTTATTATATTGACTGAATGTTATTAATAGTGTATAGTATATTGTATACAATATAAACGAATGATTCCTTAAATAGATAAAATAAATAAATGCTTATAAATAGGAGTTCTGTATAACATATTTAATATGTTATACAGAACTCCTATTTTTTTATTAAATTATTAAAAAATTAACAAAATCCAATTAATGACAAAAAAATATAAAAAATAATATTTTTCTATTGAAATCGAACGAGTGTTTGATGTATAATAATTCTTGCGAAGAACGAATGTTCGAAAGATTATTAGTAATAAATATTAAATTATGTGAATAAAATAGTATAAATTATTGATTAATAAAGGAGCGATTAACCTATGATAATATCAAATAGAAGAATAGAGGATATAACTATAAAAAACTTAAGAAATGGAGAAGTTAGTATAGGGGAGTTAGATGAAATATATAAAAAAATGGGATTTTTATTTGTTATAAATCAAGGTAAGTGTACAAGAATAAGAAAAGAAAGATGTTAAAGAGTTAGATGAATATATAGGGGGTAATAAATGAAAATATTAACTTATAATATTCACAGGGGTATGAATGAAAACAATGAAAATACCTTGACACAAATATTAAGCTATTTAGAATGTATAGATGTTGATATAATATGTCTACAAGAAGTTTTAGGAAGTATTCATAAAAAAATATTATTTCATCTTAAATTAAATGGATATTTTTTAGCTAATGTCAATATAAAAAATGATGAATATGGAATAAGTATATATTGTAAAGAAAATATAAGTTTGGTAAGAGGGATTCATTTAACTAGCAAAAATGAAAGAAGAGGATTTATTCATCTAGAATTATTTATTAATAATAAGTTAATAAATTTAATAAACCTTCATCTAGGATTAAATGTGGATGAGAGAAAACAGCAATTAGAAGAAGTGATAAATTATTTAAATAAATTAAGAGGAAAAATAATAATTTGTGGAGATTTTAATCAAATAAATTTATGCATAGATAATTATTATGATTTAGCTAAATTATTTGATAAAGAAAATGTTGAAACTTTCAAAATAAGCAAATCTAGAATAGACTATATGTTTATATCTCAAAATATAGGTGTTAAAAAATATAAAGTGGATTTTAAAAATTTATCTGATCATTACCCAGTAATTGGAGAATTTAATATATAAATACTTATCTTCCTACAATTGTAACAATAAAGTTACATATACCTAAGAATCATTGTTTTAGAAAAATGTTTTAAATATAATAAACTTAGGTAAAGTTAGGGGGGATATAATGCAACAAGATGTATTATTAGAACAAAATGAAGATAGTACTAAGTTAAAGATTTGTAAAAAAAAATCTGCAATCATAGTTTGTGTTATTGTAATTTCTGGAATTATAGGTTTTATAAGAATAAATTCATTTAATAATAAGTATATATACAATGGTAAAATTGCAAACAATGTATATATAGAAAGTGTTAATGTATCAAATCTCAACCGAAAAGAAGCTAAAGAATTATTAAATAAAAAATATACACCTAAATCTATTGTTATATCTTATGAAGATAAAACTTTTAATATAAAGCCATCAGATATAGGATTAAAATACAATTTGGATGAAGCTATATCTAATGCTTACAGTTTTAACAAAACAGATTCATATTTAGAAAATGTTAAAAAAGTAATTTCTTTAAAAAGTGGAAATAAAGAAAGTTTCAAAATAAAATCAATATATGATGAAAATAAATTAGATAATTACTTACAAAATATAGCTAAAGAGGTAAATTCTAAAGTAAAAGATGCTAAGCTGTACATATCTGATTCAGGTAGATTTGATATAACTCCTTCTGTTGTTGGTAAAGAAGTAGATATAAAATCAAGTAAAGATAAAATAAAGAATTCTATAGATGAGAAAAACTTTAAAACTGTAAATTTAGTTGTTAAAAAAGAGGAACCAAAAATAAAGACAGAATTATTAAAAAGTGTAGATTCAGTATTAGCTACTCATAGCACTAAATTTAACAATTCAGTACCTAATAGAGCTCACAATATTATAAAATCAGCTAATAGTACAAGTGATATAATTCTTATGCCAGGAGAAGAATTTTCATATAATGAATCAACAGGACCTAGAAGTAAAGCTAATGGATACAAAAATGCTCCTGTTATAGTTAATGGTAAATTACAGGATGGTACTGGAGGTGGGGTATGTCAGGTATCTACAACTATATATAACTCAGCACTATATTCTGGGCTAGATATAACCAAGGTTAGAAATCACTCTTTACCATCTGCTTACGCACCTGTTGGTAAGGATGCAACTGTGGTTGATGGATATTTAGATTTAAAATTTAAAAACCCATATAATCATCCTATATATATAAAAAATACAACTTATAATGGTGTTGTTACAAGTAAAATATATGGAAATTCACAAGATAGAAAAAACATAAGCATAAGAGTTGAAAAAGTTAAAGGTGGAAATGGTAATGTAGTCAAAACCTACAGAGATTTTAAAGATTCTTCAGGGAACATAATAAAAAGTGAATATATAACAACTAGCTCATATAAGAAAAAATAAAATTAATTAATAATTTGCTAAATAATATAAGTATATATCCGTATATAATTTCTATAAAAGTAGTCAAGTTGACTATGTTGATTAGGAAATCATATACGGATATTTTTATAGAATTTTTAAATGAAACCTATTTTACGATTTAAGTATTTAAATGGATTATAATAAGATAATTCTTAGGTATGATGACATAGATAAATTATAATATCTTAAAACTTGACAAAACTATTTAAATATATTTATACAATTCTTATTTACTTTCCAATAATTTACATAAGGTGTTATAATAAGAGTGAAGTGTTAAAGAACAAGTTCGTAATACATAGGGGGGAGTTTATTTGTTATATATAAGCAATAGGTATGAGATAATAGACAAAATTGGAAGAGGATCTAAATCATGCTTATATAAAGGTAAAGATTCTTATGATGGCCAAATGGTTATTATAAATATAATAGATCAAGATGTAATAAGGAGTAAAAAATTTGTATCTAACTTAATAGATGAAGCTACGACTATGAATGAAATAGATTCTCCAAATATACTTAAACTTAAAGATGTAGGGGTTCATACTCGAGAAGATGGATGTAGTTTATACTATACTATAAGTGAATATGTAGAAGGTAGTACCTTAGAAGAATTAACTAGGTATTATAGATTAAACATGGATGAAATTGTTATTATATTAAGACAAATATTAAATGCATTAGAAGTAGCTCATAGCTATGATATATATCATGGTTTTTTGCATCCTGAAAGCATAATTATAGATGAAGGATATAATGTAAAATTAGGTAATATAGGAATTATAAAAGCTAATAATAAAATTTTTAATAATGGAATAAAGATGTTTTCTGAAGATTTAAGATATATGTGTCCTCATCAAATTTGCTTAGGTTACACTGATAAAAGTAGCGATTTTTATGCACTTGGAGTAATTATATTTGAGTTAGTTTTTGGAGAACATCCATTTGGAAGCTTAGAAAATGAAGAAGATATTCTAATGGAAATGGATAAAGGTATAAATTGGAATAAGTTTAATACTGAAGTTGTACCAGAAAAAATATTACATATAATAAATAAGTTATTAAGTAGAGACGATAGATACAAAACTCCACAAGAGGTAATTATAGATTTAAGTGAATATATGTATGAAGTTGAAAATATTCAGGAGAATAAAGAAAATTTAGTGGAAGAGTTAGAAGTTATTAAAAATATAGATGTTGTGAAAAAAGATTATAAATTTAAAAAAATTGCAGCAGTTGGGTTAGTTGCAATTATTTCATTTTTAATATTAGGTATTTCGATGTAAAAAAAGCTGTATCAAAGTTAAGTTTTGATACAGTTTTTTTATTTACACTGAAATTGAATAAAAAATATTATAAATTCAAAAATAATTAATAAAAATAAATTTGGAGGCAACATAACCTATGGATATTAAAAAAGCTAAAGAAAATAAGCTAGAAAAAGAATATATAGATTATACTAATTTAATATTTAATGAGGTTATAGTTATTGATACTAATAAAATAGATGAATTAAGACAATATAAAGATATAAATTTTTCAAATAGCATATTTAATAATGATGTTATATTTGAAAACTGTGAGTTTAAAAAAGATATAATTTTTAAAAATACTAGATTTAAGAAAAATATAACATTTATTAATTGTATTTTTTATGGAGATTGTATATTTAAAAATATAAATTTTAACAAAGATATAACTAATAAAAATATATTTATAAAGTCAAAAATAAAAGGACAAAAATTGATTTTTGAAGATGTGCATAATTTACCTAAATTAGATGGTGTATTTTTAAGCCATTGTTGTAAATTAATACTTAAAGATATAGTTTACGAAAAGAAAGATTATGAATATGCAAAGGTGAATTATAGGATAGCTAAAAATCAAGCTGGTATTATTGGCGATTATGAAAAGCTGGGTCACTATTATTATATGGAAAGGTATTATAGGGGTAAATGTATAAAAAGAAAAAATTTTGATAGCAATGTTGAATATGTAAATACAAAGTTTATAGATTTATTATCTCGGTATGTCATTGGATATGGCGAAAAACCTGTAAATATATTTATAATATCACTTTTAATAATAAGCATATTTGCGTTATTTTATATGTTTACTGGAGTAAAAAATATAAATAATGAATTTATAGGATTAAATACAATTAAAAATTATAGTATTAACAAAATAGTAAAACATTATATAGATTTATGGTATTTTAGTATGATTACATTCACTACTGTCGGATATGGAGATATATTAGTACCTAATATTTTAGGGAAAATATTAGTAAGCATTGAAGTGTTTCTTGGATTAACTATGGCAGCTTCTTGGGCTTCTGTAATTTTTAGGAAGATTTCAAGAAAGTAAATAATTACTAGATATATATTTAGATTAATAAGTTAAAAATTAATATATACTTATTAATTTAAGAAGGTGAAAAAATGACATCAGGAGTAAAAAAGTTTATATCATTTATTTTAATTTTAGCAGCTATAACTCCATATACTGCATTTGCAAATGAAAAAGAAGTAGATAAGTATTCTTTATCATCAATATTAATAGACCAAGATACAAATAGAGTACTATATGCTAAAAATCCAGATGAAAAAAGACCATTAGCAAGTTTAAGTAAAATGATGACTTTCTTAATAGCTATAGAAGCTATAGAAAGTAATAAAGTTAATCCCAAAGAAAAAGTTAAAATAAGCAAAAAGATAGCTTCAGTAAGAGGTTCTAGTTACCACTTAAAAGAAAATGAAGAAGTTCCTTTTATTGAACTTATGAAAGGACTTATGATAGTATCTGGAAATGATGCAGCAATAGCTATAGCAACTCACATATCAAAAGATGTAGATGATTTTGTCAAACTTATGAATAAAAAAGCAAAAGAAATAGGAATGAATAATACTAATTTTGTAAATCCTCATGGTTTACCTATATATGATTTACAAAACCCAAAGGCTCAACCTAAACAAAATATATCTACAGCTAGAGATATAGCCACTCTTGGTAAATATTTGTTTGATAAATATGAAAAACAAGTTGTATCTATTACAGATATGATAACTTATTCTAACCCAGACAGAGGATTTGAACGAAACAATACAAATCCACTTCTTAGAATGATACCAGACGTAGATGGAATAAAAACAGGATATACAGGTAATGCTGGATATTGTTTATCATTTTCTATGAATGTGAAAAAAGAAAATGACATGAGAAAATATAGAATCATAGGAGTAAGCTTAGGAGCAAATCATAAAAATAAGAGATTATCAGCTTCTCTTGATATGTTAAGATATGGTAAAGAAAATTACCATACAGAAAAAGTTATAACTCAAAATGAATTGATAGGAAAAAAATATATTAAAGGACTTAAAGAGCTAGAAGTAGAGTTAAGAACAAAAAAAGAGTTATATACTATTATAGGAAATAAAGAACATATAAATACTCAAGTTACATTGAAAGAATTAGAATACCCTGTAAAAAAAGGTGATGTAGTAGGTGTTATAAAATATTATGCTGATAATGGAGAAGTATTAGGCAGTGTAGATATAATAAGTACAAATGATGTAGATAGTGCTTCTCTTATTACAAAAGTAAAAATGTTATTTAACAATTAAAATTAATATAAGATAGGGGTTATATCCCTATCTTATATTAAAGAATAATATAATGAATATTTAGGTTATTATTTGTAAATAATTATTTAAGAAAATATAAGTTAATAGTACATATATAATGATATAAAATTTGTAAAAAATATTGTAATTTATAATCGCCTATGATATACTAACTGAGGTAAAAAATAAAATAACGCACGGCTTTGTGATCTTTAAAAGGTGCCTAAATGGTTTTTTAAAGAGTTGACCAGGTCGGAGGTAAAACCAGGAGGTAAAAATGTCAGTAATATCAATGAAACAATTATTAGAAGCTGGTGTTCACTTCGGACATCAAACAAGAAGATGGAACCCTAAGATGGCTCAATATATATTCACAGAAAGAAATGGAATATATATAATAGACTTACAAAAAACTGTTAAAAAAGTTGAAGAAGCTTACAAGTTCACTAAAGAAATAGCTGAAACTGGAAAGCCAATATTATTCGTAGGAACTAAGAAACAAGCTCAAGAAGCTATAAAAGAAGAAGCTGAAAGATGTGGAATGTTCTACGTTAATGAAAGATGGTTAGGTGGAATGTTAACAAACCACAAAACTATAAAGACTAGAATAGACAAGTTAAGAAAGTTAGAAAAAATGGAAGAAGAAGGAGTATTCAACGTTCTTCCTAAGAAAGAAGTTATAAAATTAAGAGCTGAAAAAGAAAAATTAGAAAAATACTTAAACGGTATAAAAGATATGCCTGAATTACCAGCTGCTATATTCGTAGTAGATCCAAGAAAAGAAAATATAGCTATACAAGAAGCTCACAGATTAGGTATACCAGTAATAGGTATAGTTGATACAAACTGTGACCCTGAGCAATTAGACTTTGCTATACCAGGAAACGATGATGCTATAAGAGCTGTTAAGTTAATAACTGGTGCTATGGCAACTGCTATAATAGAAGGTAGACAAGCTATAGCTGATGATCAAGAAGAAGTAACTGAAGATCAAGAATAATAACATAATTTAATGGTAAGGGTATATCCCCTTACCATTAGTAATATATAGGAGGGAATACCAATGGCTATAACTGCACAAATGGTTAAAGAGTTAAGAGAAACTACAGGTGCCGGAATGATGGACTGTAAAAAAGCTTTACAAGAAGCTGAAGGAAATATGGAAAGAGCTATAGATATATTAAGAGAAAAAGGATTATCTAAAGCTGCTAAGAAATCTGATAGAATAGCTGCTGAAGGTTTAGTTGCTATAGAAATAAACGCTGACAACACTGTTGGGGCTATAGTTGAAATAAACTCAGAAACAGATTTCGTTGCTAAAAACGAAGATTTCAAAACTTTCGTTAAAGATGTTGCTGAAATAGCTTTAGCTACTGAAAAAGAAGATGTAGCTGGATTATTAACTGAATCTCACAAAGAAGGAGCTTTATCTGAAGTATTAAATAACAGAATAGCTACTATAGGAGAAAAGTTAGATATAAGAAGATTTGCTAAAATATCTACAAACGGACAAGTTGCTGGATACATCCACGGTGGTGGAAAAATAGGTGTATTAGTTGAATTAGAAACAGAAGCTAGAGATGCTGAAGTATTAGCAATGGGAAGAGATATAGCTATGCAAGTTGCTGCTATGAACCCTAAATATGTTTCTAAGGATGATGTAGATCCAGAGTACATAGCTCATGAAACTGAAATATTAACTCAACAAGCTTTAAACGAAGGAAAGCCAGCTAATATAGTTGAAAAGATGATAAAGGGAAGATTAGAAAAACAATTAAAAGAAGTTTGTTTAGTTGAGCAAACTTTCGTTAAAAACCCAGATTTAACTATAAAGCAATTAGTTGCAGACGTTGCTAAAAAAGTAGGTTCTGAAATAAAGGTTGCTAGAGTCGTAAGATTCGAAGTTGGTGAAGGTATAGAAAAGAAAGAAGAAAACTTTGCTGAAGAGGTTGCTAAGCAACTTAAGTAATTAACCAAAAGAGAACACTTCGGTGTTCTCTTTTTTAAAAAGTTAACTAAGGAGGATTTCAAATGACAAAGCCCATGTACAAAAGAGTATTACTTAAATTAAGTGGAGAAGCATTATCTGGAGATAAGGGATTTGGTATAAATAACGAAGTTGTAAATGACATAGCACAAGCTATAAAGCAAATACAAGAAATTGGTGTAGAAGTAGCTGTAGTTGTTGGAGGAGGTAACTTCTGGAGAGGAAGAACATCTGAAGGAATGGATAGAACTACTGCTGACTATATAGGAATGTTAGCTACAGTTATGAATGCTATGGCGCTACAAGATGCTCTTGAAAATATAGATGTATTAACAAGAGTTCAAACTGCTATAGAAATGAGACAAATAGCAGAGCCTTATATAAGAAGAAAAGCAGTTAGACACTTAGAAAAATCTAGAGTTGTTATATTCGGAGCGGGAACAGGAAATCCTTACTTCTCAACTGATACAGCAGCTGCACTTCGTGCTGCAGAAATGGAGTCTGAAGTTATATTACTTGCTAAAAATGTAGATGCAGTATATGATAAAGATCCAAAGGTACATGCTGATGCTAAGAAATTTACAGAACTTAGTTATATAGATGTATTACAAAAAGAACTTAAAGTTATGGACTCAACTGCTACATCTTTATGTATGGATAATAAGATACCAATAAAGGTATTTGAACTTTCTACAGAGAATATAATAAAAGCAGTTATGGGTGAAAATATAGGAACTACTGTAAAATAATTAAATATAAGGAGGATTAACAATGAGCGCACAAGTAAAAAAACAATTAGAAGAAAAAATGAGCAGAACAATAGAAGCACTTAAAACAGAATTTACTACTATAAGAGCAGGAAGAGCTAATGCTCAAATGTTAGATAAAATAAGAGTTGATTATTACGGAACACCAACTCCTATAAATCAAGTTGGTGCTATATCTGTACCAGAACCAAGAACTTTAATGATAAATCCTTGGGATAAAACAGCTATGCCTGAAATAGAAAAAGCTATAAGAAACTCAGATTTAGGATTAAATCCAACTAATGATGGACAAGTTATAAGAATATCAGTTCCAGCTTTAACAGAAGAAAGAAGAAAAGAATTAGCTAAGCAAGCTAGCAAAGTTGCAGAAGAGTTTAAAGTTAGATTAAGAAATGAAAGAAGAGATGCTAACGATAAGCTTAAAAAGATGGAAAAAGAAGGCGAAATAACTGAAGATGATTTAAAGAAATCTCAAGATGAAGTTCAAAAAGTAACTGATAAATTCATAAAAGAAGTTGATTCTTTATTAAAAGCTAAAGAACAAGATATAATGGCGGTATAATATTGAAAAAATACTACAATTTATTAGGACTTCATACAAATGAGGTAGAAAATTTCTTTAAAAAAGAAAATAAAAACTATACTATAACTACCATAAAAGGATATAAAGATGAAGAAAAATTAATCGTACCTAGAGTTATTAAAATATCTGCGTTAGATAATAGTGTAGAGATAATACAAACTTACTTTGCTGACTCCTTAAAATAGGAGTCAGAAAATTTTATTGGGAGGTAGTTTATGAATAAAAAAAATATATATGACATAAACTTAAGTAATGTACCTACTCATATAGCAATAATAATGGACGGAAATGGTAGATGGGCTAAAGAGAGACTACTTCCAAGAACAGTTGGACATAAAGCTGGGGTTGAAGCTATAAGGGCAGTTACAAAAGAGTGCTCAGCATTAGGGGTAAAACATTTAACTTTATATGCATTTTCAACAGAAAATTGGAAAAGACCAAAGTTAGAAGTAGATGCTTTAATGAATCTATTATATACATATTTAAATAAAGAGTTAAAAGAATTACATAAAAATAATGTAAGAATAACAACTATAGGTGATATAGATGTACTACCACGTAAATCTATAGATGCTATAAAAAATGCAATTGATGTAACTAAAGATAATACTGGATTAAACTTAAATATAGCTTTAAATTATGGTAGTAGAAATGATATAAAAAATGCAGTTGTAGATATAGTAAAAAATTATAAAAGTGGTAAAATAGATATAGAAGATATAAATGAAGATACTATAACAAAACATTTAAGTACAAAGTCTATACCAGACCCAGATTTAATAATAAGAACTAGTGGTGAACAAAGAATAAGTAACTTCTTATTGTGGGAGATTGCATATTCTGAATTTTATTTTACAGATATATACTGGCCTGATTTCAATGAAACTGAGGTTAGAAAAGCTATATATGTTTACCAAAATAGAGATAGAAGGTTTGGTGGACTTAAGTAAGGAGATTATTTTATGGTTGTAAGAATCATTGCAGCACTAGCTTTAATTCCATTATTACTATTTGTAATATATGGAGGATTGCCACTATACATAGCAGAGGCTATTATAGGAATAATTGGGTTAGATGAGTTCTATAAAGCATTTAAAAGCAAAAGTATACAACCTATAAGTATTTTGGGGTATTTATTTGCTATATACTTATCTATAAAAAATATTTTTAAATTACAAACCGAATATACATATATATTTGTATTTATATTATTCTTAATAGGAATAGTTTATATTTTATCGAATAAGAAAAACATAATAGATTTTTCTATAACATTTATAGGTATATTTTATATACCAATATTTTTAGATTATATAGTTTTAACAATAAATAATTTTAGATTAGGCGGAATTTATGTATGGTTGATATTTATAATATCATTTATGACAGATACCTTTGCATATTTTAGTGGATATCTATTTGGAAAACATAAATTAATACCTAGCATAAGTCCTAAGAAAACGATAGAAGGTAGTATTGGTGGTATTTTAGGTTCTACAATTTGTTGCGTAATTTTTGGATATATATTTAAATTAGATATAACTCATATGATTTTAGTAGGAAGTATTGGAAGTATCGTAGCACAATTTGGAGATCTATTTGCATCAGCTATAAAAAGATATGTAGGAATAAAAGATTATGGAAAATTAATACCAGGACATGGTGGTATATTAGATAGATTTGATAGTGTTATACTAGTAGCACCATTTGTTTACTATGCAATATATATATTTATTTAGCTTCAGGTTCCTCTGAAGCTTTAATTGTATAGTATATAAATTATTGGAAAGGAATATAAATAGTATGAAAAAAATATCAATATTGGGATCAACAGGATCAATAGGAACACAAACTTTAGATGTAGTTAGAAAAAATAGAGATAAATTTGAAGTTGTAGCTATATCTGCAAATAGTAGCATAAACCTACTTTTAGAGCAAATAAAGGAGTTTAAGCCTAGATATGTTGCGGTATATAATGAAAATAGTGCAAAAGAATTAAAAGAAATGATACCAAGTGATATAAAAATTGAAGTATTAAGCGGAATGGAAGGGTTAATTACAATATCGTCTTTAGATGAAATTGATGTGCTTTTAACTGCAATAGTGGGTATGATAGGGTTAGTACCAACTCTTGAAGCAATAAAAAAAGGTAAGACTATAGCACTAGCTAATAAAGAAACATTAGTTACAGCAGGTCAATTAGTTATGGAAGAAGCAAAGAAAAGAAATGTAGCAATACTTCCTGTCGATAGTGAACACAGTGCAATATTCCAATGTTTAAATGGGGAGAGTAAAAAAGAAATAGAAAGCATAATATTAACTGCGTCTGGAGGACCATTTAGAGGTAAGTCTAAAAATGATTTAATAAATGTAACTAAAAACGAAGCATTAAAACATCCAAATTGGAGTATGGGAAGAAAAATAAGTATAGATTCTTCTACTCTTATGAATAAGGGATTAGAAGTTATAGAAGCTAAATGGTTATTCGATGTAAACTCAGATAAAATAGATGTAGTTGTACATCCTCAAAGTATAATACATTCAATGGTTCAATTTGTAGACAGTTCAATAATAGCTCAGATGGGATGCCCGGATATGAAACTTCCTATACAATATGCATTAACTTATCCAGAAAGAATACTTAATGATTTTGAAAGATTAGATTTTTCTAAGTTAAGTAGCTTAACATTTGAAAAACCTGATTTAAATACTTTTCCTTGTTTAAAGTTAGCATATGATAGTTTAAATATGGGAGGAACATACTCAGCAGTTTTAAATGCAGCTAATGAAGTTCTAGTTAATGAATTTTTAGAAGATAAAATAAAATTCTACGATATTCCATACTATATAGAAAAAACATTAGATGCTCATAAGAGTATAGAAAAGCCGACATTAGAAGAAATATTATATACAGATAATTGGAGTAGAGAATTCGTAAAAAAATGTATTAAATAAGGTGGTGAAGGTATGAGTATAATAACTGTATTAGCAGCTATTTTAGCTTTTGGTATAATAGTATTCATTCATGAATTAGGACACTTTTTATTTGCTAAAAGGGCAGGGGTTAGGATACATGAATTTGCTATAGGTATGGGGCCAAAAATATATAGTTTTCAAAAAGGAGAGACATTATACAGTATAAGGATATTACCTCTTGGTGGATATGTTGCTATGGAGGGTGAAGATGGTGATTCGAAGGATCCAAGAGCTTTTGGTAATAAAAGTATATTACAAAGGGCTAGTATATTATTTGCAGGTCCATTTTTCAATATAATACTTACAGTTATAATTTTAATCCCTGTATTTATGTATATAGGAAATCCAAGTAAGCCAACAACAACTTTACAAACTGTTATGGAAAATAGCGTGGCTCAAAAATCAGGAATTAAATCAGGGGATAAAATAACTGAAATAAATGGAGTTAACATTAAAAGTTGGAATGAATTAAGTAAAGAAATTCAATCGTCAAATGGAAAAGAGTTATCAATAACTATTAATAGAGATGGAAAAGAAAAAAATGTTAAGGTTAAGCCTGAGCTTAAAGATGGAAATTATTTAATAGGTATATCTCCAAAAAATGAAAAAGATATATTAGGAGCGTTTGGAAATGCAATAAAATCAACTATAAATATGACTGTTCAAATGGTTACTTTCTTAGGAAAATTAATAACAGGTAATTTACCAGGTGGAGTCGAAGGTTCTCTTGCAGGACCTGTAGGTGTAATAAGCATTGTTGCAGATGCAACTAGATCAGGGTTAGTAAGTGTTCTTCAAATTGCAGCTGTAATAAGTTTAAACTTAGGAATATTAAACTTATTACCTATACCAGCTCTTGACGGAGGAAGATTATTCTTTTTATTTATAGAATTTTTAAGAGGTGGAAAGAAAATAGATCCTAATAAAGAAGGTATGGTAAATTTAATAGGGTTTGCTACATTAATGATATTTATGTTATTTATAACATATAAAGATATAGTTAAATTAATTAGAATGTAGCAAAGTTTGACTAGAAGGTGAAGGTGAGACAATGAGTTACGAAAGAAGATTAAGTAGAGAAGTTAGTGTAGGAAGTCTTAAAATTGGTGGAAACAATCCAATATCTATACAATCTATGACTAATACAGATACAAGAGATGCAAAAGCAACTATAGAACAAATAAAAAGACTTGAAGAAGTTGGATGTGATGTTGTTAGAGTTGCAGTTCCTGATATAGAAGCAGCTAAAAACATAGGCGAAATAAAGAAAAATGTAAATATACCTGTGATTGCAGATATACATTTTGATTATAAATTAGCACTAGAAGCTATAGAACAAGGTGTAGATGGAGTCAGAATAAATCCAGGAAACATAGGGAATACAGACAGAGTAAAAATGGTCGTAAACAAATGTAAAGAGAAAAACCTTAAAATAAGAATAGGTGTAAACGGTGGTTCTTTAGAAAAAGATTTATTACAAAAATATGGTTCTGCCACAGCTGAAGCTTTAGTAGAAAGTGCACTAGGCCATGTAAAAATACTTGAAGACTTAGATTTTTATAATATAGTTATATCTCTTAAATCATCAGATATATACAAAACTATAGAAGCTTATGAACTTATATCTAAGAAAGTTGATTATCCACTTCATATAGGGATAACAGAATCAGGAAGTGTCAAAAAAGGAACTATAAAATCTTCAATAGGCGTAGGAGCTCTTTTATTAAAGGGTATAGGAGATACTGTAAGAATATCTCTTACAGGAGACCCAACTGAAGAGGTAATAGTAGGAAAAGAAATATTAAGAAGTTTAGGATTATTAAATGATAAGATAAAAGTTATATCATGCCCTACTTGTGGAAGATGTAATATAAATCTTATAGATGTAGTAAATGAAGTAGAAGAGAAAATTAATAAAATTGATAAAGACATAACTGTAGCTATAATGGGATGTGCAGTTAATGGCCCAGGAGAAGCTAAAGAAGCTGATATCGGTATAGCTGGTGGTAAAGGAGAAGGTCTATTATTTAAAAAAGGTGAAATAGTAAGGAAAATAAAAGGAGATAGTTTAGTAGAAGAACTGTTAGCAGAGATAGATTTATATAATAAGTAATAATAAAAAAGCTGTTAAGTTAAGATTTTAAATCTTAACTTAACAGCTTTTTTATTTATATTAGCTATTTAATCAATTTTTGTTATTAGGATATTTTTGTATAAATAACAAGAATAGTATTTATCGATAATGGATAAGTTAATTAATAGTTTAAATACCAATTTATATAAAGGAGTGTTAATAAATGACAGATAAAAAACTGAGTATAATACAGAGTTCATTGGGATCAGTATTTTCTGTGTTTAGTGAAGAAGAACTAAAGCAAATAACTGATAATAGAAAAAGAAATATTGCTATTTCAGGTAAAATAAATAATCCTGGGATAATCGAAATTCCAGAAAAAGCTACACTTAGAGAGGTTATAGACTTAGCTGGAGGAATAATAAAAAATAGCAACTTTAAAGCAGCACAATTAGGTATACCATTTGGTGGATTTTTAACAGAAGATAGTTTAGATAAAGAATTAGACTTTAATTTTTTTGATAAAGATACTAGTAAAACTATCATAATACTTTCACAAGAAGATTGTATAGTTCAGTATGCTAAATTTTACATAGATTTTTTAATAGGAAAAATGAAAGAAGAAAAATATAAAAAGTATCAAAAAGTAAAAAATGAGATACTTCATATGTGGAAAACTTTAGATAGAATAAGCAAAGGCAGAGCTAATATGAGAGATATTTTCATATTAAGAGAACTTGCAAGTACTGTAAAGGATACTTTAAATCAAAATCACAACATAATGCAAGAAATTGTTGATAAATTTTATGATGAAATAGAAGAGCATATAGAAGAAGGAAAATGTTACACATCTCAATGTAATAATCTTATAAAATTGACTATAACATCTAAATGTATAGGTTGCGGAGCTTGTGAAAGAGTTTGTCCAGTTGACTGTATACATGGAGAGAGAAAACAACAGCATTACATTGATTATAATAGATGTACACACTGTGGACAATGTATTTCAGTTTGTCCTGTAGACGCAATAACAGCAGGAGATAATACTCTTAAGTTTTTAAGAGATTTAGCTATACCAAATAAAGTGGTTATAACACAAATGGCACCTGCTATAAGAGTTACTATAGGAGAGGCTTTTGGATTTGAACCTGGAGTAAATGTAGAAAAAAAAATAGCAGCAGGCCTAAGAAAATTAGGTGTAGATTATGTATTTGATACTACATGGGCTGCTGATTTAACAATAATGGAAGAAGCAGCAGAACTTCAAGAAAGATTAGAAAAACATTTTTCAGGAGATGAAGATGTTAGATTACCAATACTTACATCTTGTTGTCCTGCGTGGATTAAATTTATAGAACAAAACTATGGAGATATGCTAGATGTGCCATCAAGTGCTAAATCACCTATGCAGATGTTCGCAACCGTAGCTAAAGATTTATGGGCAAAAGAAAAAGGTCTTACTAGAGATCAAGTAATATCAGTTGCTATAATGCCTTGTGTGGCTAAAAAGTATGAAGCATCAAGACACGAATTTTCAAGAGATTTTAATTATGATGTTGACTATGTTATTACAACAAGAGAACTTATAAAAATATTTGAAAACTCAAATATAAATTTACAGGATATAGAGGATAGTGAGATAGACCACGTTTTAGGAGATTATACTGGTGCAGGAATTATATTTGGAAGAACTGGAGGAGTCATAGAAGCAGCAACTAGAACTGCTATAGAGAATATGACAGGAGAAAAAATAGAAAATGTAGAATTTGAATGCCTTAGAGGATGGGATTCATTTAGAGCTTGTGATTTAGAAGTAGGTGGATTAAAACTTAGAATAGGAGTTGCTTATGGACTTAAGGAAGCAGGTAAAATGCTTGATAAAATAAGAAATAAAGAAGAGTTCTTCCATGCAATAGAGATAATGGCGTGTACTTGTGGATGTGTAGGTGGAGGTGGACAACCTAAAGCTAGAAAGAGAGTCGAAACAATAGAAAAAAGGGCAGAAGGCTTAAATAATATAGATAGATCATTAAATTTAAGAAAATCTAATGAAAATCCAGAAGTACAAGCTATATATGATAAATATTTAGATCATCCATTAAGTGATAAAGCTCGTGAACTTTTACACACTAAATATTTTGTTAAAGTTAAGAAATAAATTTTTTAAATTAATATTGTATAAATAAAAGTTGTCATAGTGGAAATAATAAGTTTGTAAGAAATTGGAAGGAGTAAACAATGAAAAATCTTAAAATATTATCAGTAGCATTAGTGATTATGATTGGTAATATTTTGTTTATGGGATGTGAAATTTATAATAAATATGGAGAAAATAAAATCAACATCAGAAATAATAATCAAGAAGGTTTAAGTATATACGAATATAATGATATATTTACAAATTTATATAAAAAATATATAGATCCGATTGAAAAAGAAGAATATGATGATATAAAAAAATTTCTATTAAAACAAGATAATGAAGATAATTATAAAAGTTTAAATAAATACAAAAAGCTATTGAATATATCAAATCAACAATTGATCGAGTTTAAAAAAGGAATGAATAATTTAGTTACGAAAGATATTGATCTTACTAAATTAAATAATGAATTAATAGAAAATACTTTGAATTTAATAAAAGAAATTGAAGTAGAGATTAAAGAAATAGATAATATACCACCAGATAACTATTCAATGGCAAAATCAGAATTTATAGTATATTTACAAAAAAATATATCTATACAAAGTTATATAAAAACTAAGTTTGAAAATTCTATAGAAAGTATAAGAAATTATCTAGATATAGAATTAAATAAATAATTAATTTGGAGGTATAATATGAAATATTCAAAAATTTTAGCGGTAAGTTTAATAGGGTTATTATCATTTGGGACGGTAGGATGTACAAATAAAATGCCGAAAAAAACAGATGAAAATAGAGTAACAAAATCAACAACAGAAACTAAGGATAATAGATATGGTAATATGAGTATGGAAAGTTATAAGAATGAATTCGGTAAATTATATGAAAGCAACATTGCTAGATTAGAAAATTATAATGGATATAATGAAATATTGGTAGAAAAAGAAACAAAAGATTACCCAGGAAATGAAAAGTATCTTGAAGGATTAAAAAAAGCATATAAAGATAGTGAAAAAAATTTACAAGAGTTTGTAGATTCTTTAAAAAGAGTAAAAACAGAAAATCCTAAAGTAAAAGATATGAATGATAAATTGATAGCAGAAGGAAATAAATTAATAGCAGAACTAAAAACTAGAACTAAAAAATTAGATGAAGTACCAAATAATTTAATGCAAAAATCAGAGATAGAATTTAGAAAAGGTATAAATAATTTATTAAATGTAGATAATACAACAAGAAATGATTTTAACAATTTGATGAAAGATGCACAAGAATTTTTTGGTATAGATAATAAAAATAAAATAAATAAAAAATAAATATATGTAAATAAAAAAATAAAAGCACTTATAATTTAAGTGCTTTTATTTTTTTATTTACATAATTTTTTATATATTAAAATGAATTTATAACTAATGTAAGAAGATTTGATTTACAATATGTAAAAAAAATTTGTGAATTTTTTAAAATTAAATCTAGAATTTATTGCGATTAGTAATCTTCATAATAAAATTAATACAAAAAAATTAAGAGTGTAGAATCTAAAGTATATATTTTTTTATCCGTATAGAATGATGAGTTGAAAAAATAATTAATTACATAAAATTATTAAGACTGACATTAGCAATATGAATTTAGGTTAAATAATCTGAATTATTACTTATTCTTTAAAATATTATAAAGAATTCAAAAAAATTTTAACAGTAAAGATTGATTTTTAATAAAATTTAATAGAAAGTAGTACCTCATATTTGAATTAGAAAAAATTCCATAAATATAAAGGTAATATATGTATATTTAAATATTTAAAGTAAAAAATTATATATATTTTAAATATTACTAAATATATATAGTAAATTATTTAACACTCTATAAAATAGGGAAATTTTATTGTCGATGCAGAGAAATATAATAAAAAATTGCAGGGAGGAATATGTATGAAAAATCTAAAAATAGGTAAAAAGCTAACTTTAGCTTTTGGTATTTTATTAATGCTTTCAGCATTTACAAGTTTTTATACAATATCTAAATTAAAGGGAGCAGAAAAATTAAGTAATCAGTTATTTACAGGACCTTATGTATCAACGACTGAAACTATGCAAGTTCGTAGAGATTTAGTTGCTGTTGCAAGATATATTGGTAATGCAGTTATGGAACAAGATCCAGTACAATATAAAGCTAAAATGATGAGTACTTTTGACAGTATCGATAAGAGTATAAAGACACTTAATAATTCTTTTAGTGAAAACAAAAGTGCAATTGATGAGCTTCAAAACTCAGTAAACAATTTAAAACAAGAATGTAACAATGTTTTTGTATTTATAGATAAAGGTGATTACAAGCAAGCAATAGAAATGCTTAGACAAAACACTCCATATTTTAATGCATATAATAAGTGTGTAGATGATGCAGTAAGTCTTAATAAAGACGCAGAAGATTATGGTGTTAAATTTAATAAAGGAGTAGAAGACACTGCTTCAAGAGCAACTTTTGCTTCTATAACAATTAGTATATTTACTATAGTAGCAGGATTAGCTACATGTTTATACATAACAAATAGATTAAAGCAACCAATTGAAGAAATAGAAGAAGCAGCAAATAAAATGGCTGATGGAGACTATGATATAACTATTAATTACGAATCAAAAGATGAATTAGGATCTTTATCAGATAGTATGCGTCAAATGAGTAGCAAGACTAAAGAGATTATAAATGATTCAGTTCATGTATTAAACGAAGTTGCATCAGGTAACTTTGATGTTTCAACTGAAATGGAATATATAG
>ERZ1463036.84-NODE-84-length-21485-cov-9.876808_pt1 | contig 21485 bp, 18 predicted proteins | sample MGYA00564485_ERZ1463036 | MGnify/ENA primary metagenome ERZ1463036 (study PRJEB39244, sample SAMEA3635127) | Helicobacter pylori | study: EMG produced TPA metagenomics assembly of PRJEB11511 data set (Assembly of a 5300-year-old Helicobacter pylori... | reverse complement strand
ATTAGCTCCAGCTAGAGCCTTTGCATTGCTAGCTTCTAAATCCATCATCTCTTTACTCTGCTTCATCATTACGCCTGATTTATGCATTCCGCTTGCAGTATTTGTAAGTTGTCCAGCTAACTTTCCTCCGACGCTTTCTGCGAATCCTGTGTATCCAATAACGAACTGCTTGAACAACTGTGTTAAAGGTATGAAACAATATGTGGATACTAGAGCCTCCATTGCGGACATATTCGTAGTGTTATAACCTGCAAAGAAACACATTGTAAGAGCATGGAAACTTTGCATAAATATAGTCCCTACTACTTCTCTTAAGAAAGATATGAACATCTTTTTTTGCATCGGTCCATTCGGATACAGTACAGTAACTAATGGACTTATAGCGAACAAGAAGGCTAATGCGATAGACCTAACTAAATAAGTCATATTGATATATATATCAACACTTAGAAACATGCTTGAAATCATAGCTCCAGCTAAAGATTCTGTTGCTAAAATCTTATTTCCTGTAATCCCATATGCTTGCAAGTAACTTGAACTAAAAGAGAATGTTTTTACAATCCAGAAATTTAGTTCTAGTAACAACTCAAAGATACTTGGGAATATAGCTAACATGACTCCAACAACCACAAGGTCCTGTAGTTTTTCCATAAATGACACTTTAGCTACTATGTTGGTAGTAGATAGTATTTTATTTTGTATAGTGTTAATTACTACTCCAGATAAAATTAGCAGAGATACTACTAAAACTAATGCGTACACTGTTTTAGCGGTCTGAAACATATCCTCTGTCATCACTCCGAAATGATGAGTAGATGCCCTAGAACCCATATTTAGAACTAATTCTTGAATAGGGGCTAGATTTAACATACTTCTCATAGAAGTTAAAGCACTAGTAAAGTCAGCCCCTAGTCCTTGACCAATTAACGTCATTGAGTCTGATGTTGAATCTGAGATATTACTACCTCTTAAATCCGCATTTACACCAGCTTGTATAGCCAACTGACCCCAGGTAATATATCTATTCTCTTTGGTCTTTGCTATATCTGTATACTCTTTTCCTACAAGTGGAGCTAAGACTTGGTCGCTGTGATAACCTTTAGCCATTCTCCAAGGATAATATCCGTAAACAATATGTCCATACTCATTAGTAGTAGATATAGCCACATAATCGCTATATCTAAGACCGTTTACAGGTATCAACTCTTCCCCTACTTTCTCTTTTGCACCATTAATGTGTTGGTTTGGACCAGTAACTTGGATTACACTAAACCCTTTACCTCCATTGCTTTTACCAGTATTGAAAGTTCCAGAGCCAGACCCATTTTCAAATCGAGCCGTTATTCTAGATAACTGAGCTACTATATGTCTAAGACCCTCTCCATTTATGTGTTCTGCCCCACTGTAAGTTTTAATAAATGCTAAAGAATCATTTATACCTTTGGTTAAAGTATTTCCAACAAGTTCGGCTCTCGCCATGTCTGAAGATAAAGCTGTATATGTAGTCTTTTCTCCAACATCAACAGATTGTGTTATACCTGGAAAAGAGAATACTAATCCCATGTTTAAATCCCCGCTTGTTTTGACTTTTTCATAAGTTTCATCAACTTTGGTTGGGTCATTTAAGACTATATTAGCAATTAAAGAGCTTCCTGGGGTCTTATTATCCCCTCCACCTTTATACACCTTTCGGTAATCGGCAATAGAAGAAAAGTCAACACCCTTGGCTCTTTCTGCAGGTTCTTTTCCTTCTCCCTTGTCGGGAATAATTTGAGTTACCATTCCAAACGTACCTTCATCGAATAGTGTTCTAATATAATAAGTAGAAGTCGCTTGAGAATCTATAGAAAAAGATGCAAGAAAAGTAAAACTAGATAATAGTGCTACAAACGCTCCTGTTTTCAATTTTTTTGAAACGTTTTTTCCTAGCATCTTCTCACCTCCTTTCAAAATATTTAATTTTTTATAATAAGTTATATTAAAAATATCTAATAAATATAGCAAAATAGGGTTTTTAGTATGAAATTTTGCATAGAAAAAAGCACTATTTATTAAAATAGTGCTAACTTTTGTAGCATGTATGTTATTACAAAAAGTATAGCTATAGAGCCAAAACAAATTACAAACAAATGGTCTGAAAACCAATGAATCCATGATAAAATCTTTAGTGCAATTTCTTGTAAACACAAAATAAATTTCATTAAATTTCGTGTAATCTTATCTATAAATGTTTCACTTTTTCGCTCTGTAAGAATGTAGTCTATCCATTCCATTTGCTCTTGCACATTGTTTTCTGTATCCTTATTGATAATAACCTCATCTTTATTTTCTGTCGAAGACATAACTATCTCCTCCTCTCTTTTTCGTATATTGAATTATAGAGAAAATAAGGTTAAAAAATAACAACTTTAAGCCTTTAAGGTCATTATTTTCAATGTTTTCTATAATTACGACATGTTAGTTGTTATATATTTAAATTAATTAACATATATTTAAAACAGATAGAAATATAGAAGATACAACAAATTTAAAAAAAGGCTACCTCTGAGACCCAGGTAGCTTTTTTATTTACAACTAATATTTTATATATCTTCATTTATTTCAGAATCAACAAATTTATTTATATTTTGAGCTAATCTGTTTAGTTGCTCATTAGACAAAAGCTTCAATGAGTCAACTACATTGATTATACCGTCAATATTTTTATTATTGGTATCCAATCTATCCAATATTTTATTAGCGTTTGCATTATCTTTCTTTTTCTTGTTGTGAGGATTTAAATTTTCTCGTTTATTACCTTCTAAGTACTTTGATTCTAAATCTAAATTTATAAATTCTATCTCGATATTGTTTTCAAAGTCAAATCTAGTTACGTAATTTCCAGTATAAAGTTCAGTCAACAGCCTGTTTTCCTTCTTTTTCTCTCCTGTTACATGCTGTCCACAGCTTCCACAGTCATCTTTTAGGTCTATAACATCTTTTCTATTATACATATGCACATAAACCTTTAATTTCACCACTCTGTAAAGTTGCTTTGGCTTTGCAGGACAATTAACAATTCTTTTTATATATGTACGCCCAACCTTATCATCGTCTACAGAGCTATTCATGCAAGCTTTTTCATAATGTTCACATTTCTTACATCTCTCTATATCCAAAAGATAGTCTTTGCCACCATATAGATTTTTAAGTAATGAATAAGTCTTTTTTATTCTATTGCCTAAACTTTCTGCATCCATTGTTCCGTTTATATCATAAGTATCCATCCTAAAATTTATAAATTGTTGTATACCTTCTATTTTAGTCCCTTTGGCTGGAGATATTCTATCATGAATACTACCTATAGATAAAACAGATTTTCTTTCTAAAAATGCATTGTGGTTATTATTTATTTTATTTTTATTAGTTGACCTAACTGAACTACCTTCTGATAATTTTTCACCATTTTTAGTCTTGTTTTTTTTCTCTTTAGCTTTATCTTTAGTACAGCCAGATTTGTCTGGAACTGATTCTTCTCTTCCGTCTCTAAGTTCATCTAATTCTTTTAATGTTATGTATATCTCATTATCTTGAAGATATAATCTTTCTTTGTATCTTCTAGAAAATGTTGCAAAATACTCAAACCCTTTATGCTTCTGAAACGTCATAGACGTTTCAAGAGTCACATATCGAATTAAATCATCTATAGTTTTTATTTTGTTTTTATTTAAAAATTTCCTATCTTCACATAGTGTTATAAGTTGCTCAAATTTAAAAACAGATAACCTTATCCTATTATTTGTCCTATTTCGCTTTGTTACTGTAGAATCATTATATTCAAAGGCAAAATCACACTCTTCTTCTAGCCTGTTAGCTATTCTGCTTATTGCAAAATCTTTTAGAGATATAATTTTATTATCTGTTTTTTCATAAATAGTTCTTTCTATAAGTTTAGCGTCTTCAAGTTCCTTAATTACGTTGTTTATTTTATGCTTTTGATTGTATCTATCTATATTTAATTTATTCATCAGTATTCTTAATTGTTTTTGCATTGCAACTTTATTCCCTACTAGGAATATTAATTTTAATAACTCATAATGCTCTTCGTATAGCTCTTGTTTAATCTGATTCTTAGATTTACTTTTAACTTGACTATTCATAATAGTTCACTCCTTTCGATATTTATATTAATATGTATACGATAAATTTAGAGTACAAGAGAATGCATCCGCTAATGCAACCTTAGCTTCTATAGTACTTTGTTTGTAATTTTGCGTTATCGTTTCACACATAGTAACTGTTCCTGACAATACAGAACAGCTGTCCCCATATTTTTCATAGTCTTCATCACTGACATATGCAAAGTCAGGGCATGAAAGCTCCCCATTCATAAGTTTTAAATCTAAATCAAAACCTCTAGCTCTTTCCTCTGCATCATCAGACTGTTTTAATTCTTTTATAGCATCTAGTACATCTCTTCTAATTTCAATTTCTGTCCTAACTCTTTCTCGTTCTGTATCTGATAACTGACTGTACATATTTTTAACATCTACATCATGTTCATATGATTTAAAATTATAGCATTTGTCTACATTATAATTATCTTCAACATGCTTTTTACCTGCATCTGTTAACACATAGAAACTCTTTTCCGCTTTGTTACAATACTTTTCTTCTATTAAATTATCTCTTATATAATTCTTCATTCTTCCATCTTTAACACCGTATTTATCGAAATCCTCCTTCTCAATCAATCCTGTTCTTGCAATTGAAGATAGACAATGTCTATCTCTCTCATAAAATTGTTTTATCCAAACTTTCTTAGCTCTAGCCATAATGACCAACTCCTTTCAAATATTTTTTAGAGAACTTAATTCAGGAATAAAGCTCTCAAATAAAATTAGACTGTGTCTGCAACCTCCTATGAGGTTGCCCAGCTTTTAGCTGGAAATATTTCAGAGATAAAAACCCTATTCGGGGAGATTAAAAAAGATGGTATCAGGGATAATATCAAGCTAAAAATCGAAAAATCAAATTTTAAATATGAAGGTGCCGTAGGAAATTCATATTTAAAATGGGATTAGAGATTTTTAGTGGAGGGTGGAGCAATAAGCTCCTACCCGTCTATAGTCTTTTCAAGCTAAAATTTGCAAAGGCAAGTTTTTAATATAATAATGCCGAAGGAAGATTATATTAAAAACAGACTTCTAAAATTTTAGTGGAGGATAAACCATAAGTTTATCCGTCTAATGCTTTTATCTTTTCAAGCCAAAATTCAAAGAGACAAATTTTAATTTGAATGATGCCGAAGGAACATTTAAATTAAAATAGGCTCCAAGAATTTTGGTGGAGGATTAACATTAAGTTAATCCGTCCAAAAGAAAACCCCTTTAATAAACGACTTAGTATGAGTACACGATGCGAGAAGCGAACCGCATGGGGGAAAAGCCGATGAGAATCCAATAAGTGCCTAATATGATGACACGATTCATCGTCATCATATTAGGTCGCATGGTGACACCCGTTTTTTGGGTGGCAGGATTATTGTCGGCGAACCCATGTGCAACCTCCCCAAAACTTGTTTTTGGTGGAGTTGGCTAGGTGAGCTTCTCGCATATTTTTTTATTTTTTTTTGATTTTAAATATTGATTTATCAATATTTAAACAGATTTTATATACTTTTCGCTTAGTAATTTGTTATTTTTCTATTACATTTTCTCTACTCTATGTTATAGATAGTTAGCTTGAGTTTTATAACTCAGGCTAACTATATTCTGATAAAAATGGTTTTGGCGTAGCCAAAAGCATTTTTATCAGAATATAGTAGAATGGGATTCCCTTATGGGAATCTCATTCTACTAGAATGAGAATAAAAATGGTTTTAATACACGAGAAACTTTGAATTTACTAAACAATTAATTCTATTAGAATAAAAATAATGATTCGGAACAGAATCATTATTTTTATGATATGTTGTACATTAATATACAAGGCTAAAAAAGAGCGTTAGCTCCATTATGAGAAGGTAACTAGATTTGAAATATTGAATACCAATATAATTCAAAATAAATATAGAAATAAATAGTGAAGAAAAATGCATGATACAATTTAAAATGAATAATATAGAGAATATATTTTAGAAAAATGAACAATTTTAATGTAGTACATGCACATTTTTTTATCTTATAGAATAAAATTAAGTGTGTTGCACTTAATTTTATTTAAAAGAAAAAATAATAATATCTCTTAGTAAAGCAATATAGTTGGTGTTCACGAACAATAGATACAAAAATGAAAGTATAGTCTGCAAGACTATACTTTTTTAAAGCCAAAAAGAGCGTAGCTCAAAAAAAGGCGGAGCCTAAAAAGAAAAAAATATTGGTATCCAACATGATGTTTATCATGGAACAAACGTTGATATTTCAACATTCTACACATATAAATCAAAATAGATAATTTGTTATGTCAAAATATAAAAATATTTTTCAATGTAGATAGGAATAAGACGAGCATCAAAAATCATATTATGAAGTGTAGCTCATGGGCACTTCATTTAATTTGTATTATGTTTTATGTCGATTCATAGGTGTAGACAATAAAAAAGAAAATATATTTTTTAAAAAGTACTAAGACAAGCTCAAAAAAACATAAAATGAAGTGTGGCGTCACGAGCACTTCATTCAAGACTTAAATTTTTTGAAATATATTCTTAAAAAATAAGAATATATCAAATATCGAAAATCATATTATGAAGTGTAACGAAAATGGGCACTTCACTAAAATTATTAAATCAAAACATATTAAAAAGCAGGATAACTTCCTGCTTTTTTAATGCATAAAATGGCGTTAGCCACAATAATTAAGCTACAATATTTCATATATAGCAAAATTACACACTAAAATCAATTTCAAGGCTATTCAAACTTTAATATTACTTAAAATATATTTCTCTACAAAGTCAAAATAAAGCTTTATAAAAATACTTATATAGTTCTATTAATTTTCTAAAATGAATATATTTAAAGTGTGAAGTAGACACGAGCACTTTAAAATTCATCCTAAAAATAAAAAAAGATGCTGAAGCATCTTTGAATTAATCTTTTTTATCACCTGTGTCAGATGAGTCTGACACAGGTTTTTTGCGTACAAGTATGTTTTCCCCATTAAACAACAGCTCCACTTCTCTATTCTCTTTTGTGATACCCATATCTTTCAACCAACTAGTTGGAATATAAACAACCGAAGATTCTCCATTCGAAGATGAGGTCCCTGCTGATTTTTGAAATATCACCTTCATATTTCTTCTATCTCTGCACTTTAATAAGTGTTCTTTTCTAGTTTTAAAGTAGTTTTTTGTCTCTATCATCCTATAAGCATAGCTATAATTATCACCATCTAAAACAATCCCTCTAAATTCATCATTTTCATCATAAACAAAGAAAAATACCCTATTACTTATTGTTATCTGATATGCTCTTTTCGCTACGTACACTTCTTCCTCAAGTTTTGTATTTATAATATTAAATTTCTTGCTTTTCATATGTATCTCCCCCTTTTCATTCATCATTTTTAATTCTATTAGAATGAATTCTATTGTTGATATTTCAATATTTTCAATTCTATTAGAATGGATTTTAAGTTATTCTATTAGAATAATATTCCAAATGGTAAATAAATATAAACAATAGGCGGAGCCTGTCTATTATTGAAGCAATTTTGGGAATGATTTTTGGAATGATATATGTGTAACGTTTACTTTTAATCCAAAATATGATACAATTAAATTGACTTTGAATAAGCTAAGTAAACTCTCGTAAGTTTAATTAGTTTAAAAAGGAGATAGTGAATACTATCTCCTTTTTTATATGATTATTTATTCTCAATTGTATCGACTAATTCATCTTCATCGTCTTTAATTTCAACTCCATATTTAATCATTTCTTCTCTAGTCATCTTTCTAGTTACAACCTTAGAATTTTTACAATTGGTACTATTCCATTTAAAAGAAAATTTACACTTTCCAGCATATCCATGTCCCTCTAACGTCATACTATATCTCCTTAAAAATCCATATTCTCAAAATTAACATCATTCATATCTACAACGTCTATATTATTGCTATCAAATTCATTATTACTTAAATCTAAGTCAAATTCATCTTCATTCGATGGTTTTTCTTCAACTTCAATTATATCTTCATTCTTGGTTTCAATTTGTTGTGTAACTATAATTGGAGATGGAGCTACAGATTGTATTGTAGCCTGTCTAGAGTCTAATATTTTAAATACATCTTCTATTGAAAATAAGCTTTGTTTCACGTCTGTTTTAAAATTACTTAGTAAACTAGAATCTATATAATTAGACTCAACCTTACTATCTCTAACATCATTTAAGAAATATCTAAGGGCTTCTTTTACAACTTCTGTACGAATACCAGCAGGGATTGCATTTAGCATCCCTTCTAGTTTTCCATCTTTGTTCGAAACGTTAAATCTAATCTCACACATATTAGTTAGCCCCCTTTGCCATATCATCTACAGCCTTTTGAGTACGTAGATACATACCTATAACACTTGCATATAATGGGTTTGTAGTAAATAAAGCATCTTTATAAACTTTCTTTATATGAGGTGCAAATCTTGCTGATGTACCTCCTGTAAATATTAATTTCTGTCCCAATAATTCACTATATCCCGCTTCTTTAAGCTCTTTTGTAAGAACCTCTCCTAAAAAATCTTTTATTATATATTCATTAACTATTTTTTGAACTTCTTTCTTTTGTTTAGCTAAATTCTCTATTACTCTTTCAACTTTTTCTTCTGTAATATTTATACCTTGTCCTTTAAATTTTACCATTAAGTTCTTAACTATGAAGTCATATCCGCACTCTGAGCTATGAGAATCCCTCATATTAGGCACTTTATAATAAGGTATAAATAATGAATTTAAAGTCCCTAGGTCAACTATTATATTATCTTCTAATCTATCAACCTCGACAGGCATTGAGAATATTGAACAAGCTCCTTCTGGCTGTATAAAGACATCTTCTATGTATAATTTAACTTCTTCTTTTCCGTGCTCTTTTATAACTATCTCTTTCTTTTTTAAAGCCCTCTCTCGTAAACTATCTATAGCATCTTGAGATTTATATGTGTCCGCCGAACATCCTAGTCCAACTATAAACTTTTTAGTCTTTGTTCTTTTATATAATTCATAAAGCCCTCTATACATATTTGTTATTGAATACTCGTTATCTTTTGTTATATTCCCCGTTTTTGTTAGCTTATTATGACTTATTGTATCATGTGCAACACCATCTATATATAATGTTTTTTCTAAGTCCATACAAACTTTATTTATTGTTAGTGTAGACTCTAAACAGAATACATTCACATCCCCCTTTACACTATCTCTGTATGCTACTTTTATTCTACCGAACCCACTATCTACTCCACATACCATTCTTTCAAGTGGAGCACCTTTTCTAACTTTTGCATCAACTTTTTCAATAGCATCAATTTTAGCTGGTGCTAATCTATCCTCTTTCACTACTTTTCCGTTTTCTAAAACTTCATTCTTTTTCATATTACATTCATCCTCTCGTTTTTTTAATTTAATTAGTTTTCTTACTTTTTTCCTATTCGGAAAATAACGGATTAATGATGGAATAAATTCGGATTAATTATGGATACCACTCCTTAAAAATAATCCCTCGTATGAATTTTTCCTGACTTTTGACTTTGAATAAACTATCCGTCCTTCGCTTATATTTATATAATACAATATTTATTTTTTTTTGACAACATTTTTATGGTAGTTACTCGGAATAAATGCGGATTAACTACGTATTCATTTCGTAAATTCGTTGGAAATACTAATATTCAGCTATTTTTAAAAAATATTTTTATACATTTTTTAAAAACTTTTTTTACATCAAATTCACATCAAATTTACTTTTTTTAAAAATTTTTATTACATTATAACTACATTTTAAAAAAATTAAATAAACATTATTGAGACATTTTTAATACATTTTCTTTACATCATCAAAACATTTTTTCTACATAATAAATACATCTTTTTGTTTTATTTTAATAAAAAAAATGATAATATATTAATATAAAAACTAAAGAAAAGGAGATGGTTCAACATGATAATAACAACCGTATTTAACCGAAAAGGTGGGGTTGGCAAAAGTCTTTTAACGCAATCTATTGCAAACTTTATAGCTTCAACAGAGAAAGATAAGAAAGTTTTACTAATAGATTTAGACTCGCAGGCAAATTTAACATCTAGAATCTACAATGAAGAACATAGTAACTACACTGTAGGAGATGCTATGATAGATAAAAAGATAAAGCTAAAAGATTTAATAATAGATAATGTTTTAGAAGATTACCCAAATCTTCACCTTATACCAGCAAATGAGAACTTAAAATACCTTGAAGAGGTATTATCAGGGATGAGTAATGATGAAACGGCTATATTGGACTGGCTTTCAAGTGAAGATAATATAGATACAGCAAAAAGTTACGACTACATCTTCTGGGATTTATCACCATCATTGTCAATAGTAAATAGAAATGCATTATTAACATGTTCAAATATAATTTTCATTAATCAATTTGGAACAGCTGAGTCTATAACTTCTATAGATAAATTTATAGGGGAATACAAAGAGCACTGTGAGGATAATGGCTTTGATATGTGTGATTTTGTGGTATTTACAAATATGCACAACGGCTCAAGACCTGATAAAACAACAAAGAAAGCAGAAGAAATAGAAGGAAAGTTCGAATATTTAAAAGAGTTTACTTTAAATACAAAGATTAGCTATAGTTCAGTTATTAGGAATTCCTGCACAGAAAAAGTAAGCGTTGATGACTACGTAAAAACAAACTTTGGAAGCAGAAACGCTCTAAAACAAATGAATAATTTAATAAAAGAGTTGAAAGAGAGGGAGATATTATAATGAATAGATTAGACAAGAATTCAGCAAAAAAGAAAAAAAGTGAAATAAATGAACCAAATCCAATTAATAATGCAAACGAAAACAATGATTACGATAATAACAATAATAATGAGAAAGGTATAGAGACTGAAAATAAAGTTCTAAAATCGCTATTAAAAAAGAAGAAGGTGGAAAAATTTAGAGTTAGTTTATATCTAAATAAGAATTTATTTGAAAAACTAATAACTGTAAGCGGAGAAAGTGAAGAAAGTTTTACGAACATAATAGAAGCACTACTAGAAGATTCTCTAGCTGATGTAAAAGTCAAACCAAAACATGTTAAAAAATATATGGACGATTTAGAAAAAAAGAGAAATAAATAAGTATAATCGAAAATAAAAATGAGCTACTTGCTCATTTTTTATTATTACAATAACATTATCAAAAAACTATATATAAACTAATTAAACATCAAATTTAAACTTTATAAACATTTTTAAAAAACTTACAATACTTCAAATTAACATTATTTTTAATCTAATCCAGCATTAAAAACAGCTATTTCCAATAAAACCACATGCATTTTTAATTATTGAAAATTATTGAAAATAATTAAAAAAGAATGATTAAAAATAATCATTCTTCTATACATTACATATCTTCTTCGTCGTCATCAAACATGATAAAAGAATCAAATTCTTTAAACAAATCTAGCTCTTCAACTTCTCTAGAGCTTAGTTTATTAATGGACGCAACCTCTATATCTAAATTAGTTTTCTCTTTAATATATTTTAAATTTTTTAAAACTGAGACATTTTTAGTAAACACAACATATCTCGATTCTTCACAAGCATCATTTAGTAAAAAAGCGTTTAGCTTTGCTTCAAATCCAACATTCTGATAATCTTCAAACTTCAAATTAGCATCAAATTTCAACATAGCCTTGATACTCTCATAGCTAAAGATATCCTCATTATTAACAAATAGAACTAAATACTCATTATCCATTCTTTCATAATCGTCTTTAATACATAAATGCTCAACTGCTCCAGGACCATCAACATCAACTAGATAATATATATTGGAATCAACATCACACTCCCCATGTTTAACCTCTACTCTAGAATCCTTGTATTCTGGAATCCATTTATTCAACTGATTGTATAACTCTATTGCTCCTGATAAAAAATTTCTATATTTATACTTTGAAGCCCTAATTCTCTCAACCTTTTCACATAGACCATCATACTCATTTATATTTTCATCACACCACTCTATATATTCATCAAAAACAACAATGTTTCCAGCTTTTTCAAAATCATATTCACTATCATTAAAAATTTTTGATAACGCACTAACAGTATTCCTGTTTGGAACATACACCTCTTTATCACTCATACGAAAGAATATTCTATGCATTACTTGATTATTAGGACCAACATCACATTTGTTTAATGTAGTAAATTTATAAACATGTGTAGGTAATGGTATTTTTTCAGCATTTGTTTTATAATAGGAAATTTTATAAGAAGTTTCCTCTTCTTCTACTGCAATAAAAAACATAAATATCACTTCCTTTCTAAAATTTAACTCTTATTGTAATAGTAAATATTAGAAATTTTTATAACAAATTATGTGACTAAACTAGTCACCTAAGCATACAAACAAAAAAGAGCCCATGCGAGGCTCTCTATAATAATTTATCAATATCTGAAAAATCTTTCCTTATAAAAATCAAATTTATATTATCCATTTCAATCTCATATTCATTTGTTATAACTACTATATTTGGAAATACATTAAATTTCTCTTTCCATTTGTTATTTTTATATAATTCCTTGTATTTACCCATGCTACTTTTAAACGTTTTAGTATTTTCAACCTCAACCAAAGCCATCTTATTTATATTATTTACAGAATATACTACAAATCCATCTGCAATAACATCTCCTATACAAAGTGGACAAATCATTTTAATTATCTCCGCTCCATTATCTTTTAACTCTGCTACAAATCTAGAAAACATCAGTTTATGTTCCACCTGAGCAGGCTTTCTTTTTGTGTAATAAACATGTTCCTGATTAAGATATTTTCTATCTATTCTTTTTACTAAGCCAGCATCAAAAATTGGCTTCATTCGATTTTTACAAGCTTTTACGCTATTATTAAAAAACATTTTGTTGATGGTTGTTGTATCTGCAACACCCACTATATCTAAGAATTCCACTATAGCTAAGTCTCTTGATGTTATTTTCATATATAAAATCCCCCTACTATAACTTATCTAAAAAACTAAGGTCCAACAAATTATTAGCATCTTCTGCTATCACAGGAGCCTCTATAACAGGTTCTGATTTATTGTTTGGACTTCTATATTCATTCATCTTAGATACAGGATTCTCCTTCTTTATAAACGGTTTTATATACTCCTTTGCTTCATCCAAGGATAGCCAATACGCCTGAAACTCTGCAACTTTAGAACCTTGTTTTAATAATCCATGCCCTGCACCATTTAACTTTTCTGCACCTGGAGCATCTAAGCTTATAATACTATTTTTTAAATCTTCTTGACGGAAAACCATACGGTTACCCAAGCAACTTTTTAGAACATTATTAACAACTGTATTATCTGGTCTCTGGCAACTAAGAAACAAAAATTGACCACTAGCTCTTGATAAACTAGCAAATCTTTTAAGTGTTTCCACAGCCTTTTTACCAGCTAAACTCATCATGACAAATTCCTCTATGAATATAGCTTGCATCTTCATTTTGTTTTTTGGATTTTTCTTATTATATTCCTGAATAGAGTTTACCTCACATTTAAAAAACTCTGAATATCTTCTCTGACACTCTTCCATTAATTGCTCAATCACATCTTTGCCCTCATATGGGTCTCTAATAAAGCATTTGCAATGCTCTACGTTACGAAACACACTAAGTTCAACTTGTTTAAAATCTAGTAAAAAAATATCTAATTCTTGTGGGCTATACATATTTATTAGAGATACCAATAGGCTTCTAGTGGCAACACTCTTTCCAGAACCTGTGGTTCCCGAAATCAACGTATGTGCTATATCGTCGGTTCTTATATACTCAACTCCTCGTATACTCTCTCCTACGGGTATTTTCAAACTACCATTAACTATCGCTTTGCTAGGTAATCTATAAGGTATAGTCTCTTCTAATTCTTTACTAAAAACTTCTATTATTATATAGCCATTTTTATAGGTTATGTCTATTTTCTGCTGAACTTGCTGTTCCAAAGCATTTTTAATACTTAAAAAGTCTTTTAGCTCCAATCCAACAGGTAGACTTACTATATATTTTACACTTATATCTGTCTTTATTTTTTTAGAAACACAAGGAAATATATCTTGTTTATTTTTTAATTCTATATCTCTAAAGAACTTATCTAAATCAAAATAATTGTTACTATCTCCTATCATCCATTTAAAGAGAGTATACCCTGCATCTAGAAATACATCTACGATAACTTCTAATGCATTTTTATTCTTTTTATTAGTACTCAAAATAATATCAGCTCCTTTTATTTTCAAGTCGACCCGAGGGGGTTTTGTGAGCATATAGGGGATGCCTATATGCGAATTGATTTTAAATCCAGCTGGACTCTAATACCTATAAAACATTATTTTAAACACAAGTAAAAATTTGGACAATCTGGAAAAGATTCCAGACCTGAATCCATAGTTGAGTCCAGGGCTTTATTATTATATATTCACTTTAAGAAAAGAAGTTTACGGTTTTAAGAAAGAAAAATACACAAAAAAAAGAAGGCTACTAAACCCTCTTTTATTTACACTAGAATGTATTACAGGAATAAAAATTCCTTATTAAATTTTCTATAAATCTCGTATTCTATTTTCTCTCTATCTATAGAACTCAAAATCTGGTTGGATTCAATTTTATCAAGAGAAAAATAGATGCATCCAAAGTAAATCTCATTAGCACATTTACTAGCTTTCTTAACTATATTATCAAAATCCTTCTTAGATAAGCCTTTGATTTTATTTTGTATAAACTTAGATTCATTGCAATATAAATCATAAAAAAACTTATTATATGCAACAAATATTATATTTTTATTTTTCGTATGTATTAAAAAATTAGCATTCTCAACATTTATAAAGTTATCTACTACTATGCACTCTTCTTTCACACTCTTTGTAAGCTCTTCTTTGATTCTAGCAATTGTTTCTTCATTTAATTTATGTTTTTTTGCTATACATTCTTTTATTTCTATTAGTCTACACTTTAACTTGATTGCTTCATCTATAAAATCTACAGGAGATAACTTTTTAATCTCTATTAACTCTTTTTTAAAATCACGCTTCTTCTTTTCTAGCTCTTTTCGTTTGTTCATTATTTCACTTAATTCTATATCTAAAACATTCTCTGAAAGTTCTTGTATGTATTTCATTCTGTACCCTAGTTTCACATCGGGTTCATACGATACAGCATCTAAAAAAGCTTTTAAATCAACTATTTCTGTATAAGAAGTGTAATGGTATATAACACCTTTCTTTTTTAACTTAAAAAACAATTTACTATCAAGACTCCTTCTTAGACATAACTCCTTATAAGAATCATCTCGCCAACTCTTTCGAATACCTGTCAACTCATAAAATAACTCTTTTTTTGAGTCATCATAAGAGTCTATAATATTCAAGGATGTACGAATAAGTTCACGAGGTTTTTTGAGCTTTGTGGCTGTTTCCCTGTATTCACCTTTATTTTGCTGAATACAAGATTCTAAATACTCAATTTCGCAGTTTAAATCCTCGGTATTTTCTTTCTTACATTCAACTGCAGTTATAGCCAGCTCTATATTATCCCTATTCACCCCATCTAAGCTCTTAAGTAGCTGTATTATATCTTTTATATCATCCTTATTATCAGCGTCTTTTAAATAGACTATATCAAGCCACATATCATCTAAAAATTTTTCTTCATCTGTATCTAAATTCATCAAGTAAAATTTTTCTCTAATATTTTTTACCTGAGATACTTTTTTTACAACATTTAATGACGCCCCTATTATCTCTGCTATTTCTTTTTGCTTCTTGCCTGAGTTTAACAATTCCATTACTCTCTCATATTTTTCATTATTTTTCAAAAAAATTCCTCCTTCCCTAGTGCGTGGTACACCATATTTTAAAGCCCATTTTGAACCTTATATCTTAAAACCTTCTTAGATTTTTCTATTAATTCTTCTTTTACATCTTCATTCATTTCTATATATTTAGCGTCTATAACTTTTACTATAGAGTTATCGTCTAAATTGACTTTATATAGCCCTATTCCCTCTTCTTTTAACCTGCTAAGCTCTTCACTTTTAAGCTTGATGTTAGAGTCTAATGCAAAGAACAATCTGTTGCAAAAGCTTTTATAGCTTGTATACTTTTTGTCTTGTATAAAGTCTGCTCTAGATGCTTTAACCTCTACAATATCTATATCTTTATTAAAACTAAAAATGAAACAATCAAATCTATAATTATTCTTTGAAACTTCTGGAACTGCTACGTTTCCTTCTGTGTAGTATTTCTTAAGTATTAGGTCCTGTATAAGCCTATGGTTTTCTATTTCGTTTACAGAAAGAGTATTAGCTACTAGAGTATTTTGCTTATAGTTCTCAGTGTCCTGATTTTTAACTTTTTTAAGCTTAGCTCTTGCATCTGCACGTTTATTTTTTACATCTTTTAGAGTATCCATTTGACACCAAATCTCTAGCTCTGATAGATTTTCATTTATTTTATATGTATCATCATCTCTGTATACAGTTTTGTATCCATCACGATAACTTTCAACTACCCTGGTAGTATAATGTCCTCTAAAAAAAGTTTCTTCCCTGAAGATACAAGAATCTTTCCATGCAACTCCTACTCTTTCACTTCTAAGTTCTCTATATCTAGCCATAAAGGCTTTTATATCATCTATATACCAAATACACCCATTTAACCTGATTATCTTCTTTCGCTTCATTTCTTTTTGAATGTTAGGACATAATTTTTTCACAAGAATATAACTATTGTCTTTCTTTTTAACATGACTCCTAAAGAATTCCCTCTCGTTTTTTGTACATTTTCCAAACAACTCAAACTCTTCTTTATCTACAGTTTTATTAAATTTATCTAGCTCTTTCTTATATATCTCTTCCACAACATTTAAGTTAGATTTCTTGTCTAAAGCCTCATTTTTCAGTGAGTAAACTTTATTTCGCTTATTCCTTATATCTTGAACAATACCCTTTATATCTTTTTTCTTAGCATTTACAGTAGAACTTATCGCTTCTATTAATAAGTCATTATCTTTCTCTTTTATGACATCTGCTAATTCAAATGCTTTAAAGTTCATACTTTTAAATTTATCTATATATATTTCATCTAGATTTATCTTATAAAGCTCTGCGTACATATTTTTTAATCTAGATATGTTTTTTACTATATTAACGGATAAGCCAGTCATATCAACAACTTCGCTTATTTTATAGTCATCCTCTAGTAACTCTAATGCTTTCAATTGTGTTTCATTCACTATAACCCTCTCCTTCTTGGTGCGTAGTACACCAATATAATCTAAGAGAAAGGAGATTTCTCTCCTACCTCAAATTATATATTTAAATACACTAATAAGCCCCGTAAAAAACAGAGCTTTAATATATTTTTAGCGGTGCTTTTATTATTTTTCTTTTGATTTTGTTATCATATATGGAGTAACTAAGTTCTCCATTTCGAGCTGAGTAAAATCTCTACTGATAAATATATATTCATCTACGTTTTTAATAGAAAAGAACTTATTAATCTTATCTTTTAATATTTCATCTATTTCATTTTGATTTCTGTAAAGCTCTTCTTTTTTTATTTCATAGTTATTCTTCTTAATAAAAGTGCATTTAATCATTTTGAAATCTCCTCTAAGTCTATTTTTTTAGATTCTTTAACTCTTCTTTTAATGCAAAAATCTCTTCTTGCAGTATCTTTTTATCTTGAACTAGATTCTTTTTATCTTCTTCTAAACTATTAACCCTGTTGTTTGCAAATTCTAGTTTCATCTTATCTATCTCTATATTTGTAGCATTTGCTTTTAAGCTATTATTTTCAGATTTTAATTCTTCTATTGTTATACTTGCATTATTAAGCTTATCTTCAATAGCAAGAGCGTTCTTATAATTTGTGTTAAGTTGTTTATTTTCCTCTTTAAGCTCTTTAATTATATTATTTAATCTATCAACTTCTTTTTGACTTACAAGAGCGTCTTTATAATCTATATTAAGCTGTTTATTTTCTTCTTTAAGTTTATCTATAGTATCATTAAGCTCTTCAACTTTATCGTTATTTAAATTTTTAATATCTAATAACTCATTTTTATGTGCTTCCTTTAGATTTATTATTTCACTCTTGCAATTTGCATTAATTTCAGTGATAGAATCGTTTAAGTTTTTATTCTCTTCTTTTAAAGAGTCTACTTTTGAAGAGGCTTTTTTTAGTTCTGTTTTAGTGCTTTCTAGCTCTGTTTTAGTATCATCTATAGTTGTTTGTAACGTATTTATTATGCTATTAGAACTTTCTATAGACTTAACTTTCTCTTCTAACTCTTTTTTCAACATTTCTATAGATTCATTTAAAGATTTTATCGCATTATCTTTACTTTCTATTACCCTATCATTGTTATCAATAGATTTTTTAACTTCAAATACTTTTTTAAATACTTCATTTTTAGATTTCTCTATATATTCTACATTTGCCTCTATAAGGTTATTTTGTATCTCCAATGTATACTTTTCTGCATCCATAGCGAAAGACTCTAATAACATATCTAGCATCGATTTTATCTTCGCTATATCATTCTCTCTACTTTTAAAATCACATTTCGGAACTTCTTGTAGTGCTTGAAGAGCTGTTTTGCAATTCTCGTGATAAAAATTCCACAGGTTTGCGACCTTCTCTGCATCCGACTTACCATCAATTTCATTTCTTATTTTATCTAAAACCTCTTCGGAGACACGCATTTTCTTCTCTATCTTCTTAGCATTAACTCCAGCTTTAGTTTTAGCTTCAACTTTTTCTCCCAACATTTCAGCTCCTTTATTGTTTAAAACTTCATCCATAGCCAAAGATTTTTTTTCATCTGTAACTTTTATATCTTTCTCTAATTTCTCTATATATTCTTTATTTGTATGTACATCCTTCATTGTTATATCCTCCATAGTCTCTATATCATTTGAAACAACCTCTTTAACTTCTCTATTATCTATATTATTCATTGTAATTCCTCCCTTTCATTAACTTTATATATATATTATATCATCTTTTTTATCTGGGTATAATTATTTTTTGTCGTACCCACAATAAAAATGTGTCGCAACTTAAATTCTTTGGGTTGATTTTTACTAAAATGTTTGAATTTCAATATTATTTATTTTGGGTACATATTAAATTTACTGGGTACACTACATTTTTTTAACTATTTTTAACTAATTTTGATGATTTTTGATGATTTAGACTGTTTTTATATAAGAACTAATTTTCTATATATGTATTTAATTTAAATTTAAAACTGAATCACTTTAAAACTCATTAAGCTTTAGTTATTTATCATGTTTATTTATTACTTCATAATAACTAACAGTTAATTAGTTTTAATGTTATTTATTTTAACATCTAAATTTACATTAATTTTTATTACAAAAAAGGTGACTAATTTAGTCACCTATAGTTACACATCTTCATTCAATATTGACTTTGACCTTACTATATTAATTGCTAGTAATTCATATTCTAGATATTTAATAACAAAATCTACTCCATGCTTTTTATACAGATTTAAAAACTTATACAATCTATTTACAAAGTATTGACTGCCAGAGGTATCTCTCTGTTCTTTTATAGCTAAATAAAACCTGTTTTTATTTTTCTTACGTGTATTATTTAAAATATAATTTTTTAGTTTGTATATATTGGAGCTATAAGTGTTATACCCAATATCATCTTTCTTGTCCGCTAAAATAACTGTTTCTTGGAGTATATTAATAGTACTCATATCAAAACACCTCTACTCTTGTTTTTATAATAATTATTAATGGTATTAAGCAAAAAGATACAACTGTTATAAAAACTTTAATTATATATGTATAAAATATTAGACTCAGGTCAATAATGACAATGTGAGATGGTATGCTCTTTCTTATTATTTCATACAATCTTTACAGCGAGCCCTACGCTGTCCAATACCTTTAGAATCTCTTCCGAAGAAATCTAATGGCTTCCAAGTTTTGCATCCATTGCAAACTTTACCTTCAATTCCATCCCTTACGACGATTGGGTTTCTAGGTCTATATTTTATTTTTTCTTTTGTAGAAGTTTCAAAAATACCTCTATTAGCCTGTTTTCCCCTTTTTTGGGTAAGTGGGGGAGTGGTTAAGAGTGATTCTTCCTTTATATTATTAAGTTTAAATTTTTCAAAGTAGCGTTTACAGGCATACTCAAAGTTAGAATTCTTGGTCCTATTTTTATAAAAATTTGATTCAGCTGGGTGATATGTCTTGCAAAAAGTACAATACTTAAGACCATCTTTTACCTGATTATTTTTTGCTCGGAAGAGACGGAGCTTCTCAGCTTTTCTAGTAAGAGCTTTAACTGTACATCCAATTTGACCTGCTAATTCCTCTAAATTCATGTATTCATAGCCATCCAAAAGTTGCTCTAATTTATCTTGAGACCACTTCATCTTATATCATCTCCAACTTTTATAGTATTTATACATTTATCTGTAAATTATTTTTTGAGATTTAATAAATTTACAGATAGTAGAATAATTACACTTAGAAGGAAATATTCCTTCTTTCATTGTAAGAGCTTTATAGCTACTGTATGGATGTTGCTCGACATTAATAGATAGTTAGTATAAAAAACAGAGTAGTGCTCTTAAAATAGATTCTAGAGAGTTGTATATATTTATAGCTAGTAATAGATAGTTTAAATTTAATAGTTAGGTTGAGTTGAAGTAACTATTCAACTTAAGTCTTTGTAATTTTATATAACTTATATTATTAATTAAGTTATATTTTTTATAGGCTAACGCCTTATATGCACTGGCATGCTAACGCCCTTTGTGCATAGCTGAGGTAGGCTTAAGTTAAGCTTCATATTCACCTTAAAAGGAAGGTGAACATTCACCCTAACTGAAACCTACCTCCTAGTGGTTAATTATGTAGTTGATTGTAACTATATAATATAAAAGATTTTACCTTTCAGAGATAAAAAACACTTGTAGGAAAGTTACTTTCTTTAAATGAAACTGATAAATTTAAATATATTACTTACTGTCATCGAGAAAACAAAAACCAAAGGTTTTACAGTAAAAGAAGAAGAACTATAAATGTACTACTTTCTTAAAAGAACACATTTCCGGTTTATAAGTAACTAATAAAATGTATAAAAACCTTTTAAAATTTGTACGTTTTTTTAAGTTTTTAAATTTAAGAATATAGTAGTTTCAATAGTTGTATAAAATTTAAATTTTCATTCCGTCCATTTAA
>ERZ1463036.83-NODE-83-length-21681-cov-16.644086_pt1 | contig 21681 bp, 23 predicted proteins | sample MGYA00564485_ERZ1463036 | MGnify/ENA primary metagenome ERZ1463036 (study PRJEB39244, sample SAMEA3635127) | Helicobacter pylori | study: EMG produced TPA metagenomics assembly of PRJEB11511 data set (Assembly of a 5300-year-old Helicobacter pylori... | reverse complement strand
AGATTGTGCCCATCTCCTATTCCCATCTGGAATTATTCCTATATGTTTCGGTATTTTCATTATAATCACCTCTTTCCATATGATTATTTCCATTACCTATTTTTTTACACAATATTCAGTATATTATTAATTATTTTAATTGTTTTTTACTAAAATAATTTCTTTTTAATAGCTTCATATAATAAACTATAACTATATTTTATATGAAGGGTATTTTATGAAAATTTTTTTACTTCTATTTCCTTTAATTTTAATTTTTTCACTATCAGGTTGTTCATCTGATCCTAAAGTTAAGGATATACCAGTTAGTGAAATAAAGGATGCTATAATATCACAAAATCTTATAGATGTTAACCCTTTAAATGATATTCCCGCTCAAGATGCTCCCGCTCTTTCTTCTGTAAAAGATAAAATAGAAGAAAGTTTTATGCTCGGAGCTATGATTAATGTTAAGCTAAGAGATGTTATTGTCGTTAAAACAGATGATTCTGAGCCTATCATAAAAGCATTAGAAGATTACAAAGATAGTTCACTTAAAATGTTTGCTGATGAATACGGCGAAGAAGATAATGCAGAAAGTATTTCTAATTTTGTACTAAAAACAATTGGAAATTATGTTTACTTTATAGCAACTCCTAATTCATCTGATATAGAAACAACTATCCTTAATCTAATACAGGAATAGTTTTTAATCGTATACTTAAATTAAATATGGAGTATGGTTTTTATTTTAAAATCACACTCCATATTTAATTTATTTTACATATTTTTAATTATAAAGGTAAAGTTGGTGGTATGTTTGGTTTTTAGCAGTGTTGTATTCTTCTTTTATTTTTTACCTTTAGCTTTGTTTTTTTACTACATTTCTCCAAATAAATTTAAAAACTTTACTCTTCTTATTTTTAGTTTAATATTTTATGATTTGGGTGACCAATATATATTTTAATAATGATTTTTTCATCTATAAGTGATTACATCCATGCACTAATTATTGATAAATATAGATACAGTTTAAAATCAAAAATTGCTTTAGTTTCTTTTATATCTATAAACTTAGGACTTCTTTCGTTTTTAAATATTTTAATTTAAACTTGCCTTTAACTATAGGTATAAGTTTTTATACATTTCAAACAATGTCCTATTCTATTGATGTTTATAGAAATAGAGTTCCTGTTCAAAGAAATTTAATAGATTTAGCTACTTATGTGTGTTTATTTCCTAAGTTAGTTGCAGGGTCTATAGTTAGGTATTTCAAATGAATTATATAATCGTAATCATAATATTGATATTTTTTTGATGGTGTATATAGATTTATAATTGGTATCTCAAAAAAAGTTTTATTAGCTAACAACTTAGGTATTATTTGGAGTAATATAAAAAGCATGTCTTATTTAGAACTATCTACACTTACTTCATGGTTAGGTATAATATGCTTTTCACTTCAAATATACTTTGACTTCTCAGGATACTCTGATATGTCTATAAGGCTTGGTAAAATATTTGGTTTTACATTCCCTGAAAATTTTAATTTTCCCTATATATCAAAGTCTATAACTGATTTCTGGAGAAGATGGCATATATCACTTGGAATTTGGTTTAAAGATTATGTATATATACCGCTTGGAGGAAATAAGTGTTCTAAATCTCGTTGGTTTTTAAATATTTTTATAGTTTGGTTTTTAACTGGACTTTGGCACGAAGCTACTTATAATTTTATATTATGGAGATTGTATTTTGGTATTATTTTAATTGTTGAAAAGTTATATCTCTTACGATTATTAAATAAGATACCTAGTTTTTTAGGCATATATATACTTTGCTTATAGTAATTATAGGTTTTGTTATATTTGAGATGACAAATATATCTTCTATAGTTGCTTATTTAAAATCTATGTTTATTAACGTAAATTTAATAGATAGAACTTTCATTTATTATTTTACTCCGAACTTATTACTTTTATTCGTATCTATAACTGCTTGTACGCCTTTATTTAAACTTTTATTTAATAAGTATGATTTATTAAACTGTGTATTTCTAATAAGTGGATTAATTCTATCTACCGCTTTTTTGGTAGATTCATCATTTAATCCATTTTTATATTTTAGATTTTAGGTGATTGTATGAAAAAATTTATGGTAACATTTTTTTTATTATTTATATTCATAATACCAAGAATAACCTTTTTAACTCCAGATAAAAACATCAGTGCTATTGAAAATAAAATTTTACAACAGCTACCTGATTTAAGTTTAGATAATATATTATCTAAAAGATTTATTAAAAACTTTGATAAATATGTTTCTGACCAGTTCACATTAAAAGTTGGATTTATAAAAGTTAAAAATATATATAGCTATTTAATTGGGTCTAGAGAGTTTAGAAATGTATATTTAAGTAAGTATAATCGTCTATTAGAAAAGTTTTCATTTAATAAAAATATATGTAATTCAAACATAAAAAATATTTCTAAAGTAGTTAGATACTTAAAGGCTAACTACTCTATAAACTCTAAGCTTATGGTAATACCTACATCTATAGCCTTTTATGAAGACCAACTTTATGAATATATGATTAGCGATAGTCAATTAAAATCATTAAAGTACATAGAGGGTAAATTTATGAATTTATCTAATAGCAATTTCTTTTATTCTCCTTTTGATATTTGGGAGAAAAATAAAGATAAGTATATATACTTTAATACAGATCATCATTGGACACAGCTTGGGGCTAAGTTAGCTTATGAAGATATGTATAAAAATAAGATTCTAGACCCCCCCCTACCTGTTTCAAATGATTTTTATGGAACTTACTATTCTAAAACTATTTTAGATTTTATTAAACCAGATACTATTTTTGCTTATAAAGGTTATAGTAATTATAAACTCAGTGTAGATTTTAATTATAAGTACAATACACTTTATGATGAATCTAAATTAAAAGATAAAAATAAGTACCAATATTTTTTACATGGTGATCCATCCATAGGTACTATTGAAGGTAATAAAAATATAAATAAAGAAATACTTATTTTTAAGGATTCTTTTGCTCATACTTTTATACCTTTTTTAACACTAAATTACAGTAAAATACATTTTATAGATCCTAGGTATTGTAAGTTGGACTTAGACAGTTATTTATCTGAAAATAATAATATAACTTAAATTTTATTTATGCATAACATATCTACTTCAATTCTGATATATTATATAAACAATAATTAAATTTATAAATAAGGGGGCTGATTTAATTTGAAAACTTTATTCGATAAAACTTATTTCAAAAACATGAATCTGAAAAATAGATTCATTAAGTCTGCAACTTGGGAAAACTTAGCTAATTATGATGGTCACATGAATAAAAACATACTTAAAGTATATAAAGATTTAGCTCAAGGTGGAACTGATCTTATAATAACTAGTTATGCTTATATAACTAAAGGTGAACAACCTAATGCAAATATGTTAGGAATATACGATGATTCATTTATACATGATTATAAAGACTTAATTAATACTGTTCACTCTTATGATAGTAAAATAATTATGCAAATAGTTTATGGAGGAAGCCAAACTTCTTATAATATAGATGATAGAATCATATTAGGTCCATCTGCTATTTCTCATATTAAAACAGGGGTAACACCTAAGGCTATGACTAAAAATGGTATAAAATACATAGTTGAAGCTTTTTCTAAAGCTTCTTACAGATGTAAATTAGCTGAATTTGATGGCATTCAAATACATGGAGCTCATGGATATTTACTTAGTCAATTTTTAGATCCATATCACAATAGGAGAACTGATGAATATGGTGGTCCTATAGAAAATAGATCTAGAATAATATTTGAGATTTATAATGCTATAAGAGAAAAAGTAGGTGTTGATTATCACATAAGTATAAAAATAAATTCTAGTGACTTTAGAGAAGGTGGGCTACCTTTGAAGATTGTAAATATGTAGTTGAAAAACTAGATGAACTTGAGATTAATTCCGTAGAAATAAGTGGTGGAAATTTTAGAAGTTTTAAAGGTGAATCATATTTTAAGGAATATTCTAATGAATCAGCTAGACCTATTCTACTAGTTGTCGAGAATAGAACATTGTATTCTATGACTAATATATTAAACAATACTATTCTGTAATATTTTTTCATATGCAGACCCCTAATATCTAAACCTAATCTTATTAATAAATTTTACATAGCTTATAATTATAAACACAAATGTGTAAATTGTAATCTATTTATGAAAAATAACAAAATGCGTATTCTTCATAAATAATATATTTTTGAAAACAAATGATCCATGTCAAGTTATAAGCTAAATTTAAATATTTAATCTCACTTATATTTTGTCATAGATTTTACTTCTATATAAATTTATTTAATTTCTTAATATCTCAATAAATATTCTTTCCTAAATTTCCCTGTTATCTAGCTATACCCTAGTATAAATATTAATTATAACTCTTAAGTAAGATTTACAGTATCACTATCTCATTAATTAGTGCAATCATTTGCATAGAATATTATTTTTATTTTCAATACCTTTTACAAGCTTCTTATTTTCTAAAGCTAATTACCTAACAAAACTTCCTAGTTTATCTATCTTTTACTTTTGTAAAAATGTTCTTGGATAATTATAATACTCTACTCAATTTGATTAAATTTTTATAAAGGTATAATCTAAATTCTTAGCAGCTTGTGTCTATGTTTTTATACATACTTTCTATATTATCTAATTTAATTTAGTTTTTGATTATATATTTAATTGATTTTATTCCAATCTATTATATAATAAATTTATATAACTTAAATAGTAGGAGGCAATTTATGGAACCATTATTTCTAAAACCATTATTCATGTACAGAATATGGGGAGGAACTGCTTTAAGAGATAAATTTAACTATGAAATACCATCTGAGAATACAGGTGAATGTTGGGCTATAAGCTCTCATGAAAATGGTGATTGCATTGTTTCTAATGGTATATACAAAGGGCAATCTTTATCTCATCTATGGAAAGAACATAGAAATCTATTCGGTAATATACCAGGAGATAAATTTCCATTATTAACAAAGATTTTGGATGCTAATGATAATTTATCTGTTCAAGTTCATCCTGATGATCATTATGCTAAAGTTAACGAGAACGGTGAATTAGGAAAAGCTGAATGTTGGTATATAATAGATTGTGATAACGATGCCGAAATGATATTTGGTCATAATGCTAAGTCTAGAGAGGAATTAAAAACTATGATTGCTAATAATGAATGGGATAACTTACTTAGAAGGGTTAAAATAAAAAAAGGTGACTTCTTCTATGTACCTAGTGGAACTATTCATGCTTTATGCAAGGGTACTTTAGTCTTAGAGACTCAACAAAATTCTGATACAACTTACAGAGTTTATGATTATGATAGAGTTGATGCCAGTGGTAACAAACGTGAACTTCATGTCAATAAGTCAATAGATGTTACCATTGTTCCTCATTCACAAATTAATAATGATTATAGGGTTTTAACAAGTGATAACTTTAGTTGTACTTCTTTTATAAGCAATGAATTTTTTAGTGTTTATAAACTAGATATATCTGGTGAATGTAAATTTCATCATAGTACACCATTCTCTTTATATAGCATAATAGAAGGATCCGGGAAGCTAATCCATAACAATAATGAATATAGTTTAAATAAAGGGGATCATTTTATATTACCATATAACTTCGGTGATTTTAAATTCGATGGCAATATTGAAATAATCCATTCTCATATATAAAGAAATAAAAATATTGTAGAAGATTTATTTAGTTTTAAATCTTCCACAATATTTTTTAATAGTAACCCAATATTTTTATATATCTTCTTTCTCCTACTTTTTCACTTAATGGATAATCTAATAAATCCTCTGTATGTTGACATATAAGATAATCTAAAAGATAATTTTTATCATCTAATATTACCTGAGTAACTATCATAGTATGATATGCTACTCCCCGATAGATTAATTGTACTATATCTCCAATCTCTAACTCATTATACTCAGCAAGAACTGCATATATCCCATAATTTGCTGTATTTTTTTTATTATTATTTAATATATACCTTCCAAAAGCATCTGCAGCTGTCCATGGCGGAGTTCTACTTGAATCGCTGTACCAGTACCACTTCTCCATTACATCCTTGCCTTGATTATCAAAAGGTATATTACCTGCATGTATGCACTGTGATATATAATTGGTACAGTCTCCACCCCAAGGGTCATAATCTTTGTACCTAGGATTTCTGTATAATGCCCATGTCCTAGCATATTCTATTGCATCTTCTCTGTTATATTCTCTAAACTCTTTCATTTAATCACTCCAATATATATTTTTTCGTATATTTACTTAAATATTTTTCTAAATCTTTGAAGTATAGTTCTATTTCTTCTATTTCACTAGAGTCAGTTATTTCATATGATGAAAAATTAATAGATATATATTCCTCAGTTATATAAAAAGATTGGGCATTTATAGATTTTATAAGTATAAGATTTTTTAAATTATTAGTTTGGTTTTTTGAAAATTCCATACAACTTGGTTCTTTTTTGAAAATATCTTCTATTAGTATTTGATTTTTATTTTTTAAATCATAGTTGTAGGCATTTATATAGTTAATTATATAGTTATTTTTATATATTTCTGAAAATACTATTGATATACTTATTAAATTATTTTTATTTAATTGAACTTTGTAATCTATAAATATATTTGATTTTTCTTTTGAGTAGATTGCTTCTTCTTCTGATATTTCTTTAAATATAATTACATCCTCATATATTTTTTTATTTATATATTCTACAAAAGAATCATCTTCTATCGTCTCTATTACAGGATATTCTATTATACAGTTTAAATTATCATCTTCTATATCTATATGTCTAGTTCTTATGTCTATCATTAGAATCCCTCCTGTTTGGTTTGTATATTACTTATGTATGTGATATGTTTCAATTTTGTTATATCTTTTGTAATCTTTATGTATTGAATATATGTTTATAGTTTAATATAATTAGGTGTATGTTAAAAATAATAAGAAAGAAGGGATTTTTTTGTCGAATTTAAAAAGATTCGTTATCGCCTTGTTGGTTTTAGTTATATTAATACCTGCAGGTGCATTTGGGTATTTATATTTTAAGCTAAATACCATGTATGATAATAGTTCAGATAGCAAGATACTAAAAAAAGCTGATTATAAAGAAGAGAAAGGAATCACTAATATATTATTAGTAGGTACTGATGGCAGAACTTTAGAAGAACAATCTAGATCTGATGCCATGATGATACTTACTATAGATGATAAAAATAAAAGCTTAAAACTTACTTCTTTAGCTAGAGATACATATGTTAATATACCAGGACATGGGAATCAAAAACTTACTCACGCTTATGCTTATGGTAGTATTAATTTATTGGTTGAAACCATTGAATCTAATTTCAAGTTAGACATTCAAAATTATGCTATAGTTAATTTCTTCTCATTTATGGATCTAGTGGACACATTAGGTGGCGTAGTTGTAGATGTTAAACCTAGTGAAATCAATGAATTAAATAGAATAATTCCAGAATGTTATGAGTTTGATAAAAATAAAAATAAAGGATCTATTCAATACATAGATCATTCAGGTACTCAAAAACTAAATGGATATCAATCTTTAGCTTATGGCCGTATAAGAAAAAATGATAGTGCCTTAGAAAGAGATAGAAGACAAAGGGCCCTTATTCAAGGTATGATTGATGGTGTTAAAAATTTACCTGTCACTAAATACCCTGAGTTACTTGATAGTATACTACCTTACATTAAAACTAATATGAAACCAACTACTCTATTATCACTGGGAGCAACAGTCCTTAATATAGGAGATTTGAGTATAAAATCTTTAGAGTTTCCTATTGAAGAATATAGTACTGGTGGCATATATGGAAATGCTGGATGGGTTTGGCGCTATAATGCTGATAAATGCTTGCCAATTCTTCACGACTTTATATTTGAGAATATCATGTATAAAAAATAAATAAAATAACAATTATTTTTTAATACTTCCTTAAAATAATAAATCTATGTATATTTTAAGGAAGTATTTTTTAATATTCAGCTTTGATATTATATTGAATGATTTATGTTTTTGTAGTTATTATAAACGATAAAACCTATACTTTTAAGGCTATTATTTAAGTACTTAATTTTTTGATTGGTTTAATTAGAGAAAAAGTACATATTTATTTACGGGTATTGAAATTCATAAATAATTCTTATGATAATACGACTTGTGAAAATAGAGAGTTGGGTAAAATTCAATGATAATGTTAATTAATTACAATATATAATTTGCTATTCAATATTGCAATTTTCTAAAATAATCTTTTCTACATTTACTAGATCATTTCTGTATTTACGTAATTTTTCATAGTCAATATATTTATCGCTAATATTATTAATAACTTCTATATCTAAATTATTAAGGTCTTCTTCAGTTATAGATATAGCTAAGTTTTGTTTTTTCAATTTTAAAATATTTAGTATATCTTCATATGATGTAGGTCTTTCTATTAAAACTAATCTAGTGTGACCTATTAATGCCTCTGCAATAGTTCCCCATCCAGCCTTAGCAATAACAATATCACTTGCGGCTATATAGTTCTGTGTGTCTAATATATCTATCGGAAGTTTAACTACCGTTGCTTTTTCCCATGAATTAATATTTAATCCCTCCGTAACAAATATAGTTCCACTAAAATTTTTTATATTTATAGATCTTAAGTTTGTTGATTTTCCTGCGGTTATAAAAATAGATTTTCCATATTTCTTATTTATTTCCATTACTTTATATTTGTCTACTTCTCTGCATATCATACCCACATTATGAATATCTTTTGATTGTATATAATCCATGCCTATAGACAGATCATATGTTACAAGATTATCCACCTCATAGAATACTTTTTTAAATTTGTTGACTATATATTCATTTATATTTAAATACTCATATGGTTCTATCCAACTAAAGTTTGATAAAAAACTTGTATGTATATTTAGTTTTTTCCCAACTATTAATCCAATAGGGCTTATATCGCTTATTATACACCTTACATTTAATCTACTAATAATTTCACTTTCACTTATAGCTATTTCATTCCAACTTCTTATAAAATTTATTAATGATTTTTCTAGTTCTATCTTATCAATCTCCAATGTATTTATTTTATTTATTAGACCTATATCAGTTGTCATATCTTTATATATCACTCTACCTGTAAAGTTATTTAAATAAACTCTAGCAAAGTCATTTTGTCTTTTTCCACATACTATATATATATTATATCTCGTTTTATTTAATATTCTATTTATTATAGCAAGACATCTAGTCATATGCCCAAATCCATGAGATGATATATAAAATGCTATATACACTTTACTACCCTCAAGAATTCATTATAATCTTTTATATAGTCTTTTCTATCATATTCTTTTGAAGACATAACTAATAGTACTGCATTTGAACTATGGTCTAAAGTTTCTCTCCATATATTTGCCGGTATATATAAAGCTTTTTTAGGAGATCTCAATTCATATATATTTTCTTCATCTCCATTAAAACATTTAACTTTTAAGCTTCCTGCCAAACATATTAAAATTTGTTCTGTGTTGTAATAAGCATGAGCTCCTCTACTACTATATTGAGGGACGTTATATAAATAAAATATCCGCTTTATATCAAATTTTATATCAATTTTATCAATAGGAACTAAAAATCCATCCTCATCATTTCCTATAGATTCTAAATTTAAAATTTTACTATATTCCAATTAAATTTCTCCTTAAATTAAACTCTCATAGTAACTACTATGAGAGAAATTATATAAGTCTAACTATAAATATTCATTTTTATTTTCGTTTTTTAACTTTTCAACTATCTTTTTAACATCTTGAGCTTTTTCTTTTGGACATACCATAACAGAGTCTTCAGTAGATACAACAATTAAATCTTTGATACCTATTGTAGTTATAAGTTTTTTATCTGAATAAACTATAGACCCTTTAGTATCTATACAAATATTTTCTCCTCTTCTTATGTTTCCATCTTCATCTGTTGGGTAGATTGCTCCTAAAACATCCCATGATCCCAAATCATTCCATCCAAAATCACCTGGTACGACTATTACATCACTGCTTCTCTCCATTATTCCATAATCTACTGAAATCGATGGTATAGTAGGATAAATCTCTTGTATTTTTTTGTTTTCTTGATCTGTACCTATATACTTAGATATTTCTTCTAATTTATCATAAACTTTAGGCAAATATCTCTTAAAATCCTCTAAAATTTTAGATACTTTCCATATAAACATTCCACTATTCCATAAGTACTGCCCTGATTGTAAATATTCACTAGCCTTTTCATAATTTGGCTTTTCAACAAATTCTAAGACTTCGAATCCATCATTATCTACATTTTCATTTTTATCAAAACTTATATATCCATAACCTGTAGATGGGAACGTAGGTTTTATACCAATTGTGATTAATTTATTATTTTTTTCTGCTATATTTATTGCTTTATCTAAAACACAGATAAATTCCTTTTCATCTTTTATATAATGATCAGATGGGTATACGCACATAATTCCATCACCATGTTTTTTCATTATATTAAAAGCTGCAAAACCAATAGCTGCTGCAGTATTTCTAGCATTTGGCTCAATTAATATATTGTTATAATCACACTTATCACCTACTGTTTCTTTCATTAATTGAATCTGAGTTTTATTTGTCACTATAAATAAATTATCTTTAGTTGATAACTTAGTTATCCTATCGATGCTTTCATTTATAAGTGTATCTGCTCCACTTAAATTTAATAATTGTTTTGGAGTAGCCTGTCTGCTTATTGGCCAAAATCTGGTTCCTCCTCCTCCAGCCATTATAACATTATATATTTTCATGTAACCAATCTCCTTAACTTAAATATTGTCTATACTATTATCTATATATTTGATTAACTTAAATATTTTATTTTCAACATTTTCGCAATTATCGTCATTACATCCAAAGTAGAATTTTATTTTCGGTTCAGTACCTGATGGTCTTATTGCTATCCAACTCCCATCTTCTAGTATAAATTTAAGAACATCTGATATTGGTAGACTATCTATTCCTTTTAAGTAATCTTTGCTCTCTATAACTCGTATTTCATCTATATTGTTTATATGATTATTTCTAAAATAATTCATTATAGATTTTATTTTTTGCATTCCATCTATACCTTTTAAAGTGATTGACTTTAATTCTTCTTTAAAGTATCCATACTTTTTATAAACTTCTTGAAGTCCATCATATAAAGTCATTCCTTTATCATAGTAATAAGCTGCCATTTCTGATATAAGTAGTGCTGATACTACACCGTCTTTGTCTCTTGCATGTGTACCTACTAGGTATCCATAACTTTCTTCATAACCCATTATAAATGTAGATTCTTTAGTTTGTTCATACTCATGTATTTTTTCTCCTATGAACTTAAATCCTGTAAGTGTATCTACGCATCCAACATTGTAGTTTTTAGCTATTACTGCTCCTAGTTCAGAAGTTACTATAGTCTTAACTATCATAGGATTTTTCATATTCTTTATTTCATCAACTTTATTAGTTAATACATAATCAACTAATAATGAACCAACTTGGTTTCCGTTAAGTACTACATATTCGCCTTCATTGTTTTTAACAACAACCCCAACTCTATCACAGTCTGGATCGGTTCCTATTATTATATCTGCTCCATCGCATTTAGCCATTTCTATAGCTATATCAAATACTGCTTTTTCTTCCGGATTAGGATACTCAACTGTAGAGAAGTTGCTATCTGGAAGTTCTTGTTCTCTAACTACCGAAACATTCTTAAATCCAACTTCATCTAGTACATTTCTTATAGGTAGATTTCCTGTTCCATGTATTGGTGTAAATATTATTTTTAGATTTTTTCCAACTTTATCTATTATATCTTGTCTTATTACTTGTTGTTTTACTGCATCTATAAAAGCTATATCTACACTTTCATCTAGTGTAACTATTAATTCATTAGCTTCACTAGTTGTAGGTATAGTGTTATATTCTTCTATTTTATTTACTTCTGTTATTATTTCTTTTGCTATATCCGGACAAACTTGCCCTCCATCAGTCCAATATACTTTGTATCCATTGTATTCTGGTGGATTATGACTAGCTGTTATTACTACTCCTGCTACACACCCTAAGTGTCTTACTGCAAAAGAAAGTTCAGGAGTTGGTCTTAGGCTATCAAATATGTAGGCTTTTATTCCACAAGCTGCTAATGTTTTGGCAGTTTCTATGCAAAACTCTTTACTTTTATGTCTACTATCATAAGCTATTACCACACCCTTTTTTTTGCCTTCTTCTCCGCATTTTTGTACTATAAAATTTGATAGTCCATATGTAGCTCTTCTTACTGTATATTTATTTATTCTATTAGTTCCAGCTCCTATAACTCCTCTTAACCCACCTGTACCAAACTCTAGATTTTTATAAAATCTATCTTCTATCTCTTTATAATTACCTTCTATAGATACTAATTCATGCTTAGTTTCTTGATCAAAATAAGTATCATGCATCCATTTTTCATATTTTTTCATATATTCCATTTTTTCACCCTCTTTTATATATTTTTTTCTTAACTAGGTATATTATATCATTTATTTCATCAACTTTTAAAATAATAATCATAATCCCATATGTCATAGCTCCAACACCTACAGATGTAACTAGTTTAACTATATCTATAATCTTACCTTGATTTAATACATTTCCTAAAGCCTTATATACCAAGTGTGTGACTATCCCCATTATAAAGGATGCTACTAAAGCTTTGAAAAATGTTTTTATAATCTTATCTTGTCCAAAATATCCAATTTTTTTATTTAGACTTCTAAATAATAATATTGTACATATTATAGTTGAAATACTAGTTCCTAAAGCTAATCCTGATATTCCCATAAAATTAATAACAGTTATATTAAATATAATATTTAACAACATAGCAATAGCTCCATTTATCATTGGAGTTTTAGTATCTTTGATTGAGTAAAATACCTTGCCAAGTATATCTTGTAATCCAAATGATACCATTCCTATAGAGTAAAACATTAAGGCTTTAGAAGTTAGTTCTGTTGCTAGAGAATCAAATGCACCTCTTTGAAATAAGAGCTTTACAATTGGTGTTGCTAATACAATAGCTCCTGCTGATATTGGTATTACTAATAGTAATACGCTATTAACACTTTTAGATACAGTTTCTATAAATTGATTCTTATCATCTTTAATTGAAATCTTAGATAACATGGGATATATAACTGCACCTATAGATGTTATAAATAGTGCCATTATAAATCCGTTAAGCTTATTTGCGTAATTAAGAGCTGATATAGCTCCTTCTCCAAGTGTCGATGCTAATGTTCTATCTACCATAGAATTCACTTGATTTACTGCAACTCCAATAAATACTGGAGCTACTAACCATATCATTTTTTTTATATATTCATCCTTAACATTGAACTTAAAAGAATACTTGTATCCTTTTTTTACAGCAAATGGAAGTTGAAATATAAATTGACTTAACATCGCAATAAGTGTTCCGACAGGTAATATATATATATTTATGCTAGCACTTAATATTATAGATATTATTATTATTATGTTAAATGGCAGACCTATAAGTCCTGGAACTATAAAGTTGTTTTTTATTTGCAAAAATGAGGTCATTATGTTACCTAAACATATGAACAGCCCTCCAAATATCATTATTCTTGTAAATAAAATAGTAGCTTCTAAACTTTTGCCTTTAAATCCTATAGCAAATGCTTTTACTAGCGGTTCTGTAAATATCATGGATAATACAGCTATGATAGTTCCCACTACCATTACTATATTTATTATATTATTTGTAAAATCAAGTGACTTTCTATCTCCCCCATTATTATAGTTATCATAATATATAGGTATAAATGTAGTTCCTATAGCTATTCCTATAGTTGCAAACAATACTGTTGGTATATTCATGGAAGTTATGTATATATCGCTATAATTACTAGCTCCATAGGTAGCTCCTAAAACTAATTCTCTAATAAAACCTAAAAACTTAGATAACACAGTTGCAATCATAAGTCCTAATGCACTTTTAGCTACTTTACTCATTTAAACCTCCATACTTTAATATTTTTTAATTTCTAGAATAACTAAACTAAATTTTCTATTATGCTTTTATATGGTGTATAGTGTTGATTACTATTATCTCCATCCTGTATTGTTGTGGACATAGAGTTTATGGATAATAGTACTACAATACTCAACAATATTAATTTAATCCATTTTTTATTTAAATACTTTAATATTGTTGCAAATATAAATACCTGTAAAAAGTACAGTCCCATAGTTCCTCTGCTTCCTAATATATCTATACTTGAAAAAGATCCCATAATTAACACTGATAAAAAATATCCATTCAGAAAAATCATTTGGTGTCCGTCTTTTATATTATTAAATTTAAAGAATTCCACAAATCCAATTAAAAATACTACTCTTTTTATTAATGATAAAGTTATGTTTCCAGTATCATAACTAGCATAGTAAGCTATTTTCGATGATATAAATGGTATTTTAATAGTTTCAATTATTCTTAGTATTACACCACTTATGTCAAATAAAGATATAATCAATACAATTATAGTAGTCCCATAAATAAACTTTCTACTGAAATTTTGATCTGAAATAAAATATAGAGGTATAAATACCAATATACTAATATGAAATAAACTTGCTATAATTATAGTGAATAAAAATTTCACAAAATTTCTTTCCTCTATATATTGTATAGATATCAAAGCAATAGCTATAGACATTCCCTGCCTTATAACCCCCATATCATACATTATAAAAACTCCAGTAAAATACATAATCAAACTTATCAGTTTATTATCACTATACTTATTTATCATAAGTATCTTTATCCCTACTCCAATTAATGCTGATAAAAATATTACACTTTGAAAGTTAAAGCATATTTTATTCATTAAGAAATATGCAGGTTCTACACTTATATTTGCTGATTTTAACGTGTTGCTTTTAATCATTTTATATATATTATTATAACTTTCAAAATCATATCCTACTCCATCTCTAATTCCAGCCATTAGTATCATTACCAAAGATACAAATACAAAGCCATATCTAGTAATTTTTTTATATTTATATTCAGTTAAAATATTTAATACTTCAAGTAAAACAAGTACACTCAGTATAAATATGTATATCATTTATTTCTCCTATCTATATAAATTTATTATTTTGTATAAATCTCCATAACTCTATTTGTATTTTCTTTTAAAATATATCCCTGATTTTGCATCTTGCTGTATATTAAATCTTTATCATTAACCTTAGTATTCTCTTCATTAATTATTTTATTTGCCCATTTTTTTTCATCATCAATACTAAGAAACTTAATTAAATCCAATCCTAAATCTACATCTTTTGTTATTTTATCAGATATAAGACAAGGTAGTCCTGTTGCTTGAGCTTCTACTAAAACTACAGGCAACCCTTCATACAATGATGGAAATACGAATATATCCATTACATTTAACCATGTACTTATATCATCTTGTAATCCAAGATACATCACATATTCATCTAGTTCCTTAGATTTTATTTCATCGAAAAATTTTTCCTTTAATTCTCCATCTCCAATTAAAATAAATTTGAAATTTATTTTTTCTGATTTTAAACTCTCAATTATAGAAATTATAAATTTATGATTTTTTTGTTCTGCAAATCTACCTATATGGCCTAATATAAGCGTATTTTCTAATTTATATTTTTTCTTTACTATATCTATATCAACTTTTTTCATAGGCTTAAATTTATTAGTATCCACAGCATTGTTTATAACCTCAAATTTACTCCCTTTACCAAAAACAAAGTTGCCTGCATCTTTTCCGCAGGCTAATAATTTGCTAGAGTATATTTTCATCAGTTTTTGTAATACAAATATCTCCATTTTTCTTTTTATACCCTTGCCTTCATCACTAGTATTGTGGGCGTGACAAATAACATTTTTGACACCCGCTATTTTAGCAATTAAAGCTACTATTCCTCCATGAAAATTCATGTGGGAATGCACCGCAGTGTAAGGTCCATTCTCTCTTATACATTTATATAAATAGTAACAATGTTTTATATTCCCAACTTCACCTCTACTTGGTAAATATATAATTTTTCCACCATTATCATTTATTTCTTTATCATATGCACATTCTTTTTTAGTCATATTTGTAAAATCAAATTGGTATTTATTTGTATTTATGTTCCTATACCAACCCATTATTACGGCTTCTGTACCACCTTTATTCATTCCACTTTGAACTTGTAATATTTTCTGCATTTTGTAACCTCTTTTTTTATTTAAATATATAACTACCATAGTCAACTATGGTAGTTATATATTTTATTATAGAATTTGATTGTATCTTCATATGTTTTCTGCCAGGAAAACTTTTTAGCTTGATTAAACCCTTCTACTATTAATTGGTTTCTGTACAACTCGTCCTCCAATTTTTTAATTTCATATATAAATGTATTATAATCTTTATCTTCATTAACTAAAATGCCTGCATTACCTGCTACCTCTGGTATTGATGATTTTTTCATAGCTACAACAGGACAACCTGCCTTCATAGCTTCTATCACAGGTATTCCAAATCCTTCATAGCTAGACGGATATAGTAAGCAAAATGCATTATTGTACAAAATATTTAACTCATAATTTGATATCCCTTTTAAATGCTCATATCTATTATTAATCGACTGCTTTATTGATTTAATTTCAGTTTCTGATAAATGTTTACCACCTACTATTACTAATTTAAAATCTTTTAATTGTTCTACAACTTTTAATGCAATATCAAAATTTTTATAGTCAGATCTATCGCCTACAAACATTATATACTTTTCGTTTTTATATTTATTAAAAAATTCACCTTCACACCCTTCAATCCTATAAAAATCATCACTAACTCCATTGTATATAACCGATATTTTATTTTTGTCTATATTAGGATAAAATTTAAGTAGGTCTTTTCTTGTATTTTCAGAAACACAAATTATTCCATCCGATTTTTCTATGGCATTCTTCTTCTGGCGTACGTGTACTTCTTTTGCTAACCCCTTTACATAATATTCATAAGTAAAGTCATGAACAGTAACTATATTTAGCACATCTTTCTGTTTTGAAATTCTATAGTAGCTTGAATGAAATATTGAATTTGGACCTATCTCTGTTTTCAATGGTAAATATCTAAGTATCTTTAGAGGTATTTTTTTTTCATTTATTATACTATTCTCTGGTATACTTAGTTCTTTTCTAAATATATTTTGTGAGCATCCATGTTCAATAAAAATTGTATCATGCTTATCTATCAACATTCTATTTATTAACTCATACCAATAAACAGATATACCTCCTGCCCTTTGTAAGTTAAATATTATATTATCATAAAATATTTTCATGATGCTCCTCCTATGAGTTACTTATTCCATTTACATACCACTTGTAAACTATTTCTATTCCTTCTTTTAACCCTACTTTATCTTTGAATCCAGTAGCATGAAGTCTCGAAACATCTAATAATTTTCTCGGAGTACCATCAGGTTTTGTAAGATCATTTACTATTTTACCTTTGTATCCTACTACTTCTTTTATTATTTGAGCTAACTCTTTTATTTCTATATCTTCACCAGTACCTAGATTAACATGTATCTCATCACTATAGTGATTTAATAAGTAAACACATGCATCGGCTAAATCATCCACATACATAAACTCTCTTCTCGGTGTTCCAGTTCCCCACATAACTACTTCTTCTTGATTATTTATTTTAGCTTCATGAAACTTTCTTATAAGTGCTGGCATAACATGCGAAGTTTCTAAGTTAAAATTATCATTTATACCATATAAATTTGTTGGCATAGCGCTTATAAAATCACATCCATATTGTCTTCTGTAAAACTTACATAACTCTATCCCGCTTATTTTAGCTATAGCATAAGCTTCATTTGTTGGCTCGAGTTGTCCATCTAATAAATATTCTTCTTTTATTGGTTGTTTTGCAAACTTGGGATAGATACAAGAACTTCCTAAAAATAATAATTTCTTAACTCCATACTTATATGCAGAGTGTATTATATTACACTCCATCATTAAGTTATCATATATAAATTCTGCCGGATAAGTGTTGTTGGCATTTATTCCTCCAACTTTTGCAGCTGCTAATACTACATAATCTGGTTTTTCATTTTCAAAGAAATCTTCAACTGCTTGTTGATTTCTTAAGTCTAATTCTTTAGAAGTTTTTCCTACTATATTTGTGTATCCTTGTGATTTTAAACTTCTAACTATAGCAGAACCAACCATTCCTCTATGTCCTGCAACATATATCTTTTCATTTTTATTCATCATAATATATCACCACACTTATTAATTTTCAAATTTAGACTTATATCCTCCACCATTTTTCATTTCTTCTAAATCAGATGCAACCATTTCTTTTACTAAATCCATAAATGAGTACTTCGGTTCCCATCCTAATTCAGTTCTAGCTTTAGTACTATCTCCCCATAATAATTCAACTTCTGCTGGTCTAAAGTATCTTGGATCAACTTCTACCAATACTCTTCCTGTATTTTTATCTATACCTTTTTCTTCTATACCAGTACCTTCCCATACTATTTCATATCCTAATTCAGCAAATGCTAATTCAACAAATTCTCTTACTGTATGAGTTTCATTCATTGATAATACATAGTCTTGTGGTTTGTCTTGTTGTAATATTCTCCACATACCTTCTACATAATCTTTTGCATGTCCCCAGTCTCTTTTTGCATCCATATTCCCTAGATATAATTTATCTTGCATTCCTAAGTGTATAGCTGCAACTGCTCTTGTTATTTTTCTAGTAACGAAAGTTTCCCCTCTTCTTGGAGATTCATGGTTAAATAGTATCCCGTTGCATGCAAATATATTATATGATTCTCTATAGTTTACAGTTATCCAATAAGAATATAACTTTGCAACTCCATAAGGACTCTTTGGATAAAAAGGAGTTTTCTCACTTTGAGGTGCAGTTCCTGGAAGTCCTCCAAATAATTCACTTGTTGATGCTTGATAAAACTTAGTTTTCACACCCGTTTCTCTTATAGCATCTAATATTCTAAGTGTACTCACTCCTGTTGCCTCAGCAGTATATTCTGGAGAATTAAAAGATACTCCAACGTGAGATTGTGCTGCTAAGTTATATATTTCATCTGGTTGTATCTTTTCTATTAATCTATTTAAGTTACTTGAATCTGTTATATCTCCGTAATGTAAGAATAAACTCACATCTCCTTCATGTGGATCTTGATATAAATGATCTATTCTCTTTGTATTAAAAGTACTTGCTCTTCTTATTATTCCATGTACTTCATATCCTTTTTCTAATAATAATTCAGCCAAATAAGATCCATCTTGACCTGTTATCCCAGTTATTAAAGCTATTTTTTTATCTTTCATGTGTTTTCCTCCCACTATGTTAATACATTGATTATTAAGTATTTATCTTTTATTATTTATTTAAACAAATTGATTGACCTTTTTTATTAATCTCTTAAAAACTATAATAATATTATTGCTAGCTCCATTTTCTTTCAAAGATTGTGCTATTTCTCTATTTCCTTGTATTATATTTCCTATACTCTTTGTCGATTCACCTCCCATTCTCATGTTTACTAAATATTTATCTATATATGAAGTACTTACTTTATATTTTTCTATAAATCTATATAAAATATCATAATCTGATGCAATCCTAAATTTAGTTTCAAAATATCCAAATCTATCATAAACTGACTTCTTTACAAAAGTAGTTGGGTGTGGAGGATTCCACCCTTTTTTAAATTCACCGGTTTTAGGTATCCATTTTCTTACTATCTTAGTTTTATCTTCCTCATCTACGAAGTTTAAATTTCCATAAACAATTTCTGAGTTATCTTTTTCAAATACCCTCACAACATCACTAATAACTTTTTCATCTGTATAAAAATCATCAGAGTTAATTATAGCTATAATTTCACCATTACATAACTTAATCCCCTTATTCATTGCATCATACAATCCATTATCTTTTTCTGAAACTACTTTAAATTTAATTCTAGAATCATTTTCATATTTTTTAACAATATCTAGTGTTTTATCTGTAGATTGTCCATCTATTATTAAATACTCTATATTTTCGTAATTCTGACTTATTACAGACTTAATTGTATCTTCTATTGTTTTTTCACTATTAAAACAAACTGTGATTATACTCACTAAAGGTTTTTCTATCATAAAATTAATACCTCTTTCTTATCTATCTAGCTCCATCTCCACTCATAACTACTTTTATAGTCTTTAAAATTATTTTAAAGTCCATTTTCAAGTTTCGATTTTTTATATATTTTAAATCCCATATTAACTTTTCTTTAGGAGTTATATCATACCCTCCATTTACCTGAGCTAATCCAGTTAGTCCTGGTTTGACCAATAATCTATCTATAAACCCTGGTATTTCTTCTTCAAATTGTTGAGTAAAAATAGGTCTTTCCGGTCTAGGTCCAATAATACTCATATCTCCTATTATTATATTAAATAATTGAGGAATTTCATCTATCCTCGTCTTTCTTATAAATTTTCCCACTTTTAAAATTCTAGGATCATTCTTTTCAGCCCATTGTGCTCCAAGTTTTTCAGCATCTATTCTCATAGACCTTATTTTATATAACTCAAAAGTTTCTCCATATTTTCCAAGTCTTTCTTGCTTATATAATATCGGTCCACCATCCTCTATTTTTATAAGCAAACCAAATACGCATATAATAGGAAATCCAACTATTATACCTAGTACAGACAAAATGATATCTACTATTCGAGTTACTTTTTCATAAATTTTATTTTCTTTACATAACGTATAGTCCAAATTATTTATTATATAATTTTTATATGAATCCTCACTTATTCTTATATCCATTTTTTACCTCCTATGTTATTCTGCATATATATTTTAAAATTTACTATATATGTTTTGTTAATTTTTAAAATCTTATTACATCTAATTTAGAAACCTTTTATAGTATACATGAATAATTATTCATGTAATATTAACCAATTTTATATTTTCATAATTATGCACTAATAAATTATACATAATTTTTATATTTAAATCAAGTTTCATCATTTTTTCATATTTTATGATTATTTTCATCCTAAAATTCTTCTTATGTTTATATATTAATTTAATCATATAATAATTTTTTTGTTCAAAAAAATATATATTTATAATAATATTCTATAAATTGTCATTAAATAAAATAACTTATATTTAACATTGTAAAATTTTTCTATTTCATTTTTATAATTTTCGCAAAAAAAATAAGTTCATCTTATTAATAAACGAACTTATCTATATACATGGTCAATACCACTATTGTAGTTTTAACTTTTGTAAATCGAGCAAATCTATAAGCGGAGTTCTGTATTAGATAATCATCTTTCTAGGCTTATTG
>ERZ1463036.82-NODE-82-length-21720-cov-33.279714_pt1 | contig 21720 bp, 18 predicted proteins | sample MGYA00564485_ERZ1463036 | MGnify/ENA primary metagenome ERZ1463036 (study PRJEB39244, sample SAMEA3635127) | Helicobacter pylori | study: EMG produced TPA metagenomics assembly of PRJEB11511 data set (Assembly of a 5300-year-old Helicobacter pylori... | reverse complement strand
GTGACTGGAGTTCAGACGTGTGCTCTTCCGATCTTTAAAATACCTTGTATGTTTTTATTAAAATTGAGATTAATTAATATTAAAATTTAATAAATAATAAATTTAATACTTTACATATTTAAATGGGAAAATATAGATGAATTTTATATAAAATTTTAAAATAAGTAAATACCTATGTTAAATATAAAATATAAATATTTCTCTTATTTGAAATTTGTATATATAATCAATCTTGTAAATATAAATGGAGGTGTATATATGAAGGTTGAAAATAATTTATTAAATAAATTAGAAAATTATCCAATAGGAATATGCGGTACTTCACTAGGATTAATAACTATTGGATCTGCTTGGCAATTAAATAATATAAAATTTTTTAAGCCAGTAGCAATTATATTTTCAATTATAGCTTTAGCATTAATGTTTTTAAGAATAGTGAAATTTCCAAAGAAAATTTTAGAGGAATTAAAACATCCTGTTTTAGGTAGTTTTTATCCAACTATAGATATGGCTCTTATGTTAATAGCAGCATATTTTTTAGATGTAGCTCCTAAAATAGCAGAAACTGTATGGCTTTTATGTGTAGCAGTACATTTTATACTATTTATAGTATTTTCAATATTTAGATTTAAAAATTTTAAATTAGAAGATATGGTTCCAAGTTGGTTTGTAATATGGATTGGTGTAGTTGTAGCATGCGTTACAAGTCCTGGAATGGGGCATGATAGCTTAGCTAGATTATTATTTTATTTTGGATTTGTATTATATATAATTACATGGCCAATAATGTTATATAGAGTATATAATCATAAAGCTATTGAAGAACATAAACTACCAACAATAGGAGTAATGGCAGCACCTGCAAGTCTTTGTATAGTAGGATATACTTCAGCATTTACAGTTCTAAATCCAGTAATATTTTGGTTTTTAGTAATTATATCATTTATAAATTTAATTATAGTTTATAGTTATATAATAGGATTTATAAAGAAAGGATTTGCTCCAACATATGCAGCGTTAACTTTCCCATTAGCTATAAGTGTAATGGCAGCATATAAAGTAAGTAAATATTTAGGAAGTGGAATATGGCAATCTGTATTTAAAACAATAGGTGATATTGAAATATTTATAGGTACAGGTGTTATTTTATATGTTGTATTTAATTTCTTATTATTATTTATTAAAGCAATAAATCCAAGATTAGAAAAAGATTTAGAAAAAGAAGAAAGTTTACTTGAAACAACTGTTAAAGAAGAAATTTTACCAGATTCTGAAGTTGAAGATTTAACAAAATAATAAATAATTACTTCTTTAAATTATTGACAGATTATCTTTTTAGTGGTATTCTTACAAACAAGATAACCTTTAATTTGATCCAGAGAGGTCATTAAGGAAGTAATAGTAATGTAGTTATATATGGGATAATTACGCCTTCCTTAGTATTTAAGGAAGGCTTTTTTTAAAAGTTTTTTTAGACAAGTATATAATTACAAGAACGTATTTCCCTTTAAATTTAACACTGAGAGGTTAAGAAGGAGTGATATTATGTTAAAAGACAGACATTTAATAGATCCTATGGATTTTACTGTAGGTGAATTAGAAGAAATTTTCAATTTAGCACATCAAATTATAGAAAATCCAAAAAAATATTCAAAGATATGTGATGGAAAAATTTTAGCAACTCTATTTTATGAGCCTAGTACAAGAACAAGATTTAGCTTTGAAGCAGCTATGATGAGATTAGGCGGAAATATCTTAGGCTTTTCAGAGCCAAATTCAAGTTCAGCATCAAAAGGTGAAACACTTGCAGATACAATAAAAATGGTATCAATTTATTCAGACATTATAACAATGAGACATCCAAAAGAAGGCTCTGCTAGAGTAGCAAGTATGTATTCAGATGTATCAGTTATAAATGCTGGTGATGGTGGACACCAACATCCAACTCAAACACTAACAGATTTATTAACAATAAAAACATTAAAAGGTAATCTTGAAAATAAAACTATAGGTATATGTGGAGACTTAAAATATGGAAGAACAGTACATTCTTTAATAAAGGCAATGTCAAGATATGAAAACAATAAATTCGTACTGATATCTCCAAAAGAACTTAGAATTCCAGATTATATAAGAGATGAAGTATTAAAGAAAAATAATATAGAATTTAAAGAAGTTGAAAGATTAGAAGATGTAATAAAAGAAGTTGATATTCTTTATATGACAAGAATTCAAAAAGAAAGATTTTTCAATGAAGAAGAATATTTAAGACTTAAAGATAGTTATATTTTAGATATGGAAAAGATGGACCTTGCAAAAGAGGATATGATAGTTATGCATCCGCTTCCAAGAGTGAATGAAATTGCTGTAGAAGTTGACGGTGATAAAAGAGCAGCTTATTTTAAGCAAGCTGAGTATGGAATGTATGCAAGAATGGCATTAATATGTAAACTTTTGGGGGTATGTTAATATGTTAGAAATTACAAGTATAAAAAATGGATTAGTTATAGATCACATAAAAGCTGGAGTTGGAATTAAAATATTTAATCATTTAAACCTAGAAAAATCAGATTTAAGTGTAGCCTTAATAATGAATGTCCCAAGTAATAGATCAGGAAAAAAAGATATTATAAAGATTGAAGATATAGAAAAAATAAATTACGAAGTTTTAGCTATGCTTTCTCCTAATGTTACAGTAAATGAAATTAGAAATGAAAAAATAGTTAATAAGATAATACCAGAATTACCTCAAACAGTTGAAGGAATAATAACTTGTGATAATGTAAGATGTATAACAAGTGATGAAAAGTATGTCCCTCAAATATTCAATTTAGTAGACAGAAGCGAAGCTACTTATAAATGTGAATATTGTGATCATATAATGACACTTAAATAAAATGAGGTGTTTAATTTGAATATATTAATAAAAAATGCAAATATAATAGATTCATGTCAAAACTTTTATGGAGATATTTATATAGAAAAAGGGAAAATAAAGGAAATAGGAACAGAAATAAATATAGATGGAGTAGAAGTTATTGATGCTAAAGAATTAACATTAATGCCAGCGTTTATAGATACACATGCACATTTTAGAGATCCAGGACTTACTTATAAAGAAGATTTAGAAACTGGATCAAAGGCTGCATTGAGAGGAGGATATACAGGGGTTTGCCTTATGGGAAATACGAATCCTGTATGTTCTACTAAGGAAGTATTAGATTATGTAAAAGATAAAGAAAAAACTTTAAATCTTATAGATTTACATCAATGTGTAACTATAACAAAAAATTTTGATGGCAAAACAATATCACATCTAGAGTGTTTTAAAAAAGATGATAGAGTGAAGGCTATCTCAGATGATGGTGTTGGAGTGTCAGATTCGAGAGTTATGATGGAAGCTATGAAAATTGCAAAAGAAAATAATTGGGTAGTTATGTCTCACGCAGAATCAGGTGAATTTTCAGATATAGATATGAGACTTGCTGAGAATATGATGACTTGGAGAGATATAACATTAGCAAAAGTTACAGGTGCAAAACTTCATATGGCTCATGTAAGTACAAAAGAAGCTATGAAGTATATAATTGATGGGAAATGTGAAGATGTGAATGTAACTTGCGAGGTAACACCGCATCATATAGCGCTTACTAATGATGTAAATAATTATAGAGTTAATCCACCTATAAGAGAACATGAAGATGTAGAATTTTTATTAAAGGCCATAAAGCATGGAGATGTTGATTGTATAGGTACGGATCATGCACCGCATACAAAGAAAGATAAGGAAAATGGATCTCCAGGAATGGTAGGGCTTGAAACTGCATTTCCTATATGTTATACAAAATTAGTTAAGGATGGAATTATTTCAATAAACAAGTTATCAGAAATGATGTCAAGAAATCCAGCTAATATTTTAGGGATGAATAAAGGAAATATTAGTATAGGATTAGATGGAGATGTTGTTTTATTAGATTTAAATAAAGAGATAGTAGTAAATTCAGATGACTTTCAATCAAAGGGGAAAAATACTCCATTTGAAGGAATGAATTTTTATGGAGAAGTTGTAATGACTATAAAAGGTGGAAAAGTTTTATATAAAAAGTAGTGAGGGTCAAATTATGAAAAGTAAGATTATAGATAAATTATATGATAGAGTTTTAGAAAGAGGAGTAGTTTGTGTTGGGCTTGATACAGCACTTGATTATATACCATCATTTATAAGAGAAGGGAAAAGTGATAAAGAGGCGATTGTTGAATTTAATAAAGCTATCATAGATTCAACAAGAGATGTTGTTGCATGCTTTAAAGTTCAAATAGCATATTATGAAGCTTTAGGTATAGAAGGTTTAAAAGCATATAAAGAAACATTAGAATATCTTAGAAGTTTAGATGAGATAATAATTGCAGATATAAAAAGAGGGGATATAGCAGCAACAGCAAAAATGTATGCAAAAGCTCATTTTGAAGGAGATTTTGAAGCAGACTTTATAACATTAAATCCTTATATGGGAATGGATAGTATAGAACCATATATTCCATATATAGAAAGTGGAAACAAAGGTATATTTAGTTTAGTAAGAACTTCTAATGAGGGAGCATTTGATATAGAGTATATAAAAGCTAAATCAGGAAGAAATGTTTATGATATAGTTGGAGAAAAAGTCTTAAAATTAGGAGAGCCTTTTAAAGGAGAATGTGGATATACACCTATAGGCGGAGTTATAGGTTGTACTCATATAGAAGAAGGTGCAAAAATTAGAGAAAATCTAAAAGATATGTTCTTTTTAATACCTGGATATGGAGCACAAGGTGGAAAAGCTAAAGATGTTGCTATGTATTTAAATAATGGTAATGGAGGAGTTGTAAATTCATCAAGAGGAATTCTTTTAGCATACAAAAATAAAGGTGAAGATGAAAGAAATTTTGCTAAATGTGCAAGAGAAGAAGCGATGAAAATGAGAGATGAGATAAGATTAGCTTGCAACAGATAGGAGGAAATTTAATGGGCATAAACTACAAAAAAGCTAAAGTGATAAGCAATGATGAAATATCAAAAGGGATATTTAAATTAGTAATAGAAGAAAACCAAGATATAAAATGTGGTCAATTCTATATGCTTAAGGTTGACTGTGCACTACTTCCAAGACCTATAAGTATATGTGAAAAGAGTGAAAATAATTTAACTTTTCTTTATTCAGTAGTTGGAAAGGGAACAAAAGAAATAAGTAAATTAAAAAAGAATGAAGAAATAAATATTACAGGTCCCCTTGGAAATGGATTCAATGTAAATGAAAAGCTTGGAAAAGTTGCATTAGTTACGGGAGGAATAGGAATAGCACCTATGCTTCAAGTTGCTAAGGAATTAAAACAAAATGGAAATAGTGAAGTTATAGATTTATATGCAGGATTTAGAGATGAAGTATACTTAATAAATGATTTTGAAAAGTATGTTGATAATATAAATTTAGTAACTAATACAGGAAAGCATGGGATAAAAGGGGTTGTAACGGATATTTTAGATGCTAAAAAATATGATGTAGTATTATGCTGTGGTCCTGAAATAATGATGAAAAAGGTTATAGAATTATGTAAAGATGCAGGTATTAAAGTATATGTATCAATGGAAAAACATATGGCCTGTGGAGTTGGGGCATGTCTTGTTTGCACTTGTAAAACGAAAGATGGTCATAAAAGAACTTGTAAAGATGGTCCTGTATTTGATGGATATTATGTGGAGCTTTAAGGAGGAAAATCATTATGTTGAATATAAATATAAATGGAGTAGATTTTAAAAATCCTGTTATAGCAGCCTCAGGTACATTTGGATTTGGACAAGAGTACAATAACTTTTATGATGTTAGTATTTTGGGGGGGATATCCACTAAGGGTTTAACTTTAAGGAAAAAGGATGGAAATACTGGGACAAGAGTATATGAAACAAAAGGTGGAATGATGAATTCTGTTGGTCTTCAAAATCCAGGGATAGATCATTTTATAGATTATGAATTAAAGGATATGAAAAAATTAAATACAAATATAATTGCTAATGTTGGTGGCGGTTGTATAGAAGATTATGAAATAGCAGTAAGCAAGTTAAATGAAACTCATATAGATATGATAGAACTTAATATATCATGTCCTAATGTAAAATCTGGTGGGATGGCATTTGGAATAAAATCTAATGTAGCATTTGAAGTTGTGGATAAAATAAAAAAGATAACAAATAAGCCTTTAATGGTTAAACTATCTCCAAATGCTGAAGATATAGTGGATATGGCTTTGCAATGTGAAAAAGCAGGTGCAGATTCTATTTCATTAATAAATACTATAAAAGGTATGGCTATTGATATAAATAAGAGAGAGCCTGTATTTGATAATATATATGCGGGACTTTCAGGACCAGCAGTAAAGCCAATAGCCTTAAGAATGGTTCATGAAGTATCAAAAGCTGTAAATATACCTGTTATAGGACTTGGTGGGATAAGTACTGCAGAGGATGCGATAGAATTTATGATGGCTGGTGCAAGGGCCATACAAATAGGAACGGTTAATTTTAATAATCCATTAGCTGGAAAAGAAATAGTTCAAGGAATAGAAGATTTTCTTTTAAAAGAAGGTATAAAGGATATAAATGAAATTATCGGAATTATCTAAAAATTAACGAAATTTTGGAGGTTTTCAATATGAAAGAATATAAAAAAGAGTTTATTGAATTTATGGTAGAGTGCGGTGTGCTTACTTTTGGAGATTTTGTAACTAAAAGCGGAAGAAAAACTCCATTTTTTGTTAACACTGGAAACTATAAAAAAGGAAGTCAATTAAAACGACTTGGAGAGTTTTATGCAAAGGCTATAAAGGAAAACTTTGATAATGATTATACAGTTTTATTTGGACCTGCTTATAAAGGAATTCCTTTAACAGTAACAACATCAATAGCTTTATCAGAGCTTTACAATATAGACGTAGATTATTGTTCAAATAGAAAAGAAGTGAAAGATCATGGAGATAAGGGAATACTTCTTGGATCAAAATTAAAAGATGGAGATAAAGTTTTAATAGTAGAAGATGTAACAACAGCAGGTACGTCAATATATGAAACAATGCCTATTTTAAAAGAACAAGGTAATATAAAAGTAGAGGGACTTATAATTTCTGTAGACAGAATGGAAAGAGGGCAAGGAGAAGCATCTGCTTTAAAAGAGATTAGAGAAAAATTTAATTTTAAAACATGTGCAATAGTTACTATGGAGGAAGTCATAAAATATTTATATAATAGAGAGATAAATGGAAATATATTAATTAATGATGAGATGTTAGAACGAATAAACAATTATTATAAGAAGTATGGCGCTAATGATAAAAAATAAATAATAAATAACAAAATACTAAAATTTGTTAACTAAAAGGACTTTATGTTAAAAAAAAATTTACATTTAGTCCTTTTTAATTTAAAATAATAAGTGGAAGAAGAAATATATTATGATAATTTATATCATTTGAAAATAATTATTGACTGTTAAATTTTTATCATATATAATCTAAATATATTATTAATTGAAAGGGAGGCGACGTATAGTGTTTAATCAATGGGAAGGCTTTAAAGATGGAAGCTGGAAAGAACAAATAGACGTTAGAAATTTTATACAAAATAACTACACTCCATATGAAGGAGATTCTTCATTCTTAGCAGGAGCTACAGAAAATACTAAAAAATTATGGAATGAAGTTAGTGAATTATTTAAAAAAGAAAGAGAAAATGGGGTTTTAGACGTTGATACTAAAACAGTATCAGGTATCGATGCTTACGAGCCAGGATATATAGATAAAGCAATCGAAAAGATTGTTGGAGTACAAACAGATTCTCCTCTTAAAAGAGCTGTTATGCCACAAGGTGGTATAAGAATGGCTGAAAATGCAGCTAAAGCTTATGGATATGAAGTAGATCCAAAAATATCTGAAATATTTACAAAGTATAGAAAGACACATAATCAAGGTGTGTTTGATGTATATACAGATGAAATGAAATTAGCTAGAAAATATGGTATAGTTACTGGACTTCCAGATGCTTATGGTAGAGGAAGAATTATAGGGGATTACAGAAGAGTTGCGCTATACGGTGTTGATAGATTAATAGAAGACAAGCTAGAACAAAAAAAGAGTTTAGAAGTAGGAACAATTGATTCTGATATTATTCAACTAAGAGAAGAAATAACAGATCAAATAAATGCATTAAAAGAGCTTAAATCTATGGCTTTAAGTTATGGATTAGACATATCAGTACCAGCTAGTAATGCAAGAGAAGCTGTTCAATGGTTATACTTTGGATACTTAGCAGCAATTAAGCAACAAAATGGTGCAGCAATGTCACTTGGAAGAACATCAACATTTTTAGATATATATATAGAAAGAGATTTAAAATCAGGAGTTATAACAGAAGAAGAAGCTCAGGAGATTATGGATCATTTCGTTATGAAGCTAAGATTAGTTAAGTTCTTAAGAACTCCAGAATATAATGATTTATTTTCAGGAGATCCAACTTGGGTTACTGAATCAATTGCAGGTATGGGTATAGATGGAAGAACATTAGTTACTAAAAACTCATTTAGAATACTTAATACACTTTATACTTTAGGTCCATCACCAGAGCCAAATCTAACAGTTTTATGGTCAACTAAACTACCACAAAACTTTAAAGATTTCTGTTCAAAAGTTTCAATCGATACAAGTTCAGTGCAATATGAAAATGATGATTTAATGAGAGAGTATTGGGGAGATGATTATGCTATAGCTTGTTGCGTATCAGCAATGAGAGTTGGAAAGCAAATGCAATTCTTTGGTGCTAGAGTTAACTTAGCTAAGACTTTACTTTACACAATAAATGGAGGTAAAGATGAGAAATCAGGAGTACAAGTAGGACCTAAATTAGAGCCAATAACTAGTGAATATTTAGATTATAATGAAGTAATGGAAAAGTTTGATGTAATGACAGAGTGGCTTGCAAATCTTTATGTAAACACATTAAATTGTATTCACTATATGCATGATAAGTATTCATATGAATCATTACAAATGGCTTTACATGACAGAGATGTATTTAGAACAATGGCTTGTGGTATAGCTGGTTTATCAGTATGTGCTGATTCATTGTCAGCTATTAAATATGCTAAGGTAAAACCAATAAGAAATGAAGAAGGAATAGCTGTAGATTTTGAAGTTGAAGGAGATTTCCCTAAATACGGTAATGATGATGATAGAGTTGATGAAATAGCTGTATATCTTGTTAAGAATATGATGGATAAAATTAGAAAGAACAAAACTTATAGAAATGCATATCACACTCAATCAATTTTAACTATAACATCAAATGTAGTATATGGTAAGAAAACAGGTACAACTCCATGTGGAAGAAAAGCTGGTGAGCCATTTGCACCAGGAGCTAATCCAATGCATGGAAGAGATTCAAGTGGATCACTTGCATCATTAAATTCAGTTGCTAAACTTCCATATGAGCATTCACAAGATGGAATTTCAAATACTTTCTCAATAATTCCAGATGCTTTAGGAAAATCACCTGAAGAAAGAATATCAAATTTAAGTAACTTAATGGATGGATATTTTGGACAAAGAGCTCATCACTTAAATGTTAATGTATTTAATAGAGAAACTTTATTAGATGCAATGGAAAGACCAGAAGAGTATCCACAATTAACTATAAGAGTATCAGGATATGCTGTAAACTTCATTAAGCTTACTAGAGAGCAACAATTAGATGTTATAAACAGAACATTCCATTCAAAAATGTAGTGTAATTTAACTTAAAAGTATCCTCTGCTAATATATTTAGCAGAGGATATGTATTATAATTTTAAATAAATAAGTTAGTATAATAAATTGTTTATTTAAAACTATAAATTAGGAGGTACACATAATGACAACAGGATTAATTCACTCAATAGAAACTATGGGGCTTGTTGATGGACCAGGAATAAGAGTTGTTGTATTTATGCAAGGATGTTCATTAAGATGTAAGTATTGTCATAATCCTGATACTTGGGAATATGGAGTAGGAGAAAAGGTTACACCAGAAGAATTAGTTAAAAAGATAAAAAGGTATAAAGCATATTTTGATACATCAAATGGTGGAGTAACTTTTTCAGGGGGAGAACCTTTAAGACAACCAGAATTTCTAATAGAAGCCTTAAAACTTTGTAAGAAAGAAGGTATTCATACATGTATTGATACTGCAGGATCTGGTATTGGAATGTATGATGAGATATTAAAATATACTGATTTAGTTCTTTTTGATGTAAAAGATATTACTGAGGAAGGATATAAAAATGTAACATTAGTTAATATAGACGAGTCACTTAAGTTTATAGAAGCCATGAAAAGAAATAGAACAAAAATATGGTTAAGACATGTAGTTGTACCTGGACTTACTGATGGAGAAGAACATATAAGACGATTTAAAGAATTTATTAAAGAATTTAATAATGTTGAAAAAGTAGAGCTTTTACCTTATCACTTACTTGGAGTAAATAAGTATGAGAAACTTAATATTAAATATCCATTAGAAGGTGTAGAAGCAATGGATAAAGAATTAATAAAAAAATATTATGATATAATAAATGAATAAATTAGTTAAAGGTATATAGAAATACAAATATTACTATATACCTTTAAATTTTATTAATTAGAATTTGCTATTTTAGTAAAATAACCATGAGGAATAAGTTTTTTCTTTAACCCTTCAATAACTACTAAATAAGTTGCTGCTGTATCAAATCTAGCATCATGATAGTCTCCACTTCCTCCAAATAGTTGTTTAGCTTTAGCTTCTATTTGATCTTTTGTTATATTTAAGTAGGAAATAACCTCTTCAAGTTTTGGATTTTTATATGTTCCATTAGGTTTTAAAATTTTACATATATCTCTATAATAATCCATTGTGCAGAATGTTCTTTTAGGTTCATAATTAGCACCTAAAAATATAAGTTCGCTGTGTAGAAATTTTACATCGAAATTAACATTATGGCCTATTACAAAGTCAGCATCCATAAAATCATCTATAAATTCTCCAACAACATCTTCAAAATACATTCCATTTGATAGTTCATATAATTTTTCTAAAGAAAAACCATGAACTGCTTCTGCATTTGGATCCATTTCATCTACTGTAAAGAAAAAGTTTTTACCTTCTGTTTTTTGAGGTTTTGTAGTTGTATCAACGATTATATAGCTTAGCTGACATATATGTCCTGGGCGTATGCTAGTTGTTTCTGTATCGAAAAATAACAGTTTCATTGTAAGATATCCTCCTAAGTCTCTTTGAGTATAATAATTATTATATAACATATCTATTAACAATAAAATAAAAAATAAATCATATTAAAACACTAAGAATTGATTGAAAGTGATTATTAATTATAGTATAATATGGAATATAAAGAGTAGAAAAAGAGAAAGATAATATGAGATTAAATATAAATTAATTAGGAGTGATAAAACATGCTAGTAGAAGGAAAAAGAAAAGTATCTATAATCGGAGCTGGATTTGTAGGAGCTACAACAGCATATGCACTAATGAATAGTGGTATAGCAACAGATATTTGTATTTATGATATAAATATGGATAAGGCAATGGGAGAAGTAATGGATTTAGTTCATGGTACATCCTTTGTTAAGCCGGTTAATATATATGCAGGTTCACTAGAAGAAACAAAGAATTCAGATATAGTTATAATTACTGCAGGAGTTGGACCAAAAGAAGGAGAAACTAGATTAGATATTATAGATAAAAATTACAAAATATTTAAAGGGTTTGTTCCAGAACTAGCTAAGCTTAGTCCAAATGCCATACTTTTAGTAGTGTCAAATCCAGTTGATGTGTTAACTTATATAACTTATAAGTTATCAGGATTCCCAAAAGAAAGAGTAATTGGTTCAGGTACAGTTTTAGATACATCAAGATTAAAGTATGTTTTAGGTAAATATTTTAGTGTAAATAACAGCAATATTCATTGTTATGTAGTTGGTGAGCATGGTGACAGTGAAGTTGTAACTTGGAGTAATGGAAGAATTGGTGGAGAAGACTTTGATATTTATGCTAAACAAACAGATCTTACTTGGGATGAAGATACAAAGAAGGTAATAGAAGAAGATGTTAAAAATGCTGCTTATGAAATAATAAATAGAAAAAAGGCAACATATTTTGCAGTAGCGCTTGCAGTAAACAGAATAGTTGAAGCTATATTTAGAGATGAAAATAGTATACTAACAGTTGGTTCATTGTTTGAAGGACAATATGGAATAGATGATATGTATTTAGCTATACCAACTATAGTTAATAGAAAAGGGGCTAAAGAAATAATAGAAATACCTTTAGCTAAATGTGAAGAAGAAAAGCTTAAAAAGTCTGCTGAAATATTAAAATTACACTTAAATAAGTGTCACATTTAAAAAATCAACAACAAAGTACTCTTTAATTTAAAAGAGTACTTTATTTTTTTGTTTTTTTTGTATATAATAATATTTAAAATCAAAGGAGGGCTATTCATGAAAGTAGAAGGAGTAATAATCCCAGAAGATTATAGAAGTAAAACAACACTAATTGAAACAGAAGTACATATAAAAAGTATTAAGGATTTCTTTGAAAAAAATTTAGCTGATAAGTTAAATTTAATAAGGGTTTCTGCACCGCTTTTTGTTGATGTAAAATCAGGATTAAATGATAATTTAAATGGAGTAGAAAGACCAGTTAAATTTGATGTTTTAGCAACTAATCAAGATGTTGAAATAGTACATTCACTTGCTAAATGGAAAAGAATGAGCTTACATAGATATAAATTTCCAGTTGGAAAAGGTCTATATGCAGATATGAATGCTATAAGAAGAGATGAAGAATTAGATAATATACATTCAATTTATGTAGACCAATGGGATTGGGAACTTATAATTAATAAAGAAGATAGAAATTTAGAATTTTTAAAAAGTATAGTTAAAAAAATATATAGTGTATTTAAAGATACAGAAAAGTATGTTAAGGAAAATCTTTTAGACATTGAAGAAGAATTACCAGAAGAAATATTTTTTGTAACATCACAAGAATTAGAAGATATGTATAAAGATTTATCACCTAAAGAAAGAGAAAATGCTATATGTAAGGATAAAGGGGCAGTCTTTATAATGCAAATAGGAGATAAGTTAAATTCTGGTGAAAAGCATGATGGTAGAGCACCAGATTATGATGATTGGAAATTAAATGGTGATATATTATTTTGGAATAATATATTAGATAGTGCTATTGAATTATCATCAATGGGAATAAGAGTAAATGAAGAGTCTTTAGAACGTCAGTTAAATGAAGCAGGATGCGAAGAAAGAAAAGAACTAGATTTCCATAAATCATTATTAAATGGAGAATTACCTCAAACTATTGGTGGAGGAATTGGACAATCAAGAATATGCATGTACTTTTTAAGAAAAGCGCATATTGGTGAAGTTCAATCATCAGTTTGGGATGATAAAAATTATAGAATTTGTAGTGAAAATGGAATAGACTTATTATAAATAAAAAAGATTGCTATAATAGCAATCTTTTTTATTTATTAAATGTTATTTCTCCACTTAAAACTTTTTTTATGTTTCCTTTAGAATCTTTTATTATAAGTTCACCTAAGTCATCTATTCCAAGACATGTTACGGTCTCTTCTTTTCTTAATGTTATTAAAGTTGCCTTTTTATTAATTAGCATAGAATAATTTTTACATATATAAATTACTTCATATAAATCATCATCATCTACAAATTTATTATAATAGTATTCAAAAGTATTTAAGAAATATGCTAATATTTCAGATTTATTAAATTCATTACCTGTTTCTAATAATAAAGATGTAGCGGTATTTAAATCATTTATAAAATCTTTTTTATCAATATTTATATTAAGTCCTAGTCCAACTATAATATAATTTACTTTATCCATATCAGCATTCATTGTAGTCAATATTCCACAAAGCTTTTTATTATTTATATAAATATCATTTGGCCATTTTATTTTACAATTTATATTAAGGTTATTTAAAACTTTTATCATGGAAGCAACAGCTATTAATGTTATTTTATTTCCGTCATTTGGAGAGATGTTTGGTTTAAGTATCATTGAAAACCAAAGTCCTCCTAATGGAGATTGCCAATTTCTATTAAATCTGCCAATACCATTAGTTTGAGTTTCAGCTACAATAACTGTTCCATCTTCGCAATTTTCTTGTATTAGTTTTTTTGCAACTAAATTTGTAGAGGTCGTTTCTTGATAGTGTAATAAATTCTTACCTAAAAAATTTGTTTCTAGTAGCTTATTTATAGTTTTAATATCTAATATATCAGGAGATTTTATTAATTTATATCCTTTATTTCTTATAGCATCTATTAAGTATCCCTCTTTTTTTAGAGCATTTATATGTTTCCATATAGAATTTCTAGATACACCTAAAAGGTTACTTATATATTCACCAGACATATATTCATTATTAGAAATTAATAAATCTAATATTTTTTTCTTCATAATTTCCTCCAAGAAAATTTTATTAATAATCTATATTATAGACAAAAAGTGGCCAAAATAATAAAAAATAACTTAAAATGTAATAAAAATATATAAAATGTAATGAATTTGTAATTTTATAATTTCGAATATACTGGTTTTATGTCAAAAAGTCTATTATAATGTTATTAGTTAACTGAATTTAACAAAATGTTAATCTAATAAAAATTATGTTTAATAAAAATTCTTAAATTTATTAGGGAGGTAAAATATGCAACAAAAGGGAGATAAGAAAAAAACAAATTCTACTGAAAAAAAGAAAATGTCTAAAAAGAAAAAGATATTGTTTTCAGTTGGAATTGTCTTTCTTCTTATTATTCTAGGTATTGGTGGAACTTATATGTATATAAGAGGTCATATATATCAAGGAAATACTAGTGGAGAAGAAGTGACTTATGAGGAGCAACCAGGAATAACAAATATATTACTTATAGGAACTGATGCTCGTAAATTAAATGAGGCTGCAAGAGCAGATGCTATTATTATTGCAACAATTGATAATAATAATAAAAAATTAAAACTTACTTCAATTATGAGAGATACTTTAGTAAACATACCGGGACATGGAGAGCAAAAAATAAATGCTGCATTAGCATTTGGTGGACCAGATTTATTAATGAAGACAATAAAGGAAAATTTTAATTTATCATTAAATAAATATGTAATGGTTAACTTTAATGGTTTTACATCAATAATTAATGCTGTTGGAGGTATTGATGTAGATGTACACGATTATGAAATAAAAGAATTAAATAAGTTTATTGGAGAATACGAAAAGGTTAAATCTCCAAAAATAGAAAAACCAGGAATGCAACATTTAGATGGTCAACAGGCTTTAGCTTATGCTAGAATAAGAAAAGTTGGAGATGGGGACTACGAAAGAACAGAAAGGCAAAGAAGGGTAATAGATTTAGTAACACAGAAATTTAAGGATTTAAGTGTTATTAAATATCCATCAGTTATGGGTGAGTTATTACCATATGTAAAAACAAATATAGAACCAGCGATGATATTAAATTATGCATACACTGTTTCTAAGTTTCCAAGCCTTACATTTGAACAATTAAGAATCCCTGTAAGTGACGATATTTCATGGGGAGGACTTTATAAAGATAAAGGTTGGGTTTTAATTATAGATAAAGAACAATGTTCAAAGATTATGGATGATTTTATATTTAATAATAAAAAACCAACAAAAGATAGTTATAATATAGAAAAGTGGAAATCTAAACTTGAACAATATATGGGAGCTAATGAAGAGCATATTAAAGATAATGGACCACTTGAAGAAAAAGATGAAGATTACATTCCACCTATTAGTAATTCAAAAACAGAAATAAAACCAAATAATAATAATACTGGTAGTGGAAGTGGAAATTCAAATAGTTCAATAAATCACAACAAAAAGCCAAGTACAAATAAGAAACCATCAAATGGTTCAACTTCAGGAAATACTAATTCCGGAACAACTCCAAATAAGAAACCATCAAGTGGTTCAACTTCAGGAAGTGGTAATACTAATAGTAATAATCAAACAAATACAGATAAGAATCCTGGAAATAATATAAATCATAACAATAATAATAACAATACAGGATCAGGTAGTAATGTAGAATCAGGAAATAAGCCTAATTCAGGAAATGAATCAGGCTTAGGAAATGGAACAAACGATCAGAATTCAGATAAAGTATCAAATACACAAAAACATATATAAAATTAATAAAATAACTTTATAATAAACAAAACACAGCTTATTTTTAAAAGCTGTGTTTTATGTTATAATACTATAAAATGGAAAAGGAGAATTTTAAATGGAATTTTTATTAGGTAAAATATTAATGTTACCTGCTATACTTATAGGATTTACTTTTCATGAATATGCTCATGCTAAAATGGCAGATAGACTTGGAGATAAAACACCAAGATTTCAGGGGAGACTTACTTTAAATCCAATTGCTCACTTAGATCCTATAGGTACTTTATGTATATTATTTTTCGGAATAGGTTGGGCTAAACCTGTACAAGTTAATCCATCAGCTTTTAAGAATTATTATAAAGATGATTTGAAGGTAAGCTTAGCTGGTCCTATTGCAAATTTAATAGTAGCATTCTTTGGAATGGTCCTTTATACGTTAATATTTATTTTAGGAACTTCAGGAGTATTAGAAGGAACATTATTTTCAGTTTTATTTAGTATGGCATCACAAATAGTAGGAATAAATGTAATATTATTTGTTTTTAATTTATTGCCATTACCAGGTTTAGATGGATTTAGTATACTTAGAGATATAAGTCCTAAACATTTTTATAAAATATCAGATAGTATATATAGATATCAATTTGTAATATTTTTAGCAGTAATATTTTTAGCTGGTCCTATAATTAAAATACCAGCAAATCTAATAATGAATTTATTATCAAGTATTGTAGGAAGTATATTTGGATTATTTTTTTAAAAAAACAGTTAGCAATAGTTTAATTGCTAACTGTTTTTCATTAATCTATTTTTTCAATTAATAAATCTTTTCCATATATTTGTTTGAATGAATATGAGCTTCTCATTGCTTGTCGAATTTCTAATTCTAAATCTAATGGTGATTTTAATTTAATTACAACTGTTTCAGGTAAAATATCTACGATTAATTCTTTAACAGCCCCACCTAAGCTTCTATCTAAACTTTCAGAAATTTTTATTATAGAACCTAAATATTCTATTGCATTAATATCTATTCTATTTATAATAGAACTAAATTGTGGATAAGGAATATGATAAGAATTATTTCTATGAGATGCAGCAACAGTAGCACTTATCAATAAATCTTTATGGCTTAAACCATTTATAGATGAATTTAATATAACATAAAAGCTATGCTTATGATGATTATAATAATCTATGCTTATACCACAATCATGTAATAATGCTGCAGTTTTTAATATTTTTTTATAATTATCATTTAGTTTATGAATTGGTCTTAAATTTTCGAATAAATTCATCGCAAGATTATAAACATTTTTTGCATGATTTTTATTTATATTAAGTTTATTCATTATTCCTTTTAAACTAAATGTAAGCATATCTTTTTCATAGTCATAATGCTCATCTATATATTTATACATAATACCTTCGCTAAGTCCTTTAGATGAAGTTACTAAATTTGTAATTCCACTATACTTTTGTATATTATTTAATATACAAAGTCCTGCAACCATTATATCAGCACGTTCGTTAGGTAATCCATAAACTTGATAACGTTGCTTTAGACATTTGCATTTTAATAAGTTATATATTTCTTGAACATCTATATCATTTAAATTATAATTATGTTCTATATCAAGGGGATAGCGTTTTCTAGACCTGTCTATTTTACTAAGGCATTTAATAGTACCACCTACACCAACTATAGAAGGGGAATCGCAATATTTAATCCAAGTACATTCTTTTAAGCATGATATAATTTTACTTTTTGCATTTTCAATATTATTATTTAATATTCTATCTTGTAATTCATATTCATATGTAAGATTTAAAGTACCTACAGGAAGTAAATAACAATTTTTAATTTCGCCATCTTTAACCCAAGCTAAATGAGTTGATAATCCTTCTATATCAACTAAAAGATAATTATCAAAGTAAGTTGTATTTGAAACACCTAAGAAATTAAAATATATTTCTTTTTCTATATCTAATACAGTTATATCTATACCTAATTCATCCTTTATTAATTTAAATAACATAGAGCTATTTGAAGCATTTCTATAATCTTCAGTAGCAATAGCAATTATTTTTTCGGCACATGATATTTTGCACATAGACTTAAATGTTCTTAAAGTTGATAAAGCAGTATTTAATTTATCAGGTGATAACTTATCTCCATATACTAAATCTTGGCACAGTCTAATTGATGTATTTAGTTCATCAATTGGTCTAAAATAACCATCGTCTTCAACTTCGTTTAATGTTAAAGTAACTGAGTTAGCGCCTATTTCAATAACACCAATTCTTCTCATAATAAACTCCTTAAAAATAAGATTTAAATATTTATACAGTATACATTATACAACATTTTTTTATTATATGTTATATATAATAATATTTAACTATTTGTTGACATTATTACAATTATATATGTATAATATAATGAAAGAAAGTAAAATATAAATTCTATGAAGAGGAGAGTAGAGTAATTAAATCTTTTTAGCGAATAAGGAGTTTGGTGTAAGCCTTATAGATAGATTACTTGAAGAGAACCTTAGAGAAGCGCCTGAACTGAGTAGGGAGTGCCGCAAATTTAAATCATTTGCGTTAACAAAAAAGAGTGGCATTACTTTGTGCAAAAAGAGTGGTACCGCGGAAATTTATGATATTATTCCGTCTCTTATTTTATGTAAGAGGCGGTTTTTTTATATTTTACGGTAAATATTAAGGAGGATTATAATATGGATTATAAAAAAATAATAGCAGAATTAATTACTGAACATGTAGATTTAGATGTAGAAACAATAAAAAAACTTATAGAAATACCACCAAAGCCAGAAATGGGAGATTATGCTTTTCCTTGCTTTCAATTAGCAAAGGTTATGAGAAAAGCGCCAAATATGATAGCTGAAGAACTGGCTTCAAATTTAGATAAAGAAGGTTTTGAAAAAATAACAAATTTAGGACCATATGTTAACTTCTTTGTAGATAAGGCTGCATTCACTAAATCTACAATTGAAACTGTATTAAAAGAAGGCGATAAATATGGAAGTTCAAAGATTGGAGAAGGAAAAACTGTATGTGTTGAATATTCATCACCAAATATAGCAAAACCTTTCCACGTAGGACACCTTTTTTCAACTTCAATAGGTAATTCACTTTATAAGTTATTCCAAGAAGAAGGATATAATGTAGTTGGAATAAATCACTTAGGAGACTGGGGTACTCAGTTTGGTAAACTTATAGCTGCTTATAATAGATGGGTTGATGAAGAAGCTTTAGAAAAAGATCCAATAGGAGAATTATTAAGAATATATGTTAAATTCCATGATGAAGCAGAAAAAAATCCAGCATTAGTTGACGAAGGAAGAATGCACTTTAAGAGACTAGAAGATGGTGAACCAGAAGAAACAGCACTTTGGGAAAGATTTAGAGAATTAAGCTTAAAAGAGTTTAATAGAGTATACGATCTTTTAGGAATAAAATTTGATTCATTAGCAGGTGAAGCATTCTATAATGATAAGATGCAAGTTATAATCGATGAATTAAGAGATAAAAATTTACTTACTGAGAGTAATGGAGCTCAAGTTGTTATGCTTGATGAATATAATATGCCACCATGTATAATATTAAAAGGTGATGGAGCGACTATATATGCAACAAGAGACTTAGCAGCTGCAAACTATAGAAAGAATACTTATGACTTCTATAAATCAATATATGTAGTTGGAACACCACAAGCATTACACTTTAAACAATTCTTTAAAGTATTAGAACTTGCTGGAAAGGATTGGGCTAATGACTGTGTACATGTAGGCTTTGGATTAGTTAAGTTTAAAGATGGTGGAATGTCAACAAGAAAAGGTAAAGTAATTCTTTTAGATGAATTATTAAATGAAGCTGTAGCTAAAACCTTAGAAGTTATAAATGAAAAAAATCCAGATTTAGAAAATAAAGAAGAAGTTGCTAAGAAAATTGGTATTGGAGCAGTTGTATTTACTTATCTTAAAAATTCAAGAGAAAAAGATATTATATTTGATTGGAAAGAAATACTTTCATTTGAAGGGGAAACTGGTCCATATGTTCAATATTCATATGCAAGAGGAAATAGTATATTAGAAAGGGCTGGGGATATTGATTTAACTAATGTTGATTATAGCAAATTAAATTCAAAAGAAGAATTTGAATTAATAAAAGCATTAGAAAACTTTAAGAAAAATATACACTCAGCAGTAGAAAAACTTGAACCATCAGTTATTACAAGATATGTAATAGATGTAGCGAAATTATTTAACAAGTTCTATAATGCTCATTCAGTATTAAATTTAGAAGATGAAGAACTTAAGAAAGCAAGACTTAGCTTAGTTAAAGCAAGTTTACAAGTTATTAAAAATGGCTTAGCTTTATTAGGTATAGATGTTGTAGATAAAATGTAATAAATATTAAGAAACTAGGATTCATTATATGTTTCCTAGTTTTTTTAAGGTATTTAAAATAGTTTTAATATTTTTCACTATACATGTAAAGTTTTTTTATATTTAGGAATTTTAAAGATAAAATATGTTATAATTTTAAATATTTAATATTGGTAAAAGTGAGGTGATATATATGACTAGAAGGAATTCTATATATAAAAATGTATTGATAATAGCTATAATAGCTATTATGGGTTATAAGATTGTTGATAATTATGATGTATACTTATCTATTTTTAAAAAATTACTATCTGTATTAGCACCGTTTTTTTATGCAATAATATTTGCTTACATCTTAAATCCTTTAATGAAATTTTTTCAGAGTAAATTAAAACTGAAAAAGGGTATATCAGTAGGCCTTACTTATCTATGTATATTGATTGTACTTTTTTTAATAGGATTTTATGGAATACCAGCTTTAATTGATAGTATAATATCAATTACAAAAGAGATACCTGATTATGTTAATACTGTACAAGGATGGGTTAATGATGCACTTCGAAATGATAAATTTTACGCAATTATGCAAGATGTTGGCGTGTTAAAGACTTTAACTAGTATTTCATCTAAAGTAGGAGGAGTTGCAATTACAGCATTGGAAGGAGCTGTTGGTTCTCTTTTAAGTATAACAACAGGAATAATTCAAATTGGATTTGGACTTTTAATATCAATATATTTATTGCTAGATAAGGAAAATTTTATAAAACAAATAAAATTAATAGTTATAATGATATTAAAAGAAAAATGGGGAATAACCTTAATTAATTTATTTAAAACATATAATAAAATGATTGGAACATATATAGGTGTAAAAGCAATAGATTCAACAATAATAGGCTTCATTGCTTTGATTGGACTTATGATAATAAAAGTTCCATATGCAATATTGCTTGCAATATTTGTTGGATTTACTAACATGATTCCTTATTTTGGACCATTTGTTG
>ERZ1463036.80-NODE-80-length-22225-cov-37.348444_pt1 | contig 22225 bp, 17 predicted proteins | sample MGYA00564485_ERZ1463036 | MGnify/ENA primary metagenome ERZ1463036 (study PRJEB39244, sample SAMEA3635127) | Helicobacter pylori | study: EMG produced TPA metagenomics assembly of PRJEB11511 data set (Assembly of a 5300-year-old Helicobacter pylori... | reverse complement strand
TTTTCTTTAAATGCAAAAAATTTCATACATATAAAAGTAACAGGAACTCCTATTATTGCAGCAAGTGCATAAGCAATAAGCTTATCAAATCCCATCATATTGAATACAATTAAAACAATTATATTTTGAATTATAAAGTTTGGTATATAAGATATCGCAAATTTTATAAATTTAATAAATTCCAATCTCTCTCTAAATGTTATATAACTATTTAAAATATAAGATATAACAAGCCCTGATATATATCCAAATACAAAGGATACATTTTCATTTAAAAAACTTGAATATATATATGAAAAAATAACTCCGTTAAATGTATTTATAACACCTATTATTACAAATAATATAAATTGTTTATTGAAGAAAGTATCCTTTATTTTTCTTATTACTTCTCCCATAACCTCTCCCCTATTTCTTTATATATCTCTAACACTTTCTTTTTTTCCATCAATTAATGTATCTTTTATAATAAATCTTGGTCTTCTCTTTGTTTCAGTATAAATTTTACCTATATATTCACCAATTACTCCAAGAGATAAAAGTTGAATTCCACCAATCATCCATATTGAAGCAGTAAGTGAAGTCCAACCAGCTTGTGCATTTCCCATAAATTTAGAAATAAGTGAATATATTATTGCAATAAAGCTTATGAAAAATATAAAGAACCCTAAGCTTGTTATTATTCTAATTGGCTTTACACTAAATGATGTTATTCCATCCCAAGCAAATGTAAGCATTTTCTTTAGAGGGTATTTTGATTCTCCTGCAAATCTTTCATGTCGTTCGTATTCTACAATTGAAAATTTATATCCTATAAGTGGAACTATTCCTCTTAAAAAAAGATTTGCTTCTTTAAACTCACTTAAACCTTCAAGAGCTCTCTTGCTCATAAGTCTATAATCAGCGTGATTATAAACTACATCAACTCCAAGTGTATTCATAAACTTATAAAAACCAAGAGCAGTTGTTCTTTTAAAAAATGTATCTGTTTCTCTAGATGAACGAACACCATATACTACATCTGATCCGCTATAATATTCTTCAACAAATTTATCTATAACATCAATATCATCTTGAAGGTCTGCATCTAATGATATTGTCATATCTGCATATTCTTTTGCAGTCATAAGTCCTGCAAGAAGCGCATTTTGATGACCCTTATTTCTTGAAAGATTAACTCCTGAAAAAATATCATTTTGATTATGTAATTCTTCAATTATACCCCAAGTTTTATCCTTTGAACCATCATTTACAAAAAGAATTTTGCTATCTTTATGTATCAATTCTCTTTCAATCATTGTATTCATTTTATCAAGTAATCTCTTACTAGTTTCATGAAGTACTTCTTCTTCATTATAGCAAGGTATTACTAAATAAAGCTTATCCATTTATATTCCTCCTACTTTGTAAATACCACCAAAATTTATAGCTTTTTGGTGATATCTAATTGAGTAATTTTTATAATTATTTAGAAAAGTAATTGCTTATTACATCTAATATCTTTATACAAGCTGTTCCATCCCCATATGGATTCTCTGCATGTGCCATTTCTTTATATGCTTCTTCATCTAATAAAAGTTTCTTAGCTTCTTCATAAATTTTATCTGTTTCAATTCCTGCAAGTTTTATTGTACCTGCTTCAACTGCTTCTGGTCTTTCTGTTTCTGTTCTAAGTACCATTACTGGTTTGCCAAGTGTTGGTGCTTCTTCTTGAATTCCACCTGAATCTGTCATTATAAGCTTAACTCTTGACATAAGGTTTGCAAATTCAACATACTCAAGAGGTTCTATTAAGAATACTCTTCCTGCATATTTATCAAAATATTTATGAGCTAACTCTCTTATTGCAGGATTTTTGTGCATTGGGAATATAATTTCTACCCTTTCATCTTCTTCAATAAGCTTAATCATTGCTTTGAAGATATTTTCCATTGGTTCTCCCCAATTTTCTCTTCTATGAGTTGTAAGTAATATTACATTTTTATTTTTATAATCTATATCATTTAATATTGGCTGTTCAAACATTAATGTATCATCTATTACACTAAGTAACGCATCAATTACTGTGTTTCCTGTAATAAATATTTTTTCTTCTGCTACACCTTCTTTTAAAAGATTAGCTTTATTTGTTTTTGTTGGAGCAAAGTGAAGTGTTGTTATAGCACCTGTAAGTTTTCTATTTGCTTCTTCTGGGAATGGTGAATATATATCATATGTTCTAAGCCCAGCTTCTACATGTCCTACTGGAACTTGATTATAAAATGCAGCAAGTGCTCCATTTAAAGTTGTTGAAGTATCTCCGTGAACTAATACTATATCCGGCTGACATTTTTTAATTACTTCATCTACTCCCTTTAAAACTTTACTTGATATATCAACTATTGTTTGTCCGTGAGCCATTATATCAAGATCATAATCTTGATGAACATCAAATATTTCAAGTACTGTATCAAGCATTTCTCTATGTTGTGCTGTTACACATACTATCGATTCAAATCTATCGTCTTTTTCAAGTGCCTTAACTAATGGACACATTTTTATTCCTTCAGGTCTTGTTCCAAAAACTGATAATACTTTTATCTTTTTCATAGTAATCTACCGTCCTTTAAAATGTAGCATAAACTGCTGATTAATATTAAAATTAATATTTAAAATTTTTCTTCTTATAATTTATATTTCCTTAAATTATATTTATGTAATTTATAACTTATCTTTAGCTAACATGCTTAACTTAAATATTTAACTGTAAATTTCTAAGCTAAACATTTACTTTTTAATTATTACTAACATCCAAAATTTCTAGTCTACTTAATGTAAGATATTTATTGTAAATAATATATTATCTATCATTTACAATAACTTACTATTATATTACTTAGTAGAATATTTAAATAAAATTCTAGTATTTCATTGCTTTTATAATAACTATAATAAAATTCTAATATATCTAAATAAAATAAACTTCAAAAATCTTATTAATATTTAAGAAAAAGATAATCAAAATACTTTTATTAAATTAAACATTCTACCTGTAATATAATAAATCACTTTTTAATATATAACTATACTACTATTCTTCTGACTTTCCTACATCTGATAATACTACCCCTGGATTATGCTCTAACGCCCAGCTAATTCCCCAAGTGTTTTGGAATATAAGTAAGTTTCTATCTTTTAAATCTTTTACTTTCTTTGTATCTGATGTTAAGTTTAACTTATCAACATCAATGTTAGCATCATTTTCAATCCATCTAACAAATCTATATGGTAATCTTTCCATCTTTATATCAACGTTATATTCATTTTTAAGTCTATATTCTAATACTTCAAATTGTAGAACACCAACAACACCAACTATTATTTCTTCCATACCGATATGAAGTTCTTTAAATACTTGGATTGCTCCTTCTTGTGCTATTTGAGTAACTCCTTTAATGAATTGTTTTCTCTTCATTGTGTCAACTGGTCTAACTCTAGCATAATGTTCTGGAGCAAAGGCTGGTATTCCTTCAAACTTAAATTTCTTTGATGGTGTACAAATAGTATCTCCAATTGAGAATATACCTGGGTCAAATACCCCAATTATATCTCCTGCATAAGCTTCTTCAACAATTTCTCTATCTTGAGCCATAAATTGTTGTGGTTGAGTAAGTTTTATTTTTTTATTTTGTTGCATATGGAAATAATCTTTTCCAGCTTCAAACTTACCTGAACATATTCTCATAAATGCAATTCTATCTCTATGAGCCTTATTCATATTTGCTTGTATCTTAAATACAAAAGCTGAGAATTTTTCATCAAATGGATCTATATCACCTATACTTGATTTTCTTCCAAGTGGTGATGTTGTCATTTCTAAGAAATGTTCTAAGAATGGCTCAACACCAAAATTTGTAAGAGCTGATCCAAAGAATACTGGAGTAAGTTCCCCTGCTCTTACTTTCTCTACATCAAATTCATCTCCAGCTATATCAAGAAGCTCTATATCTTCCATTAATTTTTCATGAAGTGCTTCTCCTAATATTTCTTTGAATTTAGGATCGTCAACATCACCATCTATAGCTTCAACTTCTTTTTGTCCATGAGCTCCACCTGTAAATGCTATAATTCTTTTGTTGTCTCTTTCATATACACCTTTAAATTCTTTACCTGAGCCTATTGGCCAGTTCATTGGATATGTTTTAATTCCAAGTTCATTTTCAATATCCTCTAATAATTGGAATGGATCTTGTGATTCTCTATCCATCTTATTTACAAAAGTAAATATTGGCATTTCTCTTAATGCACAAACATGGAATAATTTTTTTGTTTGATCCTCTACCCCTTTAGCTGCATCAACAACCATTACTGCTGAATCCGCTGCCATAAGAGTTCTATATGTATCCTCTGAGAAGTCTTGGTGACCTGGAGTATCTAATATGTTTATACAGTGTCCACCATAGTTAAATTGCATAACTGATGATGTTACAGATATTCCTCTTTGTTTTTCAATTTCCATCCAGTCAGATACTGCATGTTTTGAAGCTTTTCTTGCTTTTACTGAACCTGCAAGTCTTATAGCTCCTCCATATAATAAGAATTTTTCTGTTAATGTTGTCTTACCTGCATCTGGGTGAGAAATTATTGCAAAGGTTCTTCTTTTTTCTATTTCTTTTTTAAAATCAGCCAAGATATTTCCTCCTTATATATTAATAGTGCTTTTTATTTCTATTTTAAAATTATCTTACCTTTATTATTACAATCTACCCTCGATTATAACATAGTTACAGGTTCAATGTACATAACTTAAAAACCCTTATTTAATTTTAATTTTTCTCTAATTTATCGTAAATATACCATTTTTTTAATTTTCCAATCTTTCATTTCTTTCATTAACACTTTTATTTATATGTTTCCTATTTAAACTAATTTTTACTTTTTTGAATTTAATGCAAGCTAATCACTAATAAGTATTCTATCTTATTTAAAATAATATCTTTAACACACTTTTTCTTAAAACTTAATGCATTTAAAAATCTACCATTTATAATTACTAATCTTGTAATCATAATAATGTCTCATTAATCATAATATTTATGGAATATATTATTGATTGGATGTGAATATTTTGTATTGTAAAAACTGTGGAGAAAAAATTGAAAATGAAAAAGCTGTAATTTGTGTAAAATGTGGAACAAAAGTTGGTGATTGCAAAAATTTTTGTGGTAACTGTGGAGAATCCGTATCTAGCGAAACACAAGAAGTTTGCTTAAAGTGTGGTTGTTCATTAAAAGATCCATTTACAAAAAAATTAAAAGATATGGCAAATGATACTGTTAATGGTCAAGGAAAATCTAAACTTGCTGCTGCCTTACTTGCATTCTTTCTTGGCAATCTTGGAATTCATAGATTTTATCTTGGATATAAAACTTATGGAATTATATTTTTAGTATTATTCTTCTTAGGATTTTTTACTTTTGGAATTACAACCTTTGTAGTTTTTATATGGGCACTTATTGACTTTATAAGAATATTAGTTGGTAATCTAAAACCAGTTAATGGATTCTATTGTTAATGATTTTATAATTAATTTTTTTAACATTTAAATACTTAAAAAAATATTTTTAAAACATAAAAGAGGCTTAAATTTTAAGCCCCTTTTATTATTTATTTATTTTTTACTTTTCCTTTATAACTATTACAAGTAATAAATAAAATTTATTCTGTGTATAAACTTATATCTGCTGCTGATGCAAATCCATTAACTCCATTTACAACCTCTAACTTTACGTATTTTGCTTTTGTTTGCTTAAAATCTGCAAATTTAACTTCTCTATTTGATTGCCATGAACCTGATTTAACTTTTGTATAATTTTCACCATCTAAACTTGTATATATATTATATTGTGATATATTGCCATTGTAATTTCCTGATTGTCTTGGTGTATATGATAACTTTTTTATGTCATATTCTTTATTCAGTTCTATTGTTATAAATGGTGTTTTATCGCTTCTATCCCATTTTGTATGCCAAATAGTATTTTTATTTCCATCTATAGCATTATTAACTGATTGATCTGAATTATTTTGTTCACTTGAAAAACCTTTTACTTTCATATTTTTATGTAGTATTAATCCTTTTGGAGCTTCATTATCCGTAAAATTAACTTTAACTATATCACTACTTAATGTATCTTCTTTTGCTTTCTTACGAATTAATAATGCTAAATTTCCACTTAAATCACCTAAATTATTTCCATTATATTGAGTCCAAGTTTTTCCTTCATCTTTTGAAAACTCCATAGTTTTATTTAAACCAAATATTAAGTTTTCATCATCATTAATTGATATATTTATATTTGAACCTTTTTTTATCTTAATTATATTTGGATTTTCACTTCCCCTTACTCTTACTAATATTCCATTTTTAGAAGTTAAACTATTTATCTCTTCTTCACTTAACATTTGTGAATCTTCATTAACTAACTTATAAGTTTTTCCTCCATCAATACTATATTCATCAATACCTTTCTTTACTCCAACAAGCTTCCCTTCATTAACGCCATCAAAACTAAATGTTGCTAAATATAATCCGTTTTGAACCATTTCACCTAAAAGCTTATTTGCATAAGGCTTTTGTCTATTATCTGAAACTTGTCTAAGTGCTGATTCATATTTATTTACATAATATTGTACTTCTTTTCTATCACCATTTAATACTTTCTCTCTAATTTTAATAAGTAAATTTTCCATAACTTGAGGATACTTTTTAAAGTTATTCATTATTTGTAAATTTAATTCTCTATATTGCTCTAATGTAGTATTTGAATCCTTTAGCATAATATTTATTTTATCTTCAAAAGCCATATAATTTATTGGTTCAATTTTTATTGCTTCATTTAATAAAATTTCTGATATTTCTTTAGAATTAATATTTTTTGCAATAATTCTAAGTTGTTCAGATTTTATATATGCATCTTGATTATTATTTAAATTTAACTCCTCATTTATTAACATGTATGGAATTGAATTATAATATCCACCTGACTTTTCCCATCCAAATACATCATATCCTAGTTGCCAATTATTTTTTGAATTTAAATGAAGAAATGCACAATGTCCAGGTTGACCTACAGGATATGCAGGTACCCCAAATACTTGACATGCTGCTGTACTAAACTTTGATATAGATCCACAAACTCCACCATATTCAACTACCTTTTCTATTGTTGGATTATCTCCATAAAATCCTGCTCCAAATATACTTTTTCCATATGGGTTTGTTTTAGTATATTGTATTGTTGAGCATATATTTGCTATTTTATCCTGACTTAATAAATCTGGATTATGAACATGATTATGTTGCCATTTAAATTTTTTATCTTCTTTTCCTTTTGTTAAATCTTTTACATATTGTCTAAGCCATATTATATCTTCATCTGTTATTTTTGCATTAACTACATTTCTTAAATCTTTTATACTTAAATCTTTAAAGCAAGGAAATAGTATTCCTTCTTTATTTGAATCTTTAAAACTATTGTATCTTGATATTGAATCTAATGGTTTATTTGTAAGCCATGTGTTTACTGGACTTGCAAATTCTAATGCTGTTGCTATAGCAATTTTTAAATTTATTCCAGTTTGTGACTCCTTATCAACATTCCAAATTTTTGACCAAACTTCTAATGCACTTATTTCTTTTTCTTTATTTACTTTTGAATTATTTTCATAACGATAAGCACCCATTGAACCTTGATTTGTTGTTGATGGTAGCCCACCAGTTAAATAATATTCCATAGCTTCATTATTATTTAAAAGCCAATTCATAAAATTTTTATGTACAGCATCAGTATTTTTAAATTGATTTAAACTATCTACTCCTATTCTTGATATAAGTTCTTTTTTATTAACATATTTATTTAATTCTTCATTATTTAATACATCACTTACATTGCTTATATCTATCTTACTTAACTCTTTATTTATAGATGTATTTAAATTATCTTCTTCTAATTTTTTATTTGATTCATTCTTTGAATCTATATCTTTTATTTTTAGCCTTCCATCACTATTAAAACTATAATATACTCCATCTATTTGAATCAAACTATCATTAGCCATTGCTCCAACAGGAGTTCCTGACCATTTTGCAGGTTGATTAGATTCCCAAAAATAATATTTTGAATCACCAATATTTTGCCAACCAGTTTTTAACTTACCATCTTGTCCAAAATAAAATTTAATTCCATTTATTGTTTGCCATCCAGTCTTTTTATTCCCATCTGTATCAATGTAATATGTATCTTCACCTATCTTATTCCAACCTAATTTATATGTATTATCTTTTTTACTAATGTCTTTAGTAATACTTTCATTTTTATTCTTAACTGAATTTTTAAAATTTATATTATTTTTTTCACCTTCTTTTACTTTATTATTTTTCAAAATAGTACTAGATATATTTTTATTTATATCTGTATTTTCAGAAACAGTATTAATTTCTACCTTGTTTCCTAATTCATCTGCTAAAACATTAGTTGATGGTATAACTAAGTTAACAGTCATAGCGCTAGCTATTATAATTGCTTGAATCTTTTTATTTTTCATATGTTCCCCCATAAAGCAAAAAGTCTACATTTAAGATATTGAAATCTTAAATGTAGACTTAATGTAATTGACTTCTATTAAATAATACAATCCTATTTAATATGAGTAAATAAATTTGTATATTTTTTAACTTTTTATTAAATAATTATTCAAATTTAATGATTATTTATAATAAACACTTAATATTATCACTAATTATTTTATTTAATCGCAGCCTTCTTAACTTCTTCAGCAACCCTTATTTGTACATCTCTATCAAATGCTTTTGGCATTATATATTCTTCACATAATTCATCCTCTTTAACTGAGTCTGCAATTGCATAAGCTGCTGCAAGTTTCATTTCTTCTGTTATTCTCTTAGCACCTGCATCTAAAGCTCCCCTAAACATTCCTGGAAATGCTAATACATTATTAATTTGATTATTAAAATCTGAACGTCCAGTACCAACAACTCTTGCTCCACCTTTTATAGCATCTTCTGGAAATATTTCTGGAACTGGATTTGCCATTGCAAATACTATTGCATCATTATTCATTGTTTTAACCATTTCAGTTGTTAATACATTTGGTGCTGAAACTCCTATAAATACATCTGCTCCTTTTATTACATCTTTAAGATGTCCTTTTTCATTATATTTATTTGTAACTTCTGATAGTTCTCTATGAATTTCACTTTCATGTTCCATATCTCTATGAATAACACCGTTTATATTTACCATAACAACATTTCCAGCTCCCCAAGATAAAAGAAGTTTTGTTATAGCACATCCTGCTGCTCCTGCACCATTTACAATAATCTTTATATCCTTTTTATCTTTTTTAACAACTTTAAGTGCATTTATAAGAGCAGATAATACAACTATTGCTGTACCATGTTGGTCATCATGAAATACTGGAATATCTAGTTTTTCTTGAAGTCTTTTTTCTATTTCAAAACATCTAGGTCCTGATATATCTTCTAAATTTATTCCTCCAAAAGTTGGTGATATTCTAACTATTGTATCAACTATTTCATCAACATCTTTTGTATTTAAAACTATTGGAATTGCATCAACATCTGCAAACTCCTTAAATAATACACTCTTTCCTTCCATTACAGGAAGAGCTGCTTCTGGACCAATATCTCCAAGTCCTAAAACTGCTGTACCATCTGAAACTACTGCTACTGTATTCCATTTTCTTGTGTATGTATTTACTAATTCCTTATTTTCATGAATTTTTCTACAAGGTTCAGCTACTCCTGGTGTATATGCTAAACTTAAATCCTCTTTACTCTCAACTTTAACTCTTGACTTAATTTCAAGCTTTCCTCTAAGTTCTCCATGAAACTTTAACGCCTCTTCATATATATTCATTTCTCTATCCCCTTTCAATTTATAAATTATATTTTAATCTATATTTTCAATTGATATTAATATAGGCTATATCTTTATTAATTACTTATTGTTACTATTACATAATTAAATATTAATAATCATTAAAATACTAATAAAATTTTATATATTAGTAATCCTTTAAAAAATAGCTTTTATTATAAAACTATAATAACATATTATAATTAAATTTCTATTCAAAAAAACTAATTATAAATACAAGTGTTAGTTTTAATAATACTTGTATTTAATAAGAATATATAATTAAATACCAAAAAATTTTAAATCTAAAATCTCTTAACATAAATAAATATAAAAAATTATCCACAACCTAAAATATTTAATCACAATTTCGATAACATTTACACTGTTTTTTGTAAATTTTAACGATAAATATTTAAATAATAAATTAATCTAATTACTATCACTCTTTAGCTAAATTATATAAAGCATTAGTAAATATTTCTGTATTTAATAAAAGATCACTAACATCCATATATTCATCTTTATTGTGTGCTATTCCTTTCTGACCTGGAAATGATGGTCCAAAAGCTACTATATTAGGAAATACTTTTGCATAAGTCCCCCCCGTAGTTGTAACTGGTGTTCCATCTTCTCCTGTAACACCTTCATATGCCTTTTGTAATTCTTTAAGAAGTATATGGTCTTTATCAAAACATACTGAATCCATTCTTCTATTAACTTCAACTTCATATCCTTCTCTTTTTATACTATTTATTATTTCAATAATATCCTCATATTTATAAGTTATTGGATATCTAAACACTACTGATATTCCAAGTTTATTACCTTTTTTACTTATACTATATGGATTTATAACAAGTTTTCCTGATATTTCATCTTCACACTTTATTCCTGACTTTTCTAATGAATGATTCTCATGAAAATTATTATGAACAAACTTAAAGAATTCGCCAAGTTCACCCTTAAAACTTCCAATTCCATTTAATGTTTTACATAAAGTTGTAGCTGCATTTATCCCAACCTCTGGTGCATTTCCTGGTGCTTGTTTACCTTTTGCACTTACCTTTTCAGTTATATTTGTTTCCCAACTTGTACTTTCACCTTTTAAAAATTCATTTCTCTTTATGCATATTTCTGCAAAATCTGGAACCATATTATTTCTAAAATTACCTTTAATATTTTCTACATAATAATTTTTTATTTCATTACTCCATATTGTTACATCAAGTATTCCTCTTTCACCGTATACTGCTGGATACTTACAATCTGGAGTAAATCCCATTACAGGTGGTTTTTCTGAATTTAAATAATAAGGAATATCTTTAAATCCTGTTTCTTCATTAGTACCAAAAATAACTCTTATTTTTTTAGATAAGGGTATATTTAAATCTTTTATTATTTTTGCTCCATAAAGAACTGACATTATTGGTCCTTTATTATCCAAAACACCTCTACCATATATTTTTCCATTTGCTTCTGTTACATCAAGAGGATTATATGACCATCCTTCACCAACTGGAACTATATCAACATGTCCAATTACTCCAATATAATCATCACTACAATTTTCTCCTAAACTTAATTCAGCATAACCAATAGCATTATTTATATTTTTTGTTTTAAATCCAAGTTCCTTTGCTATTTTTAATGCTTCTTCCAATGCTCTTTTAGGATTTTCACCAAACGGTGCATCATCTTTAGCTTCCCCTTCAATACTATCTATTTTAACTAATCTTCTTATACTTTCTATAAGCTCATCTTTGTAACTTAAAACTTTTTCTTTAAACTTTATATTAAGATCATCTTTTACCTCTTTCATAAATCGCATCTCCTTAAATAATTAATAATAAATTATTTTTATATTTAAAATATAAAATATTATTTTATATACTAAACATAGTTAAAATTACATTTTAAAATAATTTTAACTATATTATTTAAGGTAGCTAAATATTAGCTACCTTAAAATTATTAATCAAATGTTATTGGTGAATGTATTCTATCAAGATAAGCTTGTAACCATTCTTCTGATGCTTTTTCATAAGTAGTTTTTCCGTTCTCTTGTTTATTACAAACATATACTGTTGGCTCCTCATCTTCTGAAACTACTGAAAATGAAAAACCAGCTATATTAGTTGCAACTCCCCATTCACCTTTATTATTAAGTGCTACTAATGAAAGATCTCCAGATTTTCCACGTTTTCTTGTTAATTTATCATTTAAATCTTGAACAGCTTTATCACAAGCTTCTTGTGGATGCATTCCTTCTTTCATTAATCTTACTATTTCATATGAAATACATCCTTTCATTAAGTCTTCTCCAAGACCTGTAGCTGACGCTCCCCCCACTTCACTATCACAGTAGAATCCTGAACCTGATACTGGTGAATCTCCAACTCTTCCTTTTCTCTTCATAAAAAGTCCGCTTGTTGAAGTTCCAGCTACCATTTTTCCTTCTTTATCTACAGCTATCATACCAACTGTGTCATGACCGTCATATGGGCTTAAGCCTTTTTCTAAAGTTTCTTTTACTTTCTTCTTATAATGTTGTTTTGCTCTATCAGTTAGCATATTTTTTCTTTCAAAACCTTCTTTGTGTGCATAATCTTCTGCTCCTGCTCCAACTAAAAAGCAATTAAATCTTTCTTCACTTAATTTTCTTGCTATACTTATTGGATTGCTGTAATCTTTTATTCCAGCAACTGCTCCTATTGAAAGTGTATCTCCATCCATATATGCTGCATCAAGTTCTACTTCACAATGCTCATTTGGAAGTCCACCGTATCCTACTGATTTATAATAAGGAAAGTCCTCAACTGCCTTTATAGCTTTTTCTATTGCATCCCCTGCAAATCCTCCATTTTTAAGATCTTCTGATGCTTCTGTAATCCCTTCAACTGCCATTCTCCAAGTAGCTATCATAGCCCATTTCATAATTTATTCCTCCACTCATACTGCAAATTTAAAGTTTTAACCCTTTTGTTTTTTATTAGAAACATACTTCCTTCTTTAAAGTTTCTATATTTTCTTTATTGGCAAGCTTTATTGCCATGTTACAAATATTTTCTATTGATTGATTTAATCCAATCCCACCTTTTTTAGGTGTTTTTACAACAATAACTCTATCTTTATACTTTGTAGTTGCTGGATTTTCAGCTGACATAGCAGCAAATGCTGGTATATCGGAATTATTATTAATTTCTTCAGCAAGTCCACCTGCCATTTCTCCAAAGTTAGGATAATGAAGAGCTGGACCACATATTACTACATCTGGACCTAGCTTCTTAGCCATTGCTAAGAACTTCTTTTTCACCTCTTCTTCGTTTTTTTGATAATACATATCACCACAATATAATGTAGCAACTATCTTACCATCCATTTCTTTAAAGTAAGGCTCCATCATCTTGCCTGGTCCTATTATTGATTTTTTTCCAGCTGGTGGTAAATCTGCATTTTCATCGCTTCCCATTCCAGCTTGTACATGATTTAATATTAATAATACTTTAACCATTGCTCTTCTTTCCTCCTAAACTTTTATAATAAATTTTATAAATCTAAATCATCGAAATCTAAATCATCATCTTCATCTTCATTAGCTGCTGCTTCTAATTCTTCTTTTAAGTATTGATTATCTATTGTTTTAATAAATGGAATATAAATAATTATACCTAAAATTATTAGTAATACTTGTAATACTGCACCTTGCCATCCTGACACTAAGAAACCTGAAATAACTGGTGGTGTTGTCCATGGAATTTGTACTCCGTTAGTATATGGAACTAAACCACTTGACATTGCAAAATAAGAAATAATTATATTAATTGTTGGTATTAACATAAATGGAACTAACATTACTGGGTTAAGCATTATTGGTAATCCAAATATTATTGGTTCGTTAATACCAAATACTCCTGGTAATAATGAAAGCTTACCAATCTTTGTAACCCTTTGGCTCTTACAAATAAATACTATTGCGATAAGTAATGATAGTGTACTTCCAGCTCCACCAAATGTAGCAAACATATCTTGGAATTGTCCTGTAATTATATTTGGAATTGGTTGTCCTGCTTGGAAGGCTTCTAAATTTTCTACTGATAACGCCTTTAATATTGGATTAAATACAGCTCCAACAACACTTGATCCATTAATTCCAAAGAACCAGAATCCATGTAAGAAAATATATGCAATTACCATAGCTGGTAATGTATTACCTAATTTTAATAGTGGTACTTGTAACATATTAAATACAAAATTATGAATTGTTTCATAAGATGTTGCTGCAAAAATATAATTTATTAAGAAGAATACTATTATAACTATACCTGCTGGTATTAATGCTTCAAATGACTTTGCAACTGTTGGAGGTACCCCTGCTGGAAGCTTGATTACCCATCCCTTTTTAAGAATTTTAGCAAAAATTACTACTGAAACAAGTGCTACAATCATACCAAGGAATAATCCTTTTGATCCAACCCAATCAAGTGGAATACCTTTTACTATGTATTCAACATTTTGCTCTTTAGGAGTAAAATTTATTTTATAAGGTGTAACTATAAAGAAAGCAACTAATGCTGTAGCTGATGCTTGAATTGCATCTATATCTAGTTGTCTTGCTAAACTGTATGCTATACCTACTATAGCTAGTATTGTCATAATATCAAAGGTTGCTGCAACTGGAGTTGTAAGTTTAGCTGCCCATCCTTCACCTAAAAATTGTGCTACCCAATCATTCCATCCTGGAATAGGAAAGTTTGCTATAAGTAAGAATAATGATCCCACAATAAGAAGTGGTGTTGATATTAAGAAACCATCTCTTATTGCTATTAAATATTTATTTTTTCCTATAACTTCTGCCATAGGCATTAATATCTTTTCAAACTTTTTCATTATAAAGTTCATAATAAGTTCCCCTCTCTCTTTTATTAAACCCTTTTTATAACTTTATCTTTTGTTTATATACGTTACTTACTAATTTTCTCCATGGTTACACTATAGTTCTTTCACTTAATAGCTTGTACTTTTTATAGTTATTTGCTTTGAGCTTTTTTTATCATTTTTATAGCTGTTTTTAATACTTTTTCCCCATCCATAACTCCATAATCAGCTGCATTTATCGCATCAACTGGAATTCCTAATGGATTACATATTTCTTGCATTTTTCCAAGCATAAATCTTACTTGTGGTCCTAAAAGAACACAGTCTGGTCTTTCATCTTGAATCATAGCATGAGCTTTAACACAAGGATTAGCTTCAATATGAATGTCTAAGTTATGTTTCTTTACAACTTCAAGCATTTTTGAAACTAAAAGACTTGTTGACATTCCTGCATCACAAAATAAAAATATTTTTTTCATAGATAATTCCTCCTTAGAATTTATAAAACTTTTATTAATTTATTTTTGTACAAATAACAATAAGCAAATATCATGCCATAAATTTTCACTAGTTATAGGGCTAGTATTTTAGCTAATTTTTATGATATCATTTTCATAATCTGTTGATTTTATATTATGTGTGCTTTAAAATAATACATAATAATTTAAATTTTTACATTTATAGCACACTAAATTTATACATAATTATTTTTTTCAATAAGAGTGAATTCTCTTATATACAATAATGGGGTTGAGGTGACATAATGGTGAAAAGAATTGATTTAATTTATGAGACAATTAGTAAGTTAGATAAAGGTAATGGGGTTACTACACAAGATATTTGTAATGAATTAAATATAGAACGTTCAAATATAAGCAAAAATCTAAATAAATTAGTTAAAGAAGAAAAATTGTATAAAAACTCTTCTAGACCAGTAAAATATTATTTAAAAAATCCTAATAATATAGATTTTAATTTAAAATCATCACTTGATAAACTTTCCTATCTTTATCCATCTCTTACAGATGCTTGTAAGCTTGCAAAAACAGCTATACTTTATCCTCCTAATGGAATGAATTCATTAATAATAGGTGAAACTGGTTCTGGTAAATCTATGCTTGCAAAACTTATGCATGAATATGCAGTATCATTTTTTAATAAAGATATGCCTTTTATTCACTTTAACTGTTCAGATTATGCAAATAATGTACAACTTTTAAGCTCTCATCTTTTTGGAGTTAAAAAAGGTACATTTACTGGAGCAACTGAAGATAGAGCTGGACTTATTGAAAAAGCAAATGGAGGTATATTATTTTTAGATGAAATACACAATCTTCCAAGCGAAGGACAAGAAATGCTATTTTTATTTATGGATGCAGGATATTTTAGAAGATTTGGTGAAGTATCAAAAAAGATAAAATCTGATGTTAGGATAATTTGTGCAACTAACGAAGATATAAATGAAACCCTTCTTAGTACTTTCTTAAGAAGAATTTCTATAAAAATAAAAATACCAAGTCTTAACGAAAGAAGTCTAGAAGAAAAACTTACTTTAATTGAAACTTTCATAAAAGAAGAAAGTATTAATTTAAATAAACCTATATATATTTCCTATAATGCAATGCTGTGCTTTTTATCTTATAATTGCAGATTTAATGTCGGACAACTTAGAAATGATGTAAAGCTTGCTGTCGCTAATTCATATACTGAATATTTTATAAATAATAAAAAACATATAAAAATTAATAGTCCGGATCTCCCAAAAGAAATGCGTGAAAACCTTACTCGTCCTTTGATTGAAGAAAAAATAATACTAGATAAACTTCCAACTAAGGATAGATACTTTATATATGATAAGGATAGTAAAGTTAATAGTCACTCTTTTCAAAATCAAAAACAGGCTATGTTTAAAGCATATAAAACTCTAATTAATCAAGTTGAAATACATTCATCAACTAAGCACGCTTCTTATGAAGATTTTAATGATATCTTAAACGAGTATCTTAAGGTTATATCTCATCATAGTGATAATTATAAATTTAACTTTGCTTATGCTACATTTGATGAGACTAATAATAAACTTATTGAATTTGATAAAAATATGGAGAAATTTTTTAAAATTTCTGTATTTGAAAATTTATTTAATATTCATATAGATTTAATATATGATAGAATGAGCCTTATTTCTTTAGATAACCTAAATCTTCAAAATAGATTAAAAGGCTTGTTTCCTGAAGAATATAAACTAGCTTTAGAATATACAAATATTATTGAAGATAGTCTTAATCTATATATTTCTCCATCAGAGTTTATTCTAATTATGTTAATTGCAATATATGTTTTTAACTCTGATATAATTCTTGATAAATAAAAAAGGAGCATTTTTTATGCTCCTTTCATTTATAAAACCATAAATTTTCAATTAAACCTTTAACCACTAATTCTAACCATTTTATCTATATTGAGTGTTTTCTTTATTTCATCATCACTAAGTCCTAACTCTTCCTTTATAACTTCTCTTACACTCTTATTGAATTTAAGAGCTTTCTTTGCAATATCAGCAGATTTTTCATATCCTAAAGAAGGTGCTAAAGCTGTAACTATTCCTATACTTTTTTCAACTAAGTCTTTACATGTATTTTCATTAGCTTCAATACCTTTAACACAGTTTTCAGTAAATGTACGCACTCCATTTTTTAATATTCTAATTGATTGGAATACATTTAAAAGTATAATTGGATAAAAAGCATTAAGTTCTAATTGTCCTGATTGTGTTGCTAAAGTTACTGTTGTATCATTTCCCATTATTTGAAATGATATTTGTTTAAGTAATTCTGGCATTACAGGATTAACTTTTCCAGGCATTATTGATGAACCATTTTGTTTAGCTGGAAGATTTATTTCAGAAAATCCTGTTCTTGGTCCTGATGACATTAAAATTAAATCTCCTGCAATCTTGCTTAAATTAATAGCACAAACTTTTAAATCTGATGAAAGTGCTGCCATTGTATCTGCATTTTGAGTGCTATCTACTAAGTCCTCAGCTTGTCTTATATTTAATCCACTTAATTTATTTAAATTTATACAAACCTCTTTTATATAATCTTTATTTGCATTTATTCCTGTTCCTATTGCAGTACCACCAAGATTAACTATTAAAACTTCATCAAGTCTTTTTTCTAATCTCTTTATATCTCTACTTACTGCTCTTCCATATGCAGTAAATTCTGAACCTAAACTTATTGGAACAGCATCTTGCATTTCTGTTCTTCCCATTTTTATTACATGTTCAAATTCTTCTCCTTTTACTAAAAGTGCATTTTTAAATTTTTCTAATTCTTCTATACATTCTCTTAATAATAAATGACAATTTATTAATCCTGCTGTTGGTATAGCATCATTTGTTGACTGTCCCATATTTACATGGTCATTTGGATGTACTGGATATTGTAACCCCTTATCATAACCTAAATACTCATTTGCTATATTAGCTATAACTTCATTCATATTCATATTAGTTGAAGTTCCAGCTCCTCCTTGAATTGGATCTAATATAAATTGATCTAAATACTTTCCTTCTAATAAATCATCACAAGCTCTTACTATAGCATCCTTTAAGTTATCTTTTAACTCCCCTACCTCATAATTTGTAATAGCACAAGCTTTTTTAACTAAAGCTAAGCTTTTTATGAAAGATTCTTCTAAATCTAATCCACTAATTCTAAAGTTTTCATGCCCTCTCAAACTTTGTACTCCATAATAAACATCCTTTGGCACTTTTTTGCTTCCTATTGAATCTTTCTCAATTCTGAATTCCATTTCTAAACCCTCCAATATGACTATAATATATGTACTTTTAATTTATTTTCCCTTAATATTAAATAAAATCAGCAATTATCGTGCCAAATTCGTGTGAAATCTATAATTAAAGTTTTACCTATATTATTTTTAAAATTAAAAACTCTTTATACAGTATCACTAAACTTTCATTTATATATTCACACTTATTTAAGAACTTTTATCACACTAAGCGTATTATTATTTTAAAATTTTTTAAATAATCACTAAACATTTAAAATTTGTATACTTTAAATCTTATATTTATTAAATTTTTATATTAATTTTAGACTTAAATAAATGTTATTTTTTATGTATATTAAATTAAATTTAATGATAAAAAAAGACTTATCAAAGTTTAAATTTAAACTTCAATAAGTCTTTATAATTATGTTATTTTTGTGGCATTGCTACTTTTATTTTTACTTCTTTTATTCCAACTCTATCTAAAATCTTTTCTGATCTTTCTTTTGTTGAACCTGTTATTACTTCAAACCTAACATTTTCTGCTTCTAGGAAACTTAATATAGCTTTATCTATGGCATTTGCTAAATCCTCATCCTGCCATCTTACTCCATCTTGTGTATAACCAAATTCTCTTGGTACAAAGAATATATAATCATACTTTGGTAAATCTCTTAATGCTAATATGTACAAATCCTTTAATATTTCTATTTCTTTTTTTGTTCTCTTTTTATCACCTAACATAAATCTAGCATATATATATGGAACAAATGTAGCATAATCTGTTATTGCATAATCAAACTCATTTAAACTTTCTTCTAATTGAGCTTGTCCTAAATATATACCATATTGTTCTGCGATTGTTTCTATCATACCTTTATCTCTTAAGTAATCAGTACTATACTCAGTCGCAACTCCAACATTTAAATCTCTTATTTTTAAATCAACATATAATTGTTGTATCAGTGTAGTTTTTCCACATCTTGGTCCACCTAAGATGGCTATTCTTACTGGCATATAATCTCTCTCCTCCAAATAAACATTTGTACTTAACTTTTTATCATAAGTTTAAGAAAACAAAGTTATTATATCAGTACAATCAATAAGTTTCAATTAAATTATATAAAACTAACATAATGATTATAACACAAATAAAACTACATAGCCTTATAAAGCCATGTAGTTTTAAAAAATAGTATTTTTACAATTTTAAAACTCTGCTAAATTTACCTTTTCAATTGCATCTATAACCTTCTTAAATTGAGGTAAATATTTTTTATGAGCAACTAACATATCATTTAATATTTTTCTTCCTTTTATATCATCTGATACCAATGGATTTGTAACCATTGCAAGAAGAGCCGTATTATAATCTCCTGTATATGCCGCTTCTGCTGCTAATCTTTCAAATGCTTTTATTTGTGCTGTTAATCCTTGAGCTGCTATTTTTAAATCTGTTACTGTCTCAACTGGTACTGGACCATCTTTTGTTATATAACAGCTTATTTCTACTGCTGAATTATCATCAAATTGCTTAAGCTTTCCATTATTTTTTGTATTTACAGCAACTATATTATGCTTATCATTATAAATACCATTAATTACATTACATGCAACATCTGAATAATGAGCTCCACCTCTTTTTGAAAGTTCTTCTGGTTTCACATCTAAATTTTCATCTTTATAAAGTTCAAATAGCCTTTCTTCAAGTTTCATTACTACTTCCGCTCTTGTTTTTCCTTCCGCAAATTCTTTTAATTCATTATCTAACATATCTTTTTTCTTATAATAATATCTATGATACGGACAAGTAAGAACTCCAAATGCCTTTATAAACGCTGAATCCCATCCTAATGATGCAATATTTGCAACCCCTTGTATATCTTCTCCCTTTACAATTTTATTTATAACTTCTTCTGTAATATCTTTTCCATCTAAGTAAACTCTTTGTCCATATACCATATGATTTAAACCTGCAAAATCAATTGTTACTCTATCTTTTTCTACTCCTAAAAGTTCAGCTACTCCAAACTCCATGCCTATTGGAACATTGCAAACTCCAATTACCTTTTTATGAACTCCATATCTTAAAAGTGCTTCTGTAACTATACCAGCTGGATTTGTAAAGTTTATAAGCCAAGCATTAGGACAAAGCTCCTTTATGTCTTTTGCTATATCAAGAATAACCGGAACTGTTCTAAGTGCCTTAAAAAGTCCTCCAGCTCCATTTGTTTCTTGTCCTAAATATCCATAGCTTAAAGGAATTCTTTCATCTTTAGCCCTTGCCTTTAAAAGGCCTACTCTTAATTGAGTTGTAACAAAATCTGCATCTTTTAAAGCTTCTCTTCTATCTAAAGTTAAATGTATTTCCATTGGAACTCCCGCTTTTTCAACCATTCTTTTTGCAAGATTCCCTACTATTTCAAGTTTTTCTTTTCCTTCTTCTATATCAACAAGCCAATATTCTGCAACTGGCATCTCATCATATCTTTTTATAATTCCTTCAACTAATTCTGGAGTATAGCTTGACCCTCCACCTATTGTAACTATCTTCAATCCTTTTTTACTCAAATTAAAACCTCCCAATTTATTTTTATAATTTATTCTCAATTTATTTATACAAATTTTATAACAGATAACCTATACCTTAAATAATTCTTTCTTATATTGACTTAATTATATTTCCTTTTAAAATTTAGGTAAATATATTTGAACTAATAAAAAACACATAATCCTTTAAATAATTTGTTATATAAAAAAAACATCTTGTTATAAGATGCTTTTTTATATAAAACATTTCAATTACATAATCATATAAAATTTTATCACTTTAATTATTTTAAAATTATAAATTTTTCATTCTTTTTCCTAAATCTTCAACTATATACAGTACAGGTATTTGAGTTGTTGCTTCATTTATTCCATACTTTTCTTGTGGTACATAATATGCAAGTTTTATATCTGCTAAATTTGCTATAGTGCAATTTTTACTATTTGTTATTGATATAATTTTCCCCCCAGCACTTTTCATTCTATTAGTGTGCATTACAGCTGCTTTTGATTCACCTGATACTGAAAATGCAAGTGTAACACTTCCTTCTACATAAACACTTTCTGTTGGATAATAAGGATCAGTTATTGGTAATGAAAATTTTCCAAGCCCTGCAAAATACCTTGAAGCATAATTTGCCATAGCTCCTGAACTACCAAAACCTATACAAAATATATATTTAGCTTCTTTAAGAGCAATTGATGCTTTTTCTAAATCATTTTTAAAATTATTGCTATCTGCTCTATTTAAAAATTCAACTATAATACTTTTATCATTTTTCACATTAAAATTTTCTTCATTTTCTAAATACATTTTTAACTTAATCTTAAATTCAGAAAAACCATCACATCCAAGTTTCTTGCAAAACCTTAAAACTGTAGTTGTTGATACATGTGCTTCATCTGCAAGCTCTCTTATTCTCATATATACTACTGTATTTTTATTTTTCATAACATAATCATAAACGCTAAATTCTAAATCATTGAAACTTTTAATAGCCTCTAGTTGAAACATAATCTTTTCACCACTTTATTTTAAATATTTATAATCTTAA